>Ga0187850_10001480_pt1 | contig 25385 bp, 25 predicted proteins | sample June2016WEW_4_15_FD_132436 | JGI IMG/M metagenome (GOLD analysis project Ga0187850, IMG submission 132436) | Peatland microbial communities from SPRUCE experiment site at the Marcell Experimental Forest, Minnesota, USA - June2016WEW_4_150 | ecosystem: Environmental > Terrestrial > Soil >...
ACCGCGATCTACTTCCACTGCGGGGGGCTCGACCTGTACCCACGCCCCGAGGCTGGCTAATCCATGGCATACGGACCGACCACAACCTATTGGGGGTACCCACACTGAACCCGGAAGCGGCCACGTTCAAGGCCCTGGTTGCCAGGGTGCTGGCGCTGGTCCGGGATTCCAACGCGACCGGTGCTGCTCCGGCTCCAGAGAGCCCACGGGGTTGAGTATGGGCTGGGTGGCCAGGATCTCCGCGTCGCGGCGGGGGCGGATCTTCATTTTTGCCTTGCTGCTCTACCTCGGGTGGCAGGCATGGCTGAGCATCCAGGCCACCGGGAAAATCGCTCCGGACGCCCGCCAGGCGGTATCCCCCCGCGGGACGGTGGATCTTTTGGTGACGCTGCCCTTTCCGCCGGAGCGGTTTCATATAATGGTCTTCCAGCGGTACGGCCGGGTCTCGGGGACATCCGGGAACACGGCCGAGGTGCGTGGCGTGAAGTTGCGGGACGTCACCGGCCTTGCGCGCTACTATTGGGTCCGGCGCGTCGAGGCCCTACCCGATTCCCCGCGACCGCTGTCTTCCGGATGAGAGCGCTCGGACGGAGCGCTCCTCGGATCATCTCACGGGCTGACTGAAACGGAACTCGCACAGGAGGGAGGATGCCATGAATTCCAGGCTCTCGCTGACAGGAGGGAGGCGGCCCGGTTTGGTTATCATCGTGGCCCTGGTTGCGGCGGCGTTCGCTCTGGCGACGACTGGCCCGACCCAGGCCGGCGCTGCGAGCCCGACCGCTCTCACGAAGATCTCCACGGGGATCGTTGGTGCCATTGACCAGCTCGGGACGCCGGTGGCGCTGGATCGCGGCTTCTTCGAGAAATGGGGCCTGGACGTAACCATTGCCCGGCCCTATCCGACGGGGGTGGATCAGCTCAACGCCCTGCAAGCCGGCGAGATCCAGGTCGGGCAGGTGGGCGTCCCCATGATCGGGGCGGTGATCCGGGGGATGGACCTGGTGATCTTGGGGAATTACACGGGAAGCGCGGCGCGCCTCGGCTCCGACGCCACCACGGCCCTGGTGGCGCGGGAGGGCTCCGGCATCAAGCCGGGCGACCTCCAGAGCCTCAAGGGCAAGCGCATCGCCGCCTCGTTCGGGACCATCAATCACCTGTACGTTCTGGGCCTTCAGGAAAAGGCGGGCTTGAAGCCCAGCGACGTCACGTTAGTCAACACGCCGCCCCAGGAGATGCCGGTGGCCCTGCTGGCCAAGGGGATAGACGCCTTCAGCGGCTGGGATCCATTTCCCATCATGGCGCTCAAGGATGTGGCCGGGAGCTACGAAGTGATCCGAGGCGGCCAGGTCATCGGGTTCCTCGGATTCATCGTGGCCATGCGAGACTGGGCCGAGAAGAATGCCGATACGGTGGAGCGATTCCTGGCGGCCCGGGCCGAGGCCGACAAGTGGATGCGAGCGAATCCCGCGGGGACGGCGCAAATCGCGGTGCGCTGGCTACCGGGGACCCGGCCCGAGATCGCCCAGGAGGCGATGAAGTACAACATCCAGCAGCTGGACATCCGGGTTTCGGCCAACAACTATCGCGCCCTGTACAGCGCCAACGATCGGCTGAGCAGGCTGGGATACATCCCCAGCGTCATCGACGTCAACAAGGTGTTCGCGCCCCAGTACATCCTGAAGGTGATGAGGGAGCATCCGGACCTCTTCTCCGACCTGGCCCCCATCCCGCAGGCAGCGCAGGTGGGACCGGGGTACGTCTTCCGACCGTAGCAAGCGGCACGGCGCGTTTTCCCCTCCGTCGGGGGGAGGAGCGGGGCTTATCGCCGCCCCTCCTCCCGGATGGGGTGGGACTCTCGACCCGGAGAAGCGGGAGTCGGGTTGCGGGCGTTACGAGTGACCAGTTCCAGGGAGGACTCATGGATCTCGGCTTGAGGGGAAAGGTGGCCATAGTGGCGGCCTCCAGCAGAGGGATGGGCAGGGCCACGGCCATGGGGCTGGCCGCCGAAGGAGCGCGGGTGACCATGCTGGCCCGCACCGGGGCGGACCTGGACAAGGCGGCCGCGGAGGTCCGGGAGAAACACCGCGCGGAGGTTCTCGCCATCCCGGCCGACGTGACCAAGTCCGACGATATCAGGCGCGTGGTCCGGGAGACGGTGGCGCGATGGGGCACCGTGAACATCCTGGTGAACAACGCCGGGGGGCCGACGCCGGGCGTGTTTGACGACGTGGACGACGCCAAGTGGCAATCGGCCTTCGAGCTGAACCTCCTCAGCACCGTCCGCTTGGTGCGCGAGGTCCTGCCTCACATGCGGAAGGCCGGCGGCGGCGTGATCATCAACCTTCAGTCCACCTCGGTCAAGATGCCAATAGACAGCCTGATCCTGTCGAGCGCCATTCGGCCCGGGGTCATCGGCCTGGCCAAGTCGCTGTCGCGAGAGCTGGGCAAAGACAACATCCGCGTGAACAACGTCCTCCCGGGCATCATCATGACCGACCGCCAGCGGCAGATATTGGCGGTCTGGAGCCAGAAAATGGGGAAGAGCTTCGACGAGACGAAGCGGCTGCGGGAGGCGGAGATCCCGCTGGGCCGGATGGGGGACCCCGAAGACGTTGCCAACATGATCGTGTTTCTTGCCTCGGATCGGGCGAAATACGTGACCGGGGTGACGGTGCAGGTGGACGGAGGGCTGGTTCGAAGCATGATGTAGACCAACCCCCCCCAGGGATGTGGCGCGGGCCGGGACGGGCGCGGGTCCACGGCCTGCGCGGCGCCGCCCTCGTTCTTTCCCTTCCGTGCGCCCGTTTGTCGTGATATCTTACCGCCGGTCTTGACCCGAGCTACGGGCGGATATCGCCCGCCGGACCATCCATGAGCGCCGTCATCCAGATCCCGATCTTCCCGCTGCCGGACGTGGTACTGTTCCCGCACACGCTCCTCCCCTTGCACATCTTCGAGTCGCGCTACCGACAGATGGTGCGGGACTGCCTGGCCGGGGACAGGCGCCTCGCCATGGCGCTCTTGCGGCCTGGGTGGGAGAACGACTACTACGGCCGGCCGCCCATCTATTCCATTGCGGGCGCGGGCGAAATCATCCAGCACGAGGAGCTCCCCGACGGGCGGTTCAACATCCTGCTCCGCGGCACGATGCGCATCGGCATCACGGCCGAGCTGCCGGATAAGCCCTACCGGGCGGCCCGCGCCAGGCCGCTGCCGGACCGGTATCCCGACGCGAATCCCAAGGCGCTGGCGGACCGGATCGAACGCCTCAAGGTGTTCTACCTGCGGATCCTCTCCGAGGTGCAGAAGGGGCAGGGCGAGATCGCCAAGATCTTCAGCGGGGTGAAGGATCCAGGGATCATCGTGGATCGGATCGCCGGGGCGGCCATCGCGGACGCCGAGACCCGCCAGCAGGTGCTGGAGGCCGTCGAGGTGGGCACCCGCCTGACGATCGTGCAGGATCACCTCGTGGCCGTCCTGTCCCACCTTTCCGACCGCAACGCGCCGGCCGAGAGATCCTCGGGGCGCCAAAACTGACCCCGCGGGTTCCCCGCGGGGATCATCCCCGAGGGTCAGGCCCACGAGATCGAGGGAGAGACCTTGACAGCCGCGCAGAAAGGAAAGCCCGTTCCACGGATCTACTGCGCCGGCCCGCTGTTCAACCGGGCGGAGCAGGAGGAGATGGCGGAGATCGCCCGAACGCTCGCGGGTGCCGGGTTCTCCGTGTTTCTTCCACACCGGGACGGCTTCGTCTTTGCGGACGTCCACCGCGAGTTCCTGCGGGGGGGCTACGAGTCCACGGAGGCGGCCCGGATGACCCAGCAGGCCATCTTCTGGCTGGATACTTACGAGGTCGTGTCGGGGTGCCAGGGGCTGGTCCTGAACATGAACGGGCGCGTTCCCGATGAGGGGGCAGTGGCCGAGGCTGCCATGGCCTGGGTGGCGGGGAAGGCCACGGTCCTCTACAAAGCGGACAGCCGGAGCCTGATCCAGGGGAGCGACAATCCGCTCGTCTTGGGCCTGGGGAACTTCGTCAGCGTCTCCACCATTCCCGAGATCGCCTACGCCTTCACGCAGCTTTTCCGGGCTCGACGCCCGGGCCCGGAGGCGCCGTTGCCCCGAGCCGTCGAGAGCGCCGTCGAGTCCGGTCGCCGCCTGGCGAAGCTTCTGAGCACCTGCAAGTCTCCCGCGGACCTCGTCCCCGCGATCGTCTCCCTGACGCGCGAACCGGCCCGCGGTCCCCGCCGCCGACCCGCGGCTTCCCGGTAACTTTCGGGGAGATCAGCGCTCCCCCCGGCAGGGCCAAGACGGTGCCTTGGCGGCGGAGGGTGAAGGCACAGGAGGGCCCAGGGGCTATCCGGCTCCCTGTTGCCGAAACTCCCTGGCCTGCTTCAGGATGGCCTGCATGTCCAGCGTCCGCTCCTGCATCTTTTCCACAAGGGGCTGGATCTCATCCAGAAGAAGCCGCGGATCCTCGTCCTCGGGATTCCGCTGCATCAGCCGCAGGATCTCCTCGGCGTAGACGGAGATAGAGACCAAGGGCCGCTCCATCTCGTGGGTGGCGGAGTTGATGATTTGAAGGGCCGTGGTCCGCCTCTCCTTCTCCACGAGTTGGTCCTGCAACCTCTTCAGTTCCCGCAGGTTCTCGCCCAAGGCCCGGTTCTTTGCCTCCAGCTCTTGAGCCTTGTCTTGGAGAGCGTGCTCCGTAAGGCGGAGCCGCCTCCTCTCGCCGACGAGCAGGGAGATGGCCGAACTGATGAGGCTGAAACTAATCAGTATGGCGAATGCCGTCCAATACGGATAGATCAGCTTGACGGTGCCAGGATTCTCGAGGACATCGGCGCCGAAGTAGATGACGGCCGCCAACAATGAGAAGGCCAGACAGATCGGTGCGGGCTCGAGAAATGCAATGGGCATGAGAGCAAGGAGATAGAAGGGGGTCGAGGCCAACTCCGGTGGCGTGATGTAATCGAACCAGCCCACCAGGAGGAGAAAGAGGACACCTCCCATCCTCCGGAGGCGGGGGGAGAGGCCGAGCTTCCTCTGGAGATCCTCGAAATAGCCTATCGCCGCGTTGAGCAATTCCATTGTGGCGCTCTCCCCGTTCTCTGCAGGCTACGCGTCACGGGAGGCCATGGTCTGCCCGCCGTCAAGCCAGAAACGGTGGGGGTGCGTTTGCGTTGGGGTGCCTGCAAACCGCTCCTCCGGGCCGAGCCCGCCCACGGGGGACCGGGTCAGGACACCTTGTTCGGCCGCCGCGTTGCGGCCGGGTGCTCCTGCTCTGCCTGATAGGATTTCTCCTGGAGGGAATTGAAGCAGGCGTAGCAGATGGGGCCCTTCTCCGTGACCATCTTCTGGTGCTCGAGCATGGGTCCGAGGTCCCGGTGGCATTTCCAGCACTGGGGCATGGATGCCTCACTCGTCGGCGGGCTGGACGGCCCTGGCTGCTCCCGGCTTGGGCGAGGTGTCCGGGAAGAGATTCTCACCCGAGGGGGTGGCCATCCCCTGGGCTGAGGCGCTCGATTACGGCACCGAGACCCACCTGCTGTTCCGCGGTGATTCCGACGAAGGTGAGGCCGCTCTGATACAGGAGAAGCCGCTCTCCCTCGGGAGTCGCCTCGGTGCCGATGACGCGGCTGTGGACGACCTTGGCGGTGAGGACCAGCGAGCCGAGCGCAGGCGGAAGCTCGAACGTGTAGGTCGCCCCGGGCCGCAGGAGGCCGGAATGCTCGATCCGGGTGCCGCTCTTGCTGAGGTCGAGCAGGCGGACCTCCAGCGTGGCGCGCGCCCTGGCGCCGAGACGCTCCGTGACGAGGATTCGGGTGGCCTGCCGCCGCTCCGGGGTTCCGGCCATAGCGCAGCTCCCCCGTCAAGCCCTAGCCGTCTTTCACCCACCTGTGATCAGGGTCGTCGTAGAGCGTGTAGTTGCGCGGCTCCCCGGCCAGCACCCAGAGGTAGTACAGGGAATAGCCGGGGGCGGCCGCGGTCGGGTGATAGCCAAAGGGAAGCTTGGTCAGAGAGTTGTCCCGGATGACGTAGGCCTGCTCGAATTTGCGCTCCGGGCTGTAGACCCGCTGGAAGCCAAAGCCCTGCGGCGGGTTGATCTTGAAGAAGTACACCTCCTCCATCCGGGTCTCTTCCGGCGGGGCCATCCGTTCGTGCTTGTGCGGAGGGTAACTCGACCACTTGCCGGGCTGGTTGAAGGTCTCGCCGACCAGGAGGCGCTTCGAGGGGAAATTGAAATCGATGATGTCGTGGACCTGCCGCTCGAAGGTGTCCTTCCCGCGGACGTTCACCTTGACCTTCTCCGGCCCAATGAGGCGAGGCTCGCCCGAAAGGTCGCTGGGCGCGCGGGCGATCGCCGCCTCCAGCGCGCCCACGGCCTCGACCTTGAACTTCAGCCCCGGCGGGATATGAAGGGCGGTGGCCCGCCCGGCAAAGACGTTGGCGCGGCTGCCGATGGAGAGGAAGCTCGCCTCGCCCACCGTCGCATTGGCCAAGCCGCCCAGGAGGACGATGCACACCTCCTGCCCCTCGCTGGCACTCCGGTACGTCCTGCCCGCGGCGAGGCGGAGGATACCCAGCTCGAGCAGTTCGATGCCGTCCTTCCCCGGTTTCACCAGGGTCGTGTATCCGTCTTTGGGAAGGTACTGCTTGAACAGGTTCATCGGTAGGATTCCTCCCTCGCGAAAACCGCACGACGCATGGGATAGCGGGGGAAAGCTATCACTGGCCTGATCGGCTGTCAATGTGCGTCTGGCGCCCGGGAGGAAATGCCGAACGATCGGCGTCACCAGGGAGTTTACCCAGGGAGTTTGCTCTTGACATGGAAAGCGGGCAGGTGTTAGAAAAAAGAGGGGAGGAACACCATGCGGACGCCTTGTCCGCAGAGTGAGACAAGAAGGCGGCCGTGGAAAACCAGTCTCTGGCGAAAGCCCTGGCTCCCATCGAGGCCATGGCGTCCAGTCCCCACCCCTTGACCGCCGTCCATTTGAGCCGCGCCCTGAAGATCACCCGCCCGACGATCTACCGGATCCTCAAGACACTAGCGCAGCACGAGTTTGTCACCCGTGAAGACAACGGGCCGTTCTATCGCCTGAGCTTCAAGCTGCTCGACCTCGGGCACCGGGTCCTGGAGCAGACGGACCTGATCGAGGCGACGCGGCCAATCCTCCGGAAGCTCAGCGCAGAGTGCCGCGAGACCGTCCATCTGGCCGTTCCGCAAGAAGGAGGCATGGTGTACCTGGACAAGCTGGAGGGGTCGGGGCCATTCTGCACGAACTCGCGGATCGGCCGGACTGTTCCGATGCACTGCACCTCCCTGGGGAAGGCCGTCCTGGCGCTCCTGCCCCCCCAGAAGGCCCAGGCGGCCCTGATCCGCCGCGGCATGCCCCGGTACACCCCGCGCACGATCGTGGGGATGTCCGCCATGGCTCGCGAACTGGCCCGCATCCGGCGCCAGGGCTATGCCATTGACGATGTGGAGTTCGAGGAAGGCGTGCGGTGCACGGGGGCGCCGATCCTCGACCACCGCGGAATCCCCATCGCGGCAATCAGCGTCAGCGCCCCGGTCTCGCGCATGCCGCTGGCCAAGGCCCACGAGGTGGGGGTGATGCTCCGCGAAGCGGGCGCCAGGGCGTCCCGGGCAATGGGCTGGGGGTCCGGCGCCAGCCGGCAGCCGGTCATCGTCTTGCCCGTGCGAGCAAGCAAGCCACCGAGGCGATCAGGGGGTCTCGGACCGCCGCCGCTCCCGCAGAAGCGGCCCGATACGGCTCCACACCAGGCGAAGGAGGTGATCGGGCGGAGGTGAGGATGGGGACCGGGGATGGGCCGGGCATACCAGCATCGGCTCCATCTCTGGAGGGAATGGCTCAGGACACCGCAGGCCTTTCCGCGGCGTGGACACGGACCGAAGGCCGATGGAGACTGTGGGCGGTCGGGTCCCGTCGCGAGGGAAGGGCTGACTCGAGAAGGAGGACAGGACATGGATGATCGTTCGCGGTTTTCGCGCCGTCAATTTCTCCAGACCGTGGCCGCATCGGGGGCTGTTGCAGCCAGCGGGCTCGCCGGGCGGGAGGTGCCTTTCCTCTCGCCGACCAAGGCCTCGGCCGCCAGCACCGTCCGGTTCCAGTTCAGCGTCCCCGAGCCGCTCCGCATCTCCTTGGTCGAGGGCCTGGTGGATCGCTTCAACAAGTCCCAGTCGGACGTCGAGGTAAAGGTCGAGTTCGTCCCTCAGGCCCAGGCGCGGCAGCAGCTCATCACCGCCATCACCGCTGGCAATCCGCCGGACTGCTGCCAGATGTGGGATAACTGGCTGGGCGAGTTCGACGGCATGGGGGCGCTGGAAGACCTCACATCTCAGATCAAGGGGTGGAAGTTCTACGCCGGCACAGCGCCGACAGCCTGGCAAACCGTCAGCCTGAAGGGCAAGATCGTGTCCTTCCCGCTGGCCCTCACCAATGACGCCATCTTCATCCGGACGGACCGGGTGAAAGAGTACGGCCTCAAGATGCCGACCTTCGACTGGACCACGGATGATTTCCTGACCCTGGCCAAGGGCTTCACCAAGCCGGAGAAGAACCAGTACGGCTTCGGGTTGCGCGGCGGGGGGACGTGGGCGGTTCTCTACGCCACCGAGTTCATGTACGGGAGCGGCGCCCAGGTGCTGAAGGACGGCAAGGTCGTCATCAACTCGCCCGAGGCGGTCTCGGCCTTCGAATGGTACATCAACCTCATCCTGAAGGCGAAGGTTACCCCGCCCAGCGCGCCGACAGACGCCTATCGCCAGATCGTCGAGGGGTTCGGCCGTGGCGTGACCAATATGTACCTCCACAACTCCGGCTCCATCGAGGAGCAGAAGAAATTCGTGGGCGAGCCCAATTTCGCCACGGTCCCGATCCCGGTCGGCCCGGCGAAGAAGCGCGCCTCGTTCTTCTTTTCCGAGACCCTGACCATGTTCAAGGGCGGCAAGAACAAGGAGGGGGCCTGGAAGTTCCTGACCTGGATGATGGACGACGAGCAGCACTTCAAGTACTGCACGACCCTGGGACTCCTGCCCACGCGGCAGAACCTGGCCGAGAAGCCGCCGTACACCGAGCCCTCCTATGCGGGCTTCGTCAAGTCCATCCCCTTCTCCATCGTGAGCCCGTACCTGGCCTACCCGAGCTGGGGCGGCAAGCTGGATTCGGAAGGGGTCCCCATGTTCCAGCAGGCGTTCGTTGGTCAGATCACGCCGAAGCAGTGTCTGGACAAGTTTGCCGAGATGCTGACCAAGAACATGGCGTAGCGAACGTCTCCGTCTTCTCTGGCCCCGGGGCCTGGCCGTCCGGGCTCCGGGGTCGTCTCCATCAGGCGTGCGGTTTCAGCGGGAGCGTCTCAGGTGAACAAGGAAGCCAGCGTTGCCATGCCCGCGCCGCGGGCGCTCCTCTCTCGCGCAACGCGGGAGACCCTCGCCAATTATACCTATCTCCTGCCGGCGGCCATCTGCCTAGGCGGCACGGTCCTCTTCCCGATCCTCAAAGCCATCCACATGAGCCTGTACCACAACGTCCTCTCCCGCCCGCAGGACTATCGCTTCATCGGTCTCGGCAACTACCTGCGGATGATCCATGACCCGACGTTCTGGCTGACGCTGAAGAACTCCTTCGTCTGGGTCATCTGTTCGGTCAGCATCCAGTTCGTGCTGGGCTTTCTGGGAGCGCTCTTCCTGAACGCCGAGTTCAAAGGGCGGGCGTTTTTGCGGACCCTGAACCTGCTCCCCTGGATCATCCCGGGCGTGGTCGTCGGGCTGGTGTGGGAGTACCTGTACCAGCCGAACTACGGGCCGGTCAATGACATCCTCAGGCGGGTGGGGCTGCTCACCGTGCCCATCGCCTGGCTGAGCCAGCCCGCCTTCGCCATGGCCAGCGTCATCTTCGCCAACATCTGGCGCGGGATCCCGTTCTTCAGCATCATGATCCTGGCGGGCCTGCAGGCCATCCCGGATGAAGTCTACGAAGCCGCCACGGTGGACGGGGCTAGCGTCACCCAGCGGTTCTGGCACGTCACCATGCCCATGCTGCGGCCCATCATCGTGGTTGCCACAGCGACCCGCATCATCTGGACCTTCAACTACGCCGACCTGATCTTCGTCATGACCAGCGGCGGCCCGGCCAACGCGACACAGATCACCTCAAGTTACACGCTCCTCACGGCGTACACGGATCTGGATTTCGGCTACGCCGCGACGCTGTCGGTGATTCTCCTGGTCATCATGCTGGTCTTTACGGCTTTCTACCTGAAATTCACGAAAGGCGTGGAGTCGGTCTCGGGATGAAAAGACAAGGGTCTGGGGACCTCCTCGAGCGCATCCTGGGCGGCCCGGTCCTCTGGGCCGGACTGGCACTCATGACACTCTTCGCCATGGGGCCGTTCCTGTGGGCCCTGTCTGCGTCCCTCAAGACGCGAGTGGAGTTGTACGCCACACCCATCACCTATATTCCCACTCATCCCATCCTCCGGAACTATGTGGAGGCCTGGACGTCGCGCCTCACGCCGTTCAGCGTCTTCTTCGCCAACAGCCTGTGGGTCTCCTCGGTCACCATGGTGGCCACCATCGTGATTTCCACCTCGGCCGGCTACGCCCTGGCGCGCTTCCGGTTCATCGGCAAGAACACCCTGATGCTGGTCTTCCTGGCCACTCAGATGTTCCCCGCGGTCCTGCTCATTCCCCCGCTCCTCTCCCAGTGGTACGCGCTGGGCCTGATCGACACCTACCAGGCGCTGATCTACTCCAACTTCTCCTTCACCGTGCCCTTCACGGTCTGGATGCTGGTCGGCTACTTCGAGAGCATCCCGCACGAGCTGGAGGAGAGCGCCATGATCGACGGCTCCAGCCGGTTCGGCGCGATGCTCAAGATCATTGTGCCCCTGGCGGCGCCGGGAATCGCGGCCACCGCCATCTTTGCCTTCGTCTCCTCCTGGAGCGAGCTGCTCTTCGCGACCACGTTTACCAGTAGCACCAATATGCGAACGCTCTCGGCGGGCCTCCTGTACATGGCCGGCCAGTACGAGGTCCAGTGGGGCCAGCTTTCCGCCGGAGTCATGATCAGCACCGTTCCCGTGGCCATCCTTTTCACCTTTCTCCAGAAGCATCTCATCAAAGGCCTGACCGCCGGGGCGATGAAGGGCTGAGGAAAAGGGGTCGGGTCTAGTCGAACATGACCAGCCCCCGCGCCACTTCGCCGGCGCCGAGCGCCCGGAAGGCGGCGTTGATCTCGCTCAACCCGAACCGGCGGGAGACGAGCTCCTTGAGCTTCAACTTGCCGGCCCGGTACAGTTCGAGGATGCGCGGGAAGTCCATCGCCGGCCGGATGTTCCCGTAGGCGGTGCCCATGATGACCCGAGAGGTCCGCATCATCGCCAGCGGGTCAAGGGTGAGTGTTGCGCCGACAGGCGCCATCCCGACTATGACTGCCACGCCGCCCTTCCTGAGCGACTCGAAGGCCTGCTCGATCGTCTTGGGCTGGCTGATGACCTCGAAGGCGTAATCGGCCCCGAAGCCGCCGGTGAGCGCGCGCACCCAGCTCACCACGTCGTCGCTGCTGGCGTTGATGCAGTGGGTGGCGCCGAACTGCTCCGCGTACTTCAGCTTGCTGTCGAGGATGTCCACGGCGATGATCTTGGCCGCGCCGACCAGGGCGGCGGCCTGGATCACGTTCAACCCCACGCCGCCGCAGCCGATGACGAGGACGGACGAGCCCGGCTGGACCTTGGCCGCGTTCACCACGGCGCCGAAGCCTGTGGCCACGGCGCATCCGACGAGCGCCCCGACCTCGAAGGGAACGTCGTCCGGGAGCGGGATGACGTTGGTGGCCGGCACGACCGTATACTGGGAGAAGGCGCCCACCGCCAGGAAAGAGTTGATGCCCTGACTGCCCTTCCAGATGCGCGGGAAGCGCTTCAGGAGCGGGGAGTCGGCGGGCGGGGTGCAGAGGTAGGGCTCGCCCTTGAGGCAGTAGAAGCACTCGCCGCAACGGTGGCCGAAGGCGAGGACCACGCGGTCGCCGGGGCGCACCTTGGCCACGCCGTCCCCGACGGCGTCCACGACGCCCGCGACCTCGTGGCCAAGGACCAGCGGCAAGACGCTGCCATACTCGCTGTTCCAGTGGTGGTAGTCGGAGTGGCAGACGCCCGCGGCCTTGATCTGGACCCGGACCTCGCCCGCGACCGGCGGCTTCAAGTCCACCTCTTCGACGATCATCGGGGCACAGCGCTCGTACAGCACGGCGGCTTTCATGATTCCTCCTCCTCGGTTCGCAGCTCAGGACCGGCTGCGCAGTCCCGACGGACTTCGGAAAAAGATGGTCCCAGGCAGAAAAAGGCTTCTCACGTCCCTCCAGTGCCCGGAGGCAGAAGTGCCCGGCAGATGTCGGTGCCCCCGGGGGCGGCTACGGTATCAATATCGGCCATACTCCCGGGCGGTGTCGTACATGGCGCAGATGTTCTCGGGCGAGACGTCGGCCTGGATGTTATGCACGGCGCAAAGGACGTATCCGCCTCCGGGCCCGAGATCGTCGATCCGCCGTTCCACCTCGGCCTTGACATCGTCCGGTGTCCCGAACGGGAGGACCCGCTGGGTGTCGATCGCGCCCCAGAAGCAGATGTCCTTGCCGAACTCCCGCTTGAGCGTCTTGCTGTCCATGCCCTTGGCCGAGACCTGCACGGGGTTGAGGGCATCCACGCCCATCTCGATGAGGTCGGGGATGAGATGCACCACGGATCCGCAGGTATGGTACGCGATCCTGGCCGAGGTGCGGGACCGGATGTAGGAGAAGAGCCGCTTGTGGTGAGGCTTGATCAGCTTCCGGTAGAGGTCCATGGACATCATGGGGCCGTTCTGGAAGGCCATGTCGTCCCCGAAGAAACAGATGTCCACGTTGTTCCCGACCGCATCAAGTTCGTCATTGGCCATCTCGATCCAGAGGTCGGCCAGCCTTTCCATCAGGGCCTCGAAGAATTTGGGATTGGTGATCAAGTCGGTGAACCAGTCCTCGAAGCCGCGCAGGAACTGCGCCTGGTGGACGATCCCTCCCGGCATGCTGAGGACAACCGCGTAATCCGTCCCCTGGCGGAGGCGTGCGGCCGCCTCCGCCAGGGGACGGCAGCGTCCGGGGTCGTGGGGATCGGGCCAGGAGAACTTTTCCAGGTCCGCCACGTCCACGTCGCCCGCAAGGGGGGATTTGGTCAGATCGTAGTACAAGCTCCCCCGCGGCCGGCTGCGTACTACGCCCCATTCATCCTGGTAGGAGCCGTCGGGGAAGATGATGTCCTGCCAGTTGTCGGGGTCGCCCTGGCTGAGGCTCCGGGTGTCGATGTCGAAGCGCGTGAGCATCGCCTCGCTGGGATGGGCGATGTTCAGCCACTTGCTGAAGACGGAACGAGGCTGCTGGCTCCCGAGGTGACCGTTCAGCCCCTCGTAGGCCTCCAGTACCAGCGAGCTGGAGCGACTGCCCCCCAGATCCAGGGGCACCCGGTCCGGCTCCTGATGGTTCAACGCCCGGAGCACCCGCTCGCGATGAGTCATGGTCGCCATGATCTCTCCTGTCCCTTGCTGCCCGGCGAGGCTTTCTGTTCTGCGCTACTGGGGACAGATGCAAGGCAAGAGCACTGTTCCTGACGGGATTCATACGAAGTATAAACGCATGGGCATCCAGGGATCAACCGTGTGTTGCCGATTGGTATTGAGGTAGGAACTGAAGGGTGTGATCATAGGCGACAGTGGGGCAGCCTGGATATGGCTTCCCGGTGCGCACGGGTCCCCCTCCCAGGTGGAGTTGGCGAAGCGCATCGGGTCAAGCCAGTCGCGGGTGGCGAAGATAGAGGCGGCCGACACCTCAGCGTCCTCCGACCTTCTCCTGCGGTCGTTGATTGCCATCGGAGTGACCCGCAGAGACTTGGCGAGGCTCATCGCCTCGCCAACCCCTCGCGCCGCGTCCTATTCCTTCACACCGCCTCGATCGTGGACGGCGGCTTCGGGGTGATGTTGTACGTCACGGAGACGACGCCCTTGACTTGGGTGGCAATCCGCTTGGCCAGCTTATCCAACCGGATGCCTTCCACCTGTCTCTTGATGAACACCTTCGGGTCCAGGCCTTTGACCTTGATCTCTCTGATCCCCATCTTTCCTCCTCAGCCCATTGATGGCTCACGCGTTTCGGTTCGGTACGACGGCGGGAGTCCCTTCGACAAAGAAAAAAGGCCCTCCGGGGTTCAGGCTTCTCCGGAGGGCCGTACGAATGAAGTAAGCTGACGGAAAGGGGACCGCCGGATCGCGAGACCAGACATCGTACTGGCCCCCGTGACCTTCCCCCTCCGTATTCTCGGATGACCCTTGGTCGTGCCAGAGACTATCACTGGCATTGCGGGTGTCAAGGGCGAACAGCGTGAGAAGTGAACAGTGAAAAGCGGCGAGTGGGGGGTGAGAGGAGGGCAGAGGTGCGCGGTAGCCCTGGGGCCTCGGTGGTAAAGCCGCTCGGTTCTGATTTGTTCCACAAGGCAGACAGGGGGGCCGGGGAAGTGGCGTCCCAGGCCTGGATCGTCTATACTGTGGCTTGATTCAGCTCTCGGGATACTCGGACTCATTCTTCACGCGGAGGAGAGCGATGGCAAAAGCAGTTCAGAGACATGTCCAGGAGCAGATCGACCAGATCGTGGCCGCCAGCCGGCCCGAGCGGCTGTCGGGACCGGGGAAGCATCCGATTCCGGGCGATCACGCCGCCCATGTGGTGCAGCTTACCGGCTGGGGCCAGACGACGCTGGCGGCCGACCACCTGCTCTTTCCAGAGCTGAACGGGTTCTTGCCGGGCGTGTTGGCGGGGGTGATCCGGCAGCTCAACATCCAGTTCGCCGGCGCGCGCCTCTTGGCGGAGGACTCCGAGGCCGAGGCTTCCCGCAAGATCCGGCAGCGCCAGTACAGTTACGAGACGCTCCTGGAGACGGCGATCAACTTCCTGGGCCTGGAGAGCCGGTGGCTGAATGGCGTCGAGCGGCTCCAGGCGGTCGGCAGCATCCGAGGCGCCCTGGCCGAGTGGGAGGCGCGCGAGGCGGCCGAGGCGACGGGCTCGGTGGCGGCGGCCGTGGTGCGCCGGTTCCTGGGTCGGATGAAGCTGGTCATGATGGGGGCCAGCATGGTGGCCAAGACGGCCGTCCGGATCGAGCAGGCCCTGGACTTCGGCAAGCCCGTCCTCCTGGCCTTCCTGGACAAGGCCCGGGCCGAGATCGAGGGGAACATGTATACCCGCATGGTCCGCGAGGGCCGCTGCCGGTTCGGCAACGACTACGCCCTGGGGCTCCGCTGGCTGCGCCATCTGGGCTTCGAGCAGGTGTCCACCAACCCGGTCCTGGCGGCCCTGGCATACCAGGACGATCCGGAGCTGCCCCGGATCCTCCAGGCCGAGGTGAAGTCGCATCCGAAATTCGCAGCCTGGAAGGCCAAGCCCGAGCAGTACGGCGACGAGATCGCCCTGTACGCCACGCTGCTCGCCCTCTGGGACAACCTGCACGTGTATCGGCCCATCTTCTTCAACCTGGCGAATGAGTCGGGCGGCGGGGTGGTCTCGTTCCAGTTGAACCCCAACATCGCCCACCTGGTGCACGAGAGCGTCCGGGACGTCTTCGCCGCCTTCGCCGCGGCGACCGAGGACCTCGGGCTCTATGACGATTATCTGCTAGCCGGCTATGCCGCCACACGGGAGCGGGGCCGGCCCAACATGGTGATCAAGGTCGCGGCCAGCTCCCCGGCGGCCCGGGAGATCGCGCGGGCCATCAACACCTTCGGCTTCGGCAGCAACATCACGGTGATCTACACCGCGGGCCAGGAAGTCACCATGATCCTGGAAAAGTTGGCCGGGATGGCCGGCGCCATCAAGAAGGGCATCGTCCCGACCCAGCTGTACATGACCAACATGGGCGGGCGGTTCGAGAGCCACCTCCGGGAAGTGAAGCTGGAGGAACTTTTCGGAGAACTCAAGAAGAAGCTGGGCGAGGCGGAGGCGTTGAAGCGATTGGAGCAGCTCGCCGCCGCCAACGGCACCAAACCCAAGGTGGATGCGGCCAAGGGGTACGAGGCCAAGGTGGTGGCCGCCACCAGGTTCGGCAGCCAGCGAACCATCGAGGCCAACGTGATTGCAGCCCTATCGGACGTGGCCTCGGCGGAGGAGCTGAAGACGTGGGAAGGTGTCATCGGCAAGTCCGGCACGCTGGTGGCGCGCCGCGTGTGGGGCATCTTCTTCTCGGAGACGAACCGGGAGAAGTGGGTGGACTACCTCTGCCGGAAGCATCAGCTCAGCCGGGAGCAAGCCAAGCTCATCTTCAGCCGCATCTGTTACCTGCCGGCCTCCAAGCGCAAGCCGCAGGACACGTACTGGACGCTCACCGGGAACAACATGGTCCACACCGAGTTCCCGAACCATCAGGAGAACGTGCGGAAGATGGCCGAGAACCCGGGGTTCAACCTCGGGGACTACGTCGAGTCCATCACCGGCCAGTTCCCGCCGGAGGTCGTGGACAAACTGAACATGATCCCCGATTTTCGCAAGGGGTACGAATTGAACGCCGACCTCAACCGGATCCTGCGTGAGGCCGGCATCGCGGGCGACTTCGGAAGCGGTGGCCACAAGCCGGAACGGTGGCCCGACTTCGGCTCCGTCGTCAAGACGCTGGCCGAGTTCAAGGGGGCCTACGACAAGTTCCGGGACGACATCCTGGGGCTGTTCAGGGCGGCGGCAAAGCCGGCACAGGCCGCGAAGCCTGCGGTGAAGAAGGCCGCGAAAAAGGTGGCGAAGGCGGCCCCCAACAAGGCGGCCAAGGCAAGCGCGAAGGGTCGCCGGGGACGGCGGTAACGCCCTCGCCGGCAGACCGGGGCGAAAGGAGGGATGAGCATGGCGTGCGGGATGAAGAAGGCGGCGAAGAGCGGCAAGTCCTCCTGCGGGTCGAGCAAGGCGAAGGCTGCGAAGAAGAAGTAGGATCCGTCAACCGAAGGGATCAAGGCCAGAGCCCCCTCGGCATGGGGCCGAGGGGGCTTCGTGTCGCAGGAGTGGTTGCACGTGATTTCCACCGGTGACGTTCAAGAGAGCAAACGCCATGAGGCAGCAGACGGGTGAGGCATCCATGAAGGGGAAACCGCAGCTTCAGAAGTTCGTACGGCGGGCCCGTGAGCTTGGGGCAGTCGGCGCCAAGGTCATACCTGCCGAGACCGTCTTGACTGCTCCTTGGGTGCGAATGAAATGTCAGTTCGGCTGCGGGGGGTTCAATAGCAGCCTCTGTTGCCCGCCGCACAGCCCAAAGCCGGAGGAGACGCGGGAGGTGATCGCGTGTTACAGGCGAGCCCTCCTCATCCATTGCAAGAGCGATGTGCGACCGACCAAGATTGTTCTTAAACTCGAGCGCGAGATATTCCTGGATGGCTTCTACAAGGCGTTTGGCCTGGGGGCAGGGCCCTGCCGGTTATGCAGGACGTGCAATTTGAAGGAGTGCACTCGACCAGACGACGCACGTCCTTCGATGGAAGCGTGCGGCATTGACGTTTTTGCCACAGCCCGTGCGAATGGCTTTCCGATCGAGGTGGTCAGAGACTATTCTTGTGACGAGAATCGATACGGAGTTGTTCTGATCGAGTAGCCCTTTCGATCCACTGTCGCATGGGTCGCAGCGGGCGGCATTTAGCGCGGAGAGCCGCGAGTCGAGGAGAACCTGCGCAAGTTGTGGATAAATCAAGTCCGAAATGTTGAAACCCCCTCGGGAATCCCCCGAGGGGCTTCGTGTTTATGGCGGATCTGACTTGGCGCCCGGAGCGCTGCACCCTCGACTCGTCCTCGGCCGCCCCTCGTGCATTGCAGTCTCCCAGCCCGGACCGGTACCGGTTTCCCCTTGACACCGCACCGATGGACGAATCGCTGGGAACGGGATTTACCCCTCCCACTTCAAGGCCGAGAGACTCGCCCCTTCCTGGCGTGGCCGGACCCTGAGGTGTGGGCAAAGGGCGGTTGAGCATCACCTGTGAGTCGGGACTTGACCTGGCCGACCGGTTCTGCATAATAGGAAGGCCGCGTGATGCTCCCTTTTTTAAGCAATTGATTCCTCGCCACACAAGGAGGTGCTGCTCCCATGCGGCCCCGCCGCGGCCCGGAAGCGTTTCATATTCAGCCGCAGGTCGTCCCGCGTCCTTCATTGGTCGCGGTCGAGCGGGCCGCCAACCGGGAGGCAGCGGAGAATTCCAGGTGGCTGCTCAAGTTCTGCTTGGCCTACGGCTTCATCATGCTTGTCTTCCTGAATTATGCGGCGGTGCTCCCCCTCGTTCAGAAGGAGTGGGGCCTCACGAATAGTGGCGCCGGCATGATCTTCTCAGCCTACCAGTTGGGCTACATTCTCTCCGCCACCCTCCTCACGTACCTCACTGATCGCATCCGGGCTCGCACTATCTTCTTGCTCTCCGCCTCCTGGTCGGTGGTAGCGAATGTTTTCTTCGCCTTGTTTGCTGTTGACCAGACATCCGCCGTCATCTATCGTGCTTTGGCCGGCCTCGGGATGGGCGGGACGTATATGCCCGGCTTGAAGCTGGTCGCCGACAGGTTCCCCAGCATCCAGCGAGGGCGAGCCGTAGGATATTTCACCAGTGCTTTCGTCTTCGGCGCGGCGGCATCCACCTTGCTGAGCGGGATCATCGGATCCATGGCGGGCTGGCGGTTTGCGATCGTCACGACCGCCGCGGGCACCCTGGTGGGGACCCTCCTCTGCCTCATCCTGTTGCAAGACGATCGGGGCGTGGCGGCGGGAGATGCAGCGAGGCGACTTCGCCTGGAAGTCCTCCGAGACAAGCCGGCGCTCCTCATGATCCTGGCGTATGGCGCCCATATGTGGGAACAGTACGGGATGCGCGCATGGATGGCGGCCTACCTTACGGCCAGTTTCATGCGTGCAGGATATGAGAAAACAGAGGCTTCAGGGTTCGGCGCCGGTCTTACGGCCGTAATCGTGGCTGCCGGCGGGTTCTCCACATGCATTGCAGGCATTCTGTCGGATCGGATGGGTCGGACCCGCACGGCCTCCACGATCATGCTGATCAGCGCCGCCTCTTCCTTGGGGTTTGGTTGGATGCTGGGCCTTCCTCCGATGTTGCTCGTGCTGGCAGGCGTCGTTTACAGCTTCTTCGTTGTGGCGGAGACCCCGGTCCTGTCCACGGGATTGACGGAGTTGGCACCTCCCCATGCCGTGGGCGCAGCCATGGGGTTCCAAACTCTCATCGGCTTTATAGCGGCTACAGCCTCACCCACCGTCTTCGGATGGGTACTCGACTGGACCAACCCGACTCAAGGCAACATGCCCTTCCAGTGGGGCTGGGCATTCGGGATTCTGGGACTCGGTGCCCTGGTGGGCCCCGTGGCGTTGACCGTCGTCCGGCGGTTGCCAGGTAGCGAGAAAATGGCGGCCGGGAAGTGCTGAGAAGACTCACGGCGGGAACGGGCTGACAACAGCGGGAGGCGAGAAGATGCGTCGCGTGCTCATAGGGATGCTGCTGCTGACCCTGGCCGGGTTCTGCCTAGCTTTCCGCAACCGGGACACCGACAGGGTCTATCAGGTCGGGATCATGATTACCGACGACACTTACCTGACCCCGGTCGAAGGCTTTAGGCAGGCGATGAAAGAGCTGGGCTACGTCGAGGGGCAGCACATCGTCTACCGCATCCGGAACGCCAAGCTGGACCGGGAAGCTCTGCGTCGTTTTGCGGAGGAGTTCGTCACACAGAAGGTGGATCTGATTTTCACCGCCACGTACGTGGGGGCTTCCCTGGCTAAAGAAGCCACGGCAACCACCGGCATCCCGGTCGTCTTCGGCCCAGCCGGCGACCCGGTTGAGACGGGACTCGTTCAAAGCATCACCGCCTCGGGTAACAACTTGACCGGGGTGAGCACCCTCAGCCTGGAGCTCACCGCAAAACGTCTCGAGATGCTGACCAGACTCATTCCCAAAGCCCGCCGCGTGGCCATGGTGTTCAACCCAGAGGATCGGTTCTCCCAAGAAGTGGTGAAGGAGACTTATCGATCGGCCGAAAGGCTGAACCTCGCCCTCGTGGAGTGTCACGGCCGTAACGCAGCCGAGATCCAGCAGAGTCTCGAGAAGCTTCCCAGAGAGCGGGCGGACGCCGTCTTCGCCATACCCGACGTGCTGGTCAACAACCAGGTGGCAACGCTCTCGGCCATCGCCCGCAACCGCAAGCTGCCCTATATCGTCCACATCAGAAGCCTGGTGGAGCGCGGTGCCCTCGCCAGCTACGGGATCAACACCTTTCAAATCGGTCGCCAGGCCGCCCGCCTGGCGGACAAGGTCCTGAACGGCACCCGCCCTGCCGAGATCCCGATCGAGACCCCCCGAAAGCTAGAGCTGGTGATCAACCTCCGGGTGGCCAAGGAGATCGGCGTTGCCATTCCCAATCAGCTCCTCCGAGAGGCCGATGTCATCCTCCGCTAGTCCACACCCCGTCGCGGGACGCGGTGAGCCCGGCGTAAGGATCTGGGAGACGCTGGCCCGACCTTGGTGGCAGCGGATCACCTTTCGCTTGATCCTCCTGGTGCTGGCGGTCTCCATCTTCCCGCCGCTGACCCTCGGGGTTCTGGCCATGCGCTCGGCCCGGGTCGCTCAGGAAAGCGACGTCCGCGAGCGAAGTGCCGCTGTCGCCAGTTGGGGCGTTGACAAGGTTCAGTCCTACGTGGCCGACATCGAGGAGGATCTGCGCCTCATCGTCGAACTGGGCGACCTCCAGACTATGAATCTGGTGGCCGCCAAACCACTCCTGTCGTTTTTCCTGAGCTTCTCCGAGGACGTGAAGGAGATGAGTCTCTTGGACGCGAGTGGCCGGGAGCGGCTCAAGATGTCAGGGAGCACATTGGTGGTCCCCGGTGACCTGGGCAGCCAAGCGGGGACCCCCAAAGTCCAGGTCCCCCTCTCGGGCGAGACTTACATCGGGCAGGTCCGAACCTCGGAGTTCTCCGAACCCTTCTTGACCCTCGCGGTGCCGATCCGCAAGCTGGCCGAAGACCGGATCGTGGGGGTGTTGGCCGTCGAGGTCAACCTCAAGAGGCTCTGGGACGAGGTGCTCTCGTTCAAGGTGGGACAGAGCGGATATGTGTACCTCGTGAATGGGAAGGGCCAGCTGCTTGCCCATCCGGATTTCAGCCTTGTGCTGGCCCGGCGCGATCTCTCAGGGGCTGGTGCCGTGCAGCGCTTCCTGAAGGGAGAGGATGAGCCCGCGCCCGGGACGAGCCTCGAGTATCCGAATTACCAGGGGGTCCAGGTCATTGGGTTGCACGCCCGGAGCCCCAAGCTGGGTTGGGGGGTCATTGTCGAGCAGCCCACCGCCGAGGCCTTCGCCAGTGTGAACCGGATGAAGATCGAGACCACGATCATTCTGATCAATACGGTGGCGGTCACGCTGGTCCTGGCCATCATCTCGGCCCAGACACTCACCCGTCCGCTGGCCGAACTGGCCCAGGGAGCTAGGCTCCTAGGCGCAGGTGACTTCGACTACCGGTTCCCGGTCCGGTCGCGCGACGAGATCGCCGAGGTTGCCGAGCGGTTCAACGCCATGGCCGATCAGCTCCAGGAGGCGTTTCAGCGGCTACGGACACTGCTCGAGACCAGTACTATGACCTCCTCTTCCCTGGAATTGGAAAAGGTGCTCACAACCGCCCTCGAGCAGATGGATCACCTCGCCGGCCGGGCCCAGTCCGGGATCGTCTTAGTAGAGGGGTCGCTCACGACCCATCCGCCCGTGAGCGTCACGGTCCGAACGCTGGGGATGCCTGAAGGCGCGCGCCCGCTCGACCTGAATCCCCACGACTTCCCGAACCTCTGGCAGCTGCTTTCAACGGGAAAGACCTTCGCGGTGGATGATATCGCCACCCTGGCAGGGTCGGGGGAACAAGCCCTGTGGACGCCACAAAGCCTCGGAGCAGTCGTCCTCCTCCCTCTGCTCTCGAAGGGAGAGAGCCTCGGCGCCCTCTGGATGGGCCGGACCTCCCCCGGACCCTTCAGCGCCGACGAGGTGGCGCTTGGCCAAACTATGGCGAACCACGTGGCCATTGCCATCGATAATGCTCGGCTGTACGACGCACTCCGGCGGACTTCGGAAGAACTGGAGTCCCGTGTGGAAGCGCGAACGCGCGAGTTGCGCGAGGCACACGAAGAGCTCGTGCGGAGGGAGCGCTTGGCGCTCGTCGGCCAGCTCGCTGGGGGCGTGGGCCACGAACTGCGCAATCCCCTCGGCGCCATTGGGAACGCCGTCTATTACCTCCGGATGCGGCTGGGTGGTGGTGATGACATGAAGGTCCACAAGCACCTCGCGATCCTGGAAACCGAGGTGCGCCGGGCCAACAAAATCGTCACCGACCTGTTGGATTTCTCTCGGGTGAAACAGCCAAGCCGCGCGCCGGCGCAGCTCAACGCCATCATCCGGGATATCCTGGCACGCCAGCCGCAGCCCTCTTCCCTGAAGCGGGAACTGGATCTGATCGAGTCACTGCCACCCATCCTGGTGGATCCGGACCAAGTGGGGCAGGTGGTTCAGAACTTGGTCATCAACGCGATCGAGGCGATGCCCGACGGGGGCACCCTGACCATCCGCACCTGGTCCACGTCGGATGCGGTCGTCGCCAGTGTGTCAGACACGGGCATTGGGATTCCCCCCGAAAATCTGGAGAAGATCTTTCAGCCGCTCTTCAGCACCAAGACCAAGGGGATCGGGCTGGGCCTCGCGGTGTCGCGCCGGCTGATAGATGCGAACGGGGGCGCCCTCAGCGTGGAGAGCCAGGTCGGCAAGGGCTCTACTTTTACTGCGATCTTCCCGATTGAGGAGAGCGAGTCAGTTACCCATGGCTGATCCCTTGGGCATTCTCATCGTCGACGACGATGCCGGCATGGCCGACACGATGGGGGACATCCTCGAGGCCAAGGGGTACCGGGTGAAGATCGCCTCGGACGGTCCCAAGGCCCTGGCCTGTTTACAGGCCGCGCCCTTCGACGTCGTCTTCCTTGACATCAAAATGCCGGAGATGAACGGCGTCGAGGTACTGCAACGTATGAAGCACATGTGCCCTGGGACGCTGGCCGTGATGATGACCGCGTACGCCCTGCCCGATCTCATCGCCCAGGCGGAGCGCGAGGGAGCGCTGGCTGTCTTGACCAAACCCCTCCCCCTGGACCGGGTCGTCAAGTTCCTGGACGAGCTGGCGCCAGCCAGGCCCGTTCTGATCGTGGAGGATGACGCCACCTTCCGAAGCAGCCTTCAGGACATCATAGAGGCCCACGGATACTCGGTGGTATCTGCCGTGGACGCCCCGAGCGCGGTGGAGGTCGTGCGGCGGTTTCGGCCCGATGTCGTGCTGCTCGATCTGAAGCTACCCGTCGCCGACGGCTACGAGGTGTTGCGCGAGATCCGGTTGCTCGACCCGACCACCAGGATCCTCCTTATGACCGGGTATGGGCAGGAGTTGCAGGCGCTGGTAGAAAAGAGCCTGCAAGCGGGCGCTCTGCTCTGCCTGTACAAACCGTTCGACCTGGCCGATCTCCTGCGACACGTCTCAACCCTCAGGTCCCAGCGCGCCGCAGGCCAATTACTCGGACCAGACGCCGATGCCGACAGAGACCATCCTGGTAGTTGACGACGACCAGGCCAGTTGCGAGACCCTGGGAGACATCCTGGAGCTCCGGGGATATACGGTGCTTACCGCCCCAACGGGGGAGGCAGCCGAGGGCCTCGTCCGTTCGACACCTGTGAACGCCGTCCTCTTGGACCTCCGACTTCCCGATCGAAGCGGCGTGGAGGTCCTGCGCTTCGTCAAGGAGTTTGCGCCGGAGACCGAGGTCCTCATGGTGTCCGGGTACGCCAGCTTGGCGTCCGCCATCGAGGCGATGCGGTACGGCGCTTTCGGCTACGTTCAGAAGCCCGTGAATGTCGAGGAGGTTCTCTCAGGCCTCCAGCGTGCGCTGGAACGACAGCGCATGGCGCGCGAGCTTCAGCAGGCGAACGCAGAGAACCTGGAACGGGTCCAGGAGCTTGAGCTGTTGCTGGAAACTGCCCGGGTCGTCTCGTCCCGGTTGGAATTGACCGAGGTGCTCCAGGTCCTGGCGAAGCAAATGGTCGATCGGCTTCAGGTCACCCTGTGTCACATCTCAGTCCTGGAGGAGGACCGGGCGCATCTGATCGTCCGTGCCACTTTCCCTGTCAGGCAGATCCCGTGGGAACTGGACATCGGCTACCGGATCAACCTGGAACGTGCCCCGACGTACCGGCGCGTGGTCGAGAACCGCGACGTCCTCCTCCTCCGGCCCGACGATCCGGCCTGGCCCCTCGAGACCGAGGTTGACCTCATCCCAGCAAAAGAGGCGGGTTCGGCCCTGCTCGTCCCCATGCTGGTCAAGGAGCGGATCGTGGGGGTGGTGACCCTCCTCGAGGTTCGCCAGTGGAAGCGGAGCCCGTTCAGCCAGGAGAAAGCGAACCTCTGCAAGGCGATGGCGAGCGGAGCGGCCATTGCGATCGAGAATGCCCTCCTCTTCGAAGATCGCGAGAGGGCTCACCTGGCTACACTGGCTTCGCTGGTGTCTGCGCTGGATGCTCGGGAGCGAGAAACGCGGGCCCACTCTGTGCGGGTGCAAGAATACACCCTGACATTAGCCAAGGCGATGGGGATCCCTGAGGGCGAGCTAAAGGCGATGGCGGCCGGCGCTCTCCTGCATGATATCGGGAAGATCGGAATCCGGGATTCCATTCTCCTCAAATCCAGCGCACTGACGGATGACGAGTGGAACGAGATGCGGAAGCATCCCGTGATCGGCTCCGACATCCTCAGATGGCTTACCCATCTGGAGGGGGCCCGGGAGATCGTGGTCGCCCATCAGGAGCACTGGGACGGGTCCGGCTACCCTGCGGGATTGGCTGGCACGGTGATCCCTCTTGGGGCGCGCATCTTCGCCGTGGCAGACGCCCTGGATGCCATGACCTCGGATCGTCCCTACCGGAGTAAGACGAGCTTCCGCAGGGCGCAAGATGAGATATGCCGGTGTGCGGGCACGCAATTCGACCCGGAGATCGTGAAGACCTTTCGCGGCATTCCCATCGAGGTATGGGAGGGAATTCAGCGTCGGGTTGAGAGCTCCTGACTTGGAGACTGCGCTCGGACGCGGGGTATTTCGAGAGCCATCGTCGATTAATCAGTGACGCAGCCATCGTCGCAGTGAGATGAGTAACGCGACGATGATTACCCTCGGGCTTTTCCGGGGCCTTGTGCTGTCAGACGTCCACGCTCCGCGATTCCCTAAGGCGGATTCCAGAAGCGAAGCCATCCGCGACCCC
>Ga0187850_10001484_pt1 | contig 25348 bp, 22 predicted proteins | sample June2016WEW_4_15_FD_132436 | JGI IMG/M metagenome (GOLD analysis project Ga0187850, IMG submission 132436) | Peatland microbial communities from SPRUCE experiment site at the Marcell Experimental Forest, Minnesota, USA - June2016WEW_4_150 | ecosystem: Environmental > Terrestrial > Soil >...
CGGTTCGAATCCGCACGGGACTATCGTATATTAGAGACGCCGAGGTGGGGTAGCCTGGTAATCCTATGGCCCTGTGGAGGCCACGACGCGGGTTCGAATCTCGCCCTCGGCCTTTGATTTTCTTTTATTAAGCTTGAAATGGCTTTCGTTTAAAAGAAGAAGTGATTTAAGATATTTAATCTCGGATTCCAGAGCATCAACCCTTTTAGCTGTCTCTTCTTGTTCTAAATTTGCACAAATTGTGCCAACAGATTCGCCAATCGTGATCACAAAGGCAAGTGCTCCAGCGTACTCTGTTTGGTAAATTGTAGTAAGCTTTCCGATCAAGTCTTTGAACTCACGTGGCAGCCGTATGATCGGATATTTGTGAGACGGATTAGAGCTGTGCGTGCCAATCTTGTTCGTGCAGATCGGTTGCATACATAGCAGAACGCGCCAAACGTGCATAATTATTGTGATTCGCCGCAGTGCGTTTAAAGGCTTTTTTGAGGCATAGCCGCGTTGCTTTTGCCACTACGCTTCTGAACGGGCCTCAAAAATCAGAGGAAACTGAAAAAAAGAACATGGGCGGGGAGCTAGGGAGCAGGCGAAACGAACGCGGTAAGCAACGATGATGGCACTGCCCTAGCTTGAAAGTTACAAGAAACACCTGTCTGTAACGGCCAGGCGATAGGTCGGGATGGTCAAAAAGAAGTGTTATTAAACTACGTTGTCAGTAAATGGTCGAATCTCCGCTCTCATAAGCGGCTCTATTTTTTTCAAAATTACGGCAGCATCGCTCAAATTGAAACGCTAATCTTTCTTCGTAAGCATCCGGCAGTTGCTTTTTCAATTCCTCTGATCGTAAGTAAGAATACATAGAGCGCAGAGTGCCACGCACTACTTCAGCATCGACAACGCTCATGATTAATTCACAATCAGTTAACGAATGAATCTCGAGAAACCCGTCTAGAAATTCTTGTTTTTCACCGTTCAACAAACAGCTTCTAATCAGGTTAAAAACATCTGTTGGATTTTTTTCAAGCGTCTTTTGAAGATATTCGTCTGTTTCAGCACGCGAGACTGCACGAGACCACATTCTCAGGAAAAAAGGTGCGTACTTTGGATATTGAGTATATATTGGCGATAGTTCTGCTAAATGCTTGATTCTGTCTACAATAATCCCGCATAGCTCATCTTGTTCATTTTTAGAAAATGGAATTTCCGTTTCTTTTCGATTCAATGCACAGACATTCTTAAAGCACTCAAAGATGAAAGTTATTGGCTCTACTTTCTCTGCTGCGATAGTCGCGACATTGAATCGGGTCTCACCATCTGGAATCAGCTTTAACAAACTAAACCAGATATCTGCCGTAAGATTACTGTAGACCCTTTCGGATTGTGGTACAATATTTCCGAAAAGAGTAGTCGTAATAACAATTTTTACAAGTGAATCATTAGGTAGTCGACCCTCAGCAGACAAATCCTGAATTCTATGTGCAAGCTTTGAAAGGAACTTGACCGAGTTAGCTTTGTTGATGAATTCAACTATTTTGTCGTCGATCTCCGCTGTAGAGAGATCTTTGGAGTTTAGTATAAATTCGTCGAGTTCCTTGTCGGAAATATCGAATACTGGGATTGTGTATGCAAAATACCGCTCAAAATACTCTTCTGTTGCAACTCTTTTTTCCTTAATCCACTGCTGTTTTTCCTGATCAGAAAAGAAATCCATCGTGCCAAAAATTGACGCGAGCCTAGGAAATAGTGTCAATAACAAGTTGCGCGCGCTAGTCTGTTGTTCTCTTCCATAGGTTTTAAGCGCATCTTGAATGATATCACGCCAGTATTGTTCCGTTTGTTTTCTATCTTCTTCATCTTGAAATCCGACATCAAAAAGAGTTCCGAGAAAAACGTTGCTGTTGTTCTTGATCAAGGAATATAGTGTTGGGTAAAAAACTCTGAGCCCCTCAATCAGCATCAAGTCACTTGGGTCAACCTCATCTTTCAAAAGTGGGAGAGCAAACGCTAAGGTATTCATATATCGCGTAAACCTGCGTGGTGTCTTGGTAGACACAAGTAATCCATTTATAAAACGAGTCTGAAATTGATTCCACTCCGTGTCAGTCATATCAACGTGAACGTCAGATAGCATTTGCTTGATTCTTTCTGAGTAGAGAAGTAATAGTGATAATGCGCTTGCTTGTGGTAGCTGCAATGGCACCTGAACTATTTTCTCCAAAAAAGCGTGGCCTGGGCTTCTTCCTCCTGCCGAAGTCATTTCCATCTCTGGATAGACCTTTTCAAGAGCTTTTGCTACCATCTCTTCATCAAAAGCTAGAATATAAACGGTATAACAGAAATTAGCTGTGAGCTTTACTAATTTGAAAAGCATTTGAACTTCCGCAGTGTCAAGCCGATCTATATCATCCATAAATACAACTATCCTAAGGCGAGCATCGCTTAGCTGCTTTTCAATACTTTTTTTAACGTCTTCTAGCTCTTTGGAAGATCTATCTTTGTTAATTTCCGCCGCAAAATCAGAAGGAGAAAACTGAATGGGCCCGATTGGAATTGATATGAAACTAAGCCTCTCCATGTAATTCAAAACTGATTCGCTCAGCAAACCGAGTTTATCCGATAATTTGTCGCGAATCGTAGACGGGGGATCCTTTAGTGCTTTTGCGAGGGTTTGAAAGAAACTCAGCAATAAGTTAGATTCATCATGAAAGTGCCACGGATTAAACCAAAAATACATGACCGAGGCACCCTCTCTCGTGAGCCCAGCTTCTTGGTTCAGCTCTGCGAGTCTGTGCTCGATGAATTTCAGAGTGGTTGTTTTTCCCTCGCCCCACTCGCCATATACTCCTATTACGATGCTGTTTGGATTTCGTAACGAAACAATGCTTTCGGCGACGCGTTTCGCAAAAGGGTACCGTTTTAGTTCATCAGCAGTCGGATCGGGTGTTTTGAGCGGAGAATCCGAAAAGTAAGTAATTTCTTCCAATTTGATATTGTTTTCATCTGCTCTGCGCTTATTTTCGAGTTTAGCAACCTCTGCTGCTCGCTTGTTGTCTATTGCAGTAGCGCATTCACGGCACAATTTGCCGCTGGAGAAGAACCTATTACGAAAAGATTGCCTCCTACCACAGTTTACGCAGAATTTCGCCATGCCGCAATGGATTTGGCTGGAACCAATAAATAAATGCCGTCGTGCGAATACAAAGGAAGTAAGCTTCGTGAAGTCTATTTGCCGGCTGCTATAAAAAGTTGTGGCGACTACCCGTTATAGTGCAATCTCGCGCCCTTTCTCTGGAAGGATCACATTGTCGTGGAAGTTCTTGAAAACTTCAGGGTGCTGCGTGTGTACTGGGATCAGTGCATTCGGCTGCACAGTCTGAACCACGTCTCGTATCTCATCATAGTTCAAGTGACCTGACGCATGGATGTGCGTGTACGGGTAGAGACCGAAATGTGCCAACCAGTTCTCAACTTTCTTCAAATCTAACTCCATTTCCAGATCAAACGGCTCACACACGCTCCGGATGTAACTGCTGCCTGCCTCGGGCTTCACATCGATCAGCTCTTTGAGTTCGAAGAAGTCACAGCGGAAAATGTATTCGCCCTGATTCTCGCTGATATCTCTGGCCGTCACGGCGTTGGCGTGATCGAGGAACTCACGCTCCCAATAGTCATAATCCTGTAGCTGAATCTTCTCTGAGAACCGGTCATCCTTGTAAACGCCCCACGTTTTTCGAGGAATATATACTCGAATGTGGTCATCATCGATTCTCGGTGTCACCATTCCCGAATCCCTGAATAGCTCGAGCAAATAGGCCTGCTTCAGGTTGATGACTAGCGCCCTGTCGGTTTGTTGTGCGACCTGATAGAAGCTCTGCATGCGGTCGGTGTCTCTCACAGGGAAATTCACAACAACGAGACCGTTAGTCTTTTCCACACGCTCTTTTGCGACTTCCTTGACCCGTTCTTCGCTGTCTACCTGCGTTGAATTGACTCGTGTTCCCTCACAGATCATGGCTACCGGCTCGACTTCAGCGGCCCGCTCGACAAACCGTTTCGTCTCATCCCCCTTATAGCCGTGGAACCGGAAGTCGCCCGTGTATACGACGGGCCCGGCACTCGTGTGTAGGATGTAGGCAGTGGCGCCTTCCAATGAGTGACTAACTGGCAGAGCCTCTACATCGAGCCCTCCGACAGTGAACCGGTTCTCGACGATGTTGTAAGGCCGCGGCTTCTTCGCCTTCTCGCCGTATAGCTTCGACTCTCCGCCCTTGCTGTTGACATAGGTTTTAAATGACTCTTTGAGCGCGATTAACTCACACGTTCCCGTCGAACCCGTCTCATCGAGAGCTTGCATGATATCTTTGGCACCCTGCGTGCAATATAGCGGGATATCCTCCCTGAGATAGTGAATATACGCGCTGTGATCCATGTGAGCGTGGCTGAGAAGAAGACCATCAATACTGCGCGTTTCTTCGGGAGGGAGCTTACAATGGTCGAGGTAATCGCACCGATAAATCCCATCCAGATTCGGAAGCAGGCCGAACTCGAGGAGATCGAGGATGCCGTTGCACTTGCGGGGCTGCATAAACTCGTCAAAGTACTGGTTGGCGAGACTGAAGCTCATCCCAAAATCGAGAAACAGTCGCGTATTTTGATCCTCAAGGAGGATCTTGTTGCCACCAATCTCGTTTACTCCTCCGTAGAACGTGAAGGAGGTCATAATAATTCTAGCTGTTCAGAAGAAGGTTAAAAGCATTTGGTTTCGTGTCGCTACCGTTAAGACGAAGCTTATAGAAAAACGGGTTCTTGATAATGATTTTCTAACGCCCTTATCATCAGTCAGGTGCTACTGGGAAGCTTATTAACTCCATAATCAGGGTAGTTTCTCTTCACCCAGCGGAAGCGTAAATGCTCATCCCCTCTCCAAAATAAGAGTCATAGACGTGCTGATAAATTGCTTGACAGGCAGCTTCGTACTCTATTTCATATCGCTGCGGTAAATGATCTATACACTCTCCGATAGACAATTTGACTGCCGCCCGGGATTGTTGCCGCTTCCGCCAATCGATTACCAGTTTATCTTTCAGCCTTTGCAGGAGAGCTTGCGTGACTTTCTTAATTCTTTGTGTTTCTTCTTCCGTCAAATTGCTCTCTGATCGCGTCAATAAATCAAAAATCGCTAACTCTTCATCGGTGAGACCCTCCGCTACTGCCCGTGCGTCTTCCTTCTCTAGCTGTTCTGTAAGGGTAAGGAGCTGATTTATGAGTGTTTCAATATCGACCGCTTTGTTGTATTCTTCAATCATCCGTTCCAGCTTCTCCTGGTAGTCTATGCGGCTCTTGTTCAGCTCCACCATCTTTTCTATCTTCGATTCAAGAATGTGTCTCAGCTGTTCAGCGCCAGCTCGTTTGTGTAATCCCGTTTCTAGCCGCGCCCTTAGCGATTCAATGTCAAGCGTGCTTAGGTCGATCTGCTTTGGTTGAATCCACGCCTTAAGCTCATTGCCAGTCACATCTATAGACTCTTCCAAGAGCTCACGAACGGCCTCCAAGATGCCGGAGATATCAACGCGCGGGTCTAAAGATCGAATCTTTTCTGCGATGATGACGAACAAAGCGCGGGCTTTCGCAAACTCGTGTGCCTGTGGATCGGGCAAGATAGCTTTGTACAGCCTGTTGACGTTGCTTGCGAGCGACAGATAGCGTCGTTTTAGGTCATCGTTCAATAAGACTGCATCAACAGCATCGTCTAAAAGCCAGAGCAGCTCGAAATCTTTAGCGCCTTCTAGCCGATTGAGATCTATCCCTTCCTGTGCGCAGAAAACTGACACTTCGGCGATGGCATTTTGTAACTGTTCAATGAGCGCTGCTTTGTTCTGCACTGGCGCTCCACCGCCTCCGATCCCAAATCCGTATATTGCAAGCGCTTTTTCCAGGTCTCGGAATACCCCGATATAGTCCACGATCAGGCCGTTGACCTTGTTCCCAAATACCCGGTTTGCTCGTGCGATGGCTTGCATAAGTGTGTGATTGCGCATGGGTTTATCGAGGTAGATAGTCGAGCACGGCGGCGCGTCAAATCCAGTCATCCACATCGCGCAGACGAAAACAATGCGGAACGGATCGCCTGGGTCCTTAAACTTCGTTTCAAGGTCCTCCGTCACCATTCGTCTTCTATGCGGTGCAATTTCAAGACCAGCCTCCTTAAACTCTCTGATTTCGTTTTGGGCCTGCGAAACAACGACAGCCATATCCGTTTCTTCTAGGAAGTGTATTTTTTCCACAAGCTCATCGTGCTCAAGCTCGTTCTTTGGATCGAGTGAATTGAGTTTTTCGCGCAGTTCTTCGAGGTGCGACTTCCACTGCTTCTGAACCTTGTTGTACATTCGAACGGCTGTGACCTTATCGACGGATAAGACCATTGCCTTGCCTCTATAACCACGACCCAGGAAATGAGTCACTATGTCATCAGCAATCCTCTCAAGTCTATCATTGTCTGTAATAATGTGGTATTGTCGTTTGAACTCGTGTGCGAGTTTCCGCTCTTCTTGTTCATTGAGCTCGGCGGCATCGATAATCTGCCACATCCGCTCGTTTACGTCAGTAATAGTAAGCTGCACTGAAGGCGTTCGATTCTCATAGTAGAGCGGCACCGTTGCATTATCGTCAATTGACTGTTTAAAGTTGTAAATGCTCACATAGTCTCCGAAAACATCCCTAGTTTTCTCTTCTCCGACGATAAGCGGCGTGCCAGTGAATCCGATGAACGCAGCTTCAGGCAACGCATCACGCATGTTTTGGGCGAACACATCGTATTGAGTTCGGTGCGCTTCGTCTGTTATGACAATGATGTCTGAGCGATCTGAAAGGATAGGATATCGCTGACCGCTTTCAGTATGGAACTTCTGAATGAGTGTAAAGACGTAGCGATGATCCTCTCGCAGCAAATGCTTGAGCTCTTCACCACTCTCTGCTTGGATGTGCTCCTCTGTTACGGCTCCACAGTTCACGAAAGTCCGATAGATCTGGTCGTCGAGTTCATGCCGATCGGTGACAATAACGAAGGTCCAGTTGCCCGGGATCTTTCGCAAGACTTTCTGGGCAAAAAAGACCATTGAGTAGCTCTTACCACTCCCTTGCGTATGCCAGAAAACGCCAAGTCGGCCCTGGTTATTCCGAATATCATGCACCTTTTCAATTGCTTTTTTCACGCCGAGAAACTGGTGATTCTTGGCTACTAGTTTTACAGTACCTGTGCTGCCCTCATTGTACAACAAAAAGTTTTCAGTGAGATCCAAGAGCTTTTCAGGGTCACAAGTTCCGCGGATAATAGTCTCTAAGCTTACAACCCCTTCTTCGCCTTCGTTGTTAATCTTCTTCCATTCGGAAAAGTGTTCCCACTCAGACGTTAGGCTCCCAACACGGCTTTCGCTGCCGTTAGAGAGTATTATAAACGCATTATACCAGAAAATCTGAGGAATGGTATCTTTGTAGTCAGTTAGGTTTTGCAAGTAAGCATTCTCAAGCCGCTTATGTGAGGCCTTTAACTCAAAAAATATGAGCGGAATGCCGTTGACAAATCCGACAAGATCTGCCCTACGATTATACATATCCCCAGATATCCGGAATTGCGACGCAAGGAAAAAATCGTTCTTTGATGGGTTATCCCAGTCGATTAAGCGCACCGTTTCTATTATCTCTTCGCTGCCGTCGAAGGAGCGCATCTTGACCTTTACGCCGTCCTTGAGCAGCTCGTAAATCTCACGGTTTGCTTCGACTGGGCTCATCGTAGCACGGTTCCTCAATAGTTCTTCTACTGCCAAATCAATGGCTTCGTGCTGACCCGGATTTAGCTGCCTCAACGCAGCGTGAAATCTTTCTGTTAGTACTACGTCAGCAGGCGTCTCTCTGCCTAACGTGCCGTGTTGCCCAAATTTCTCTTGGTAGCAATTGGCTGTCTCCCACCCTAACTCGGCTAGGAGATCTATGGCATTTCTTTCCAAGCTAGTCTCTGAAAATTTTTTAGTTGCCGTGCTCATTGTTCTAAAGGTAGATCGGTGACTATATGTGCAATATCCACCTCGCCAGAAATAAGCCTCGGTAAGAGCAGATCGCGTATTCGCTGAAGTTCAGCGTTTCTAGATTTGAGACTAATAACCATCTCAAAAACAGGTGTAACTAACCCTTCAAATAGACCCATCTTTTTCGGCGGCGGAACTATAACTTCGACCTGATCAAGCGCAGAGCGCTTAATATGCCGCATCGTTGTCCCTTGACTTCTATCCCTGAACTCCTGCATATGCTCCTTTAAAGAATGGAAAAGAAAAAATTTCATATTCTGGCCGCGAGGTCTTACATTGAATAGATGCTGATTCAGCAGCGCATCGCCGCCACCCCATACGTAAACATCGAGATCGGCCGACCAAGAAAACAAAACATCTCCATTTCGCACTTGATATTTTTGGGGGATATCGTGACCGCCGTAAAAAGGGGTCTTACTCGTCACTCCATTTTTTAGTTCTGCTATTTTGATTATTGGCTTCCCTGAATGGCCCCATTGTCGAGGTGTAAACGCAAATCCATTCGTAAATTGTGCAATTTCAGAAAATTGTTTCACTTCCCACCCTTTTGGAATCGGTCGTCTTTCAGACTCAACCATATCGAATTCATTGTGCCCGGGATATCGAAAGCGCACAAACCACTCGCTATATGCGAGCTGCGCCATGTCCTCTAGAATCTTAATCCGCCGCAGGTTGTTCTCAATGAGGTCGTCGTAGGCCGTTAGAATGGCGGCGATTTTCCGCTGCTCTTCTATATCGGGAACTACAAAATCAAAGCGCAGCAATTTGTCTAGGCTCAGATTATCCTGCGTAGTACCGTGCGACACTTGCTTCATATCGAGCTTTATCAAATCTATATAATACTTGATGAAACGAACGTCTGCCTCCGTTGGATCGGCCATGAAGCCAATGACGCTATCCGGAAAGCAGCCACGAATACCCAGAATAGCTGTATCCGCTATGTTGGCAGCAATGGTTATACAAAGTGTTCCGGGTTCCCATTGCTTACTCTGCGCCAGCCCTTTTTCGTTGTAGGTCTGCGAATACTCGGATAGATAGAGGTTTGCGGCTCTAATATCGCCTGTTTGAAAGAAAGGGTATTCCCCGCCGTATAACGAAGGTTCATTCCGCGGTCTATGCCGAGAACGGCCACGAGCAACAAAACCAAGTTGATCTAACTTTCGCGCCTTCCTTCTTGCTGGGAAAATATACCCCATCACTCCACCTCTAACAACTTAGCCACGTTCTCCGCAATCCGCTCCTCCAGTTCCCGTGCCTCGGCGTTGAGGGTTTCCAGTTCCTCGTTCATCTGCTCCAGCCGCTCCTTGAAGTCAAAGTCCTCTTCTTCGCGGGCGGTCACGCCCACATAGCGGCCGGGGTTGAGGCTCCACCCCTGAGCTTCAATCTCATTTAGTGTTGCAACCTTGCACAACCCGGCGACGTTAGCGTAATTGGCATAGGGGAAGTGCTCGGCCATCAATTCGGCGCTTTGGTGCAGGTTCTCCGGTTCCTCGCCGCGGTAGAGGCGGGCGATGTTGGCCAGGAATTCGATCTGCGCCGGGTTCCAGTCGCGGTGGGCGCGGTCAACTTGGCGGTAGAGGTGGCGGGCATCAATAAAGAGCACCTGGTCGGCGCGAGCGGTCGTGCGCTTGCCACGGTCGAAGAACCACAGCGTACAGGGCAGGGTCACGGTGTAGAAGAAGTTGGAACCCACTGCTACTATCACATCCACGGCGCGGGCTTCGATGAGCTGCTTGCGGATGTCCAGTTCCGAGCCGCGGGCGTCGGAGGAGGAGTTGGCCATAACGAATCCGGCGCGGCCGGTGTCATTCAGGGCGCTGTAAAAGAGTTGAATCCAGAGGTAGTTGGCGTTGTCGGTGCGGGGCAGGCCGAATGGGAAGCGCGGGTCGTCCCTAAGGCGCTCTTTGTCCACCCGGTCGACGTTGAAGGGCGGATTGGCCATCACAAAGTCGAATTTGCCGATAGAGCGGTGCAGGTCTTCGTAGTAAGAGTTGCCCTGGCGGATGTCACCGGCGAGTCCATGCACGGCGAGGTTCATCTTGCCCAGCCGCACGGTTTCTGCCACCTTCTCTTGGCCAAAGACGCTCAGTTCGTCGCCAGGGTTCTTTTTATGCTCCTCGACAAAGCGGGCGCTCTGCACGAACATGCCGCCCGAACCACAGGCCGGATCGAAGATCCTCCCGTGATAAGGCTCGATCACCTCAACAATAAGCTTGACTAGAGACGTTGGCGTGAAAAACTCTCCCCCTTTCTGCCCTTCACTCATAGCAAAGTTGCCCAAGAAGTACTCGTAGATCTTGCCAAACGCATCGCCTTCAGTATCGATTGGGATTGATGCAAAGCTCTTCAGCAAGGTAACAAGTGTCGGATTGTCGAGGTGACCGTATGCTTTGGGAAGTACGTCTCGGAGGTCCTCATTCTCCTCCTCTATAGCACGCATCGCTTCGTTAATGGCGCTGCCGATATTCGCCCCTTCAGGAAGATTCAGTAATGAGGAGAAACGGGCTTTTTCGGGGAGGTAAATGAGTCCCTGGGCTTGATAGTACAGTTTGCTTGCATGGTGACGTGTGGGTTGTGTCCTCTCTAGTTCTTTTTGGGCTTTGGTGAATCGATGATCGGCGTGGCGCAAAAAGATCAGCCCGAGAACAGGAACTGAGTATTCAGATGATTTCAGTTTTGAATTTGCCCGAAGCTCATCGGCTGCATCCCACAAGCGCTTCTCAATCGTGTTATGCTCGTTTCGCACCGTCACCCTCCAGAATGTTAGTCTCAATAATTGCCTCACCAAAAGACTCTTCGAGCTGATAATCTCCCGAAATCTTCTCAAATCTGTGCGGCACTCCGTGAATTCCCGGAGCGAAGTTGGCCGTGAGCCAACCTGTGAACGCAGCTATATCCTCAACGGCAAAACGGCACTTGTGACCGGGCCCTTTCTTTATCAACGGATAGAACTGATCGTGAAGTTCTATCGCGCAGCGGCCAAAATAGAAGAAATAGTCGGAAATCAAGACGTATTTACCGCCCAGGTCGTGACTAATTTGCTCTTCTGTATGATGATATGGTCGCACTTGGATCCCCATCGCTAGTTTGCTCTTGTGATAGAGGTTATCGCCACGTTCTTCCACCAATCCGCGTGATGGAATCTTCTGGTGGAAACGGGCATCTTGATAATAAGAGTCAAACGGGAGCTTCTCTGTTATCTTCATGGCGTAGATTAGCTTGGTGTTTCCAGCGTTGCTTTTCGACCCCGTGCCGATCATCCAGTCATCAACCTTAGCACCCTGGCGAATCTTCGGTTTGCAGCAGGCCACCGTGCAATAGCCCCAGAACGGATTGGGAGCAAATCCTGAGTCGCTTTTCACGACATATGAGTAGAGGTTTCCCATTGACCTGCTCGTCAGACCAATTTGATTCTGGCTGTCAGCGACTTGATAAGCAAGGGCTTTGTTCCCAGTTGAATTAGATCAAGCCTTTTCAGCTGTAGACATGTCAAGAAGGTTTTCTTCATCTTCTTCTTCAGCCTCTTCTAAATCTGCGTACCATCCAGTCGGTTCATTATTCTTTATTGCCTCTCGGATGAGTAAAAAAGAGCGCTTGATTGCTTCTAGTGCACTGACCAGCTGAGTTGTGTCAGTCAATTTCAGCACCCCCCACTTCGCACCACCCCATCGCCTATAACCAAGGCTTTTGACGCCTTCGATTTGCTCTCCACGCGTAAAAAGATACAGTTTCAGCCCTTGCTTCTGAAGGTTAAGGTAGACAAACACCCTCTCAGGGGAGTAATACGTCACGACGGGCGTTTTCGTGGCCTTATGCCAAACAGTATCCGAGATAGCTGTGATTCTCGCATCAACTTCTTGAAAGAGGTTCTGAACTTTTTGCGGGAATTGCTCGAGATGTTGTTCTAGCGAATACGCTTCAGTTTCTGGCAAACGATCAGGCCTATGAATCGGCGGGTTTGGCAACGATTTTATGACTTCTCGTAGTTCTATCACCTCCAGCGGACATTCGGGCCAATTATGTTCCCAACACACGATTAGATCGCAATCTCTCGGGTCGTGCTTGTGATCTTTGAAGTTAAGACTGGTATACTCAAACTCAACGAAGATCCGTTCCCATCCTTTGCCCGTAAAGCGCCTAGCGACGCAGTCGGGGAATCCTGGCTTGATCTCTTCGATGTACATGTTGAGATCTTCTACGACCTTGCCAAAGAGGAATATCGTGCCGTTTTCATTGGTGGGACTGTATACTAGTCCACGAAAATTAATCAGATCTCCAACAATGCTCTTCTCCTTCATGTTCATCCCTCACAGCAAATGAAAAGCACCCCAAATATTACAGCATACTTATCGTCCGAGATAACGTTTGCGATTGCGTTTTTGCTTTCGAAACGTTTTCTAGGAATAAGCACGAATCGCAACGAGGGGCTATTCCGGCCCTTCCCCTTCTAGGAAGTTGCTGAGCCTCGCCCGATGCCATATTAGTCCCATGCATCTCTGGGCCGTTTTAAGAACTTCGCGCTCTTTTAGCGTGAGGCTTTCTGGGGGCCGCTTTTCCAGCGCTACAACATCTCCGTAGTCTCCATTTTCCAACCCCAAGCGTTGTAGTTCACGTTCGGTTTCTTCAATCTCGCGTTCTGTAGTTTCGAGTTCAGAGAGTGCCCACGCCAAACGATCCCCTACATCGATTTTTAAGAACTCGCGAGTATCAACGAAATTCTCGGACAAGACGATCTCATCGCACTTAGATTCTTCCAGCAATCTTTGCCACGGAAATGGAAATTTCCAAAACGTTCTGCGTTCGTTTTTGTTCGTCAGTGGCCGGGAACCCCAAAACAGTGTGATGCGTGCCGACTTGTCAATCCGCCACGGGCATGGAACCTCTACTTTCCAGGGATCGATCGTGGAAAAGTCGATCTGACGCGGCAAGAGGCGAGCAAGATCGGGATGATGTTTCATTATACCGTCCTTTATTCCCTCAGACTCCCATGCCCGCACCTTCTCGACAGCTGCGATCCACGCAACAACAAGCTCGTTGAAGACTTTTTTCGCGTCGTCTTCTCTGAGAAATAGATCCAGACCATCAGTATCCTCGCCGACGAATGTCATATCGATCTTTTCGCGAGTAAGGTGATGGGTCGAAAGCGGACCTACTATCGGCTGGAATGTATAAATCGCGAAAGGCTCTTTGTCAAGTCTCTCGGCGGCGCGCTTTATAACACCGATCTGGTCCGTCGAGAGTGTTTTTTTCTTACCGCTGTCCGTTCGATACTTCTCTCGCACCGCCCAGACTGCACCAGCTTCTTCAAGTGCCTTTGTCGGCCAGTCGGCTTTGCGTGCATTTCCGCCTTTAACTCTTCCGCCTTTCCCGCCTTCGATTGGCTTTGAAATTACCTTTTCGGTGTGAGCCCATTTTTTTATCGTGTTAGCCGGGATTCGTTTGCCGGTTAACTGTTCAAAACGTTCTATCAGCTGTTTGAGTTCCATAACAACAACTCCTTTCTAACCGTTTCTGTATTAACCGTTTCTAGAAACACTAAAAAAAGAAACACCAGAACAGTTAAGTATCATCCTCCTTATAAAGATATCTGCAGATTTGCATTTTCGATTTGAGATTACATGCAAGCAAAAACAGGAACGCGAACCGACACCGATGCCCTCGACGTGGCCATCCTCTCAGCTATCAAAACGCAGGGCGGGGCATCGGTCCAGCACATTGCAAAGGACGTGGGAAAAGCTTACAACACAGTGCTCATTCGCTGTCTCAAAATGCAGGCAATAGGCCTACTGCAAAGCTCCTGGTACGGAAACGTGCGAAGTTTCTACGCTGTTGAGAAAAAATGAGAAAAAAAGAAGAAGCCCCTGCACAAGCGCCCTCTGACAGCGGAAGGAAAATAGCTCCGAGACCCTTTCCTGCATGCTATTCTGACTTAATTTGCGCTAGATGGGACATTAGACAGGAGTATTTGCGATTAAGGGCATCAGGACTGTTAGCAGACATCATAGAGGCCCTCCTTTACGCAGAGCAAGATTGTGATAAGCTTGCGCTCTGTAGGCTCGCGGAAGGGCTAAGACAGTTCATGACAGTAGCTGATGAGCACGACGGGCAGGGTGCAGGAGCGGATGCTGGGGTGTGGGTGTGACGATCAACGTTACCAACATCCCAAGCGAGCTGAAAAGGTTGCCGAATTGGGTCTTGTGCAAGGCCGAAAAGCGTGATAACAAGCTAACGAAAATTCCTTACTCGGTCAACGGATCAAAAGCAAAATCAAACGATCCGACTACGTGGAGCCCATTTCAACCTATCCTTAACAAGGTCGGAAATGGCTACGCAGGAATTGGTTTCGAGTTTGCGTTAAAAGACGGCATAATTGGAATCGACTTCGACGGCTGCAGAGATCCCGAAACAGGCGATGTTGACCTAGATATTCTTGAGTGGATTCGACGTCTAAACAGCTATGCAGAGGTGTCTATTTCAGGGACTGGTTTGCACGTATTCGTTAAAGCCACGATTCCCGGAGAGCGGCGTCGAAAGGGCGATATTGAGATTTACGACTCAGGCAGATTTTTTGTGGTAACGGGTGAGCGCTTTAAGGATTCGTCCTTGCGGATTGAAGAGCGCCAAAAAGAGCTTACCGCATTTTATAATGCTGTTTTCGGCGATGAAGAAAATAGCACAGAAAAAGCTCAACAAGCAGTTGCTGGTCACATTCTAAATCCCACCCTACAAGACAAAGAGATCATTCGGAAAGCAGCAGCAGCTAAAAACGGTGACAAATTTAAACGCCTTTTTTTCGACGGTGATACGAGCGGCTACAGATCACAGTCTGAGGCAGAGCTCGCGCTATGCAATTTACTCCATTTTCAGGCCGGCGACAACCCCGCGCAAATTGACCGCCTAGTTCGTCAGTCGGCTTTAATGCGAACAAAATGGGCGGAAAAACGCGGCGCCCAGACGTATGGTGATATGACCTTAAATAAAGCAATCGAGGGTGGCGCTACTTGGAGCAGTTATGCTTTTAGCAGGAACGTGGCCGCCAAAATACAGAATGATATAGATGCTGCAAATGCAATCATAACGGTTAACGGCAGGGAAAAGCAGATAAACCTGCCTCCGATTCCTGTTCAGAGATTTGAGGTCGTTGAGAGGCCAAAAAAAATTGAAGACCTTCTGGAAGTGTTCCGTTCAAGACTCTATATTGAAGAGGATTATGCGGTAATTGGCCCGGTGTGTGCCTTTCTTGCCAATTTTCTACCTCACGAACCTGACATAATAGGGATCGTTGCACCTTCTGGGTCAATTAAAACTGAGATCATACGGTCTTTTGGCGAAAAACAAAACGCATACTGTTACCCCATATCGAGCGTCACTGAGCACACATTCGCGTCAGGGCTCGAAAAGAATATTGATACTATCCCACTCCTTCGAGGTCGTGTGATCACTATTAAGGATCTCACAACTCTTCTTAGCAAGAAAGAGGACATACGCAGCGCCGTGTTTGCTGATTTTCGCGAAATCACCGACGGCTACCTACACAAAGAATTCGGAAACGGCGTAAAAAAAGAGTTCCATAACATACACAGCACGATTCTTTTTGCGAGCACACCCGCCATTGAACGTTATTACTCCATGTATTCAAACTTGGGAGCGCGGATGGTTTTTCTTCGGCCCCAGAACGACCCTATAAAGGCGAGGCAAAAGAGCAGGGAGAATCAACCGAAGATCAAACAGATAAGAAAAGAGTTGCAAGAAGCGATGTTGTCATACATAGACTTGCAGATCAAGCGGCTGTCGAATGAACCCCTGCCAGAGATCCCTAGTGCAATGGCCGAAGAGATAGGACAATACTGTGATTTGTTGGCGTGGATACGCCACCCTATCCACCACGACTTTCGGGGCAATATCGACGAAATTCCTGACCCAGAATTCCCTACGCGGTTGGTGAACACAATAACGAAACTGACTCAGGTTCATGCGTTCGTATATCGCCGTGATTCAACCAATGAAGACGATTTAGCTTTCGCTCGCCGTATCGTCGCGGATAATATACCGACAGCCCGCGCTGCCGTCCTTAGCAGGATGAACGGGGAATGGATTTCCACGTCAGAGTTGAGCGACATAAGCGGGATAGCGCCGGCGATGCTTCGTTACAGGCTTGAAGAACTAGTGTCGCTCACTGTATGTGAGAGAAAGGGACGGGAGAGCAGCACTGAAGGAACTGAGAGCACAAAGGACACTGAGGGGGGGAAACGCGACGGGCGATCTAATCATTATCGCGTCTCTCAAAAGTGGTTGTCCACATTAGTAATTATGAAGGATGTGATTAGGATAGGAGGTAGAAAGGAAGAAAATAATAGTTCCAATTATAAAAAAAGTGTCGAATTAGAAGAGATACACAAATACCACCAGAATCTCACCCCTCATTTTTCTGACAGCCTCCACGATAACAACGAACCAAGTTGTAGCAAAACCCCTCCCGCAACTTCGTTAGAAGCAGGATACGAACGTGAAGGGGGAGCGCCGTGAGGTGAATGCTCATTTCAGATCTCACAATCATCGTTGCTCCTATTCGAGCGACATGACAACCACACAGGAGGTGATAGACAAGATGATAGAAGAAGAATACGACGAAACGTATGCACCGGCACAACAGCCACATAGGCCTAAATTGGAAAATGGGAAGCGTTACACCGCCAAAATCACAAAGGTCGACGTGCTCACAAATCAACCGTCTTTCAATGACCCAGCTAAGTTTCAGGACATTCTCGTTTACACCTTTAACATAAACGGTTTTGAAGTCAAGCGGCGGGTCACGCTGAGCACAGGCCAAAAAAGCAATCTGAACAAAATGGCAACGGAATTTGGTTATCCAGACATCCAGCAAACCGGCTTTTCAGGCAGACAACTCGTTGGCAGAACTTGCAGAGTCAAAATAGTCCACAGCAAACCAACAGCAGACGGAAGTATCTTCGACAACATAGACATCGACAGCATCGAAGCTTTAGACACGATCAGAAACGACGCAGAACCAGAGAATCTATCAGACGACTATGAAGCAGTGCGCAACTAGATTGAGAACAGACGTTAGAACATCAAGGTGATAAGTAACGGCCCCGTCACGGCGGCAAACCAAGCGACGGGGCACGTGCTTCACCTCCGATAAAAAGGGAAGCAAGGAAGCTATTGCATTCAGAAAGAAATAGTTTTGTTGTACGCTTTAGGTCTGCGCCTAAATACCCCTGAACTGTAATATTTCAAAGTAAGGCTGCAAAATGCGTTACTACACTATCAAAGGCAGCAGATATCCCTCCGTTACGACGATCCTAAGTGCTCTTGCGAAGCCGGGCTTAGTCCAGTGGGCTGCAAACTGCACAAGAGACGCCCTTGAAGAGGAGCTCTTTGGCTTCAGAGAGGTTTCCACATTTGACTCATCTGAAGCTACAAGGGTACTCGACCGGTGTGCGTACCGTCATAAAGAGATAACAAGGGCAGCGATGGAGCGAGGAACCGACATTCACAAACGAATCGAACGATACGTGCGGGCAGAGCTCAATGGTGTCGATCTGCACGATCTCCGGGATGATGACCCTCCTATCGCGGCTTTCCGAAAGTGGGAGTCAGAGCGGGGATTCACTCCCATCGCCTCAGAGTTGGTCGTTTATTCCTTGCAGCACGGTTACGCCGGAACCTGCGACCTTGTGGGTACGGTGCCAACCTCCAGAACAAACGAGCTCATGCTTTTAGACATCAAGACAGGATCAAAAACGTATCCAGAAAGTCTTCTTCAACTTTCGGCCTATGCCTACGCTTATGGCGAGATGACGGGCAGATTTCCTGAGCGGTGCGCTGTGCTCCACATACTAGACCCGGAAGATAACACGCCAACAGTTAGGGAAACTGAAGGGTTTACAGCATCAGAGCTCTTTCTCTTGTTTGAGGTGTTTCTCGCTTTGAAAAGAGTGTTCATGTGGCTTTCTTACAGTGGACAAAACAACAATAAAAACACAGCTTCGATACAAGTTGAGGGTGCAATACGGCACACCTGATGTGAATTATGCCCTACAAGGACAAAAACAAGGCTCGCGCATATCAACGCGAATGGGCCAGAAAACAGGCCAGAAAACAGCGTGAGAACGCTAGTCTAGCAGGAAAATTAGAACCGATCCCCAACTTTAAGATCAAAAGTCCCCAGGACTTGAAGCCTGTGCTTGAAGCCGCAATTAATGAAGTCCTCAACGCGAAATGCGAGCCCCTAATGCGGGGAAGATGCATCTCACAGCTCGTCCTAACCTCGTTGAAACTCTTGGAGGTCAGCGATATCGAGACGAGGTTGTCAGCGTTGGAAACACGCTTGGGAGGCTGATAATCTGTCACACACGAAGCGACTTAAAAAAATCGAGCATGAGGTAGGCCCACACGATTCGGGTTGCATTGTAGCATACCAAGATGAAGCCGGCGTCGTGAGAGATTTAGAAGGCAACGAGATCCTCGATGAGTCCAGAAGGGTAATCATTTTCGATGCTATTATTCGAGATATGTGATACCTGCTGAGGCGTCCTCTGATCTTCAGAGAGTGACTTTTGGAAAAGTAGGTGGGAATAACTCCTTGAGAGAACTAAAAATCCAAATTATGGAAAAAAAGATTTTAGAAACGTAGTATCGGCCATAAAAACCTCAACTGCGAAATTCGTGTATTTGAACCCTACTTTTGCCCTCATTTTACATTTCTGTGTGCTGCTCTCAAAAAAGGCGGCACAGTTTCTTACTCTTCTTGCGCCCACCACACTATACCTAAAACGCCGTTGTGCGGCCGATCAGTCAATTGCACTATCGTCTAACGATCACATAATCCATTGTGATCAGGCAACAGTTTCTATTCTCATTTCGATCCAAACTATATGTTCACACAAGCAGCACCATCGGGTGAGAAGGGGTCAACCAAAATAGCACGCAGCCCACAACGGGAGTACTTCTCGCACCTTTGACGGTTCATCACATTTGTATTTCGTGAACGGCATAGCTAAGAAGTTTATCCGGTTTGGGGGGTCTAACCGCAGCACGACAACCTTTAAGCTGCTTACAAGACCTTTACTGGTCGACTACATCAAAAATCTTGCTTCTATTTTTTGGGGAGCACCTTAATTGGGGGGATAGTATGGCAAACCAAAGATATTGTCGAAATTGTGGAGCGCTTAACCTACCGAGTGCTATGTATTGTGCAAACTGTGGGGCATCTCTTGGGTCTCTTCTCTCACATTCACCCCAGCACATTTCGAGTGAAGGGGGCCCCTATTTGGAAGATGAAATATTAAATAAAATTCGTGGCTTGTTTTTGCCTGTAACTGGCAAAAAGCTCCTTGTCGGCGGTGTGATAGTTATTCTCCTTCTCTTTTCTGCAGGAATCGTTGGTGGATTGCTTAACAATGGCGGCGGAAGCGCCAGTACGGCAACGCCGACGACGATGGTCACGGTAGCGCCTACTTCGACGCCAAGTGTGGCTGCGCCTCTGGCTGCGCCTAGTTCGACGCCAAGTGCGGAAACGCCTACGGTAGCACCTACCGCAACGCCGGCACCTACAGAAGTCCCAACGCTATCATCTTTTCACGGACTGTTAGTCGAACATCCCGCTAGCGTGAGCGGTGACGATTTAAGCAAAAAGATTAACGACGAAGAGAGCTTCTTAAAGACGTTGGACACGCCAGTCCATCGCGCAACGATCGACGGTCGTGACGTGTATATCGGCAAGCTTCTATCGGACAGCGGACAGAAGCTGACCTACTATATGTTCCCACTTGGTTCTTTCAGCGAAGCGAGAGCTGCACAGTCGGCATATGTCAAGCAGTTCGAGGCAATTGGATTCACGAAACTGACAGACGATACCTCGATGAGCAAGGAAGAAAGCGTTATACAGTTGCAGGCACCGTCGGGAAGCGGCACATTATATATTGATGCGCTTGGATTCCAAGCAGATCTAGCTCGCCCAGCGATGGACATTTACTACGCCTTGAGTAGTGAAAACAGCGCGGCATAAGCTGGGGCAGTTGATCTTCAAGCTTGGGAGCCGTGAGGGGCTATAATCTAGCATGCGAGTCGGATCTCTCAAGATTGTTTGTTTCGTTCAAATCAGCCCAAGAAACTTTTTCTATCTTAGGTTATTAAGTGCGAAACTCTTTATCTCTTTTTTCGATTTCTTTTGACTGACGGGCTCGGTTGAACGGCTTCAACAAAACGTCTTGGAGTAACGGCATGAAAAGTGCCTTGCACATTGCGCTTCTCGGAATAATTGTCGCAATCTGCAAAAACAACAAAACTTAAGTTGATTGCCTTAGATGCAAAAGTAAAAGCTTTTAATGGCACTAGGATTGGTTCCGTGTCAACCCAATATTGCAGATCCTGTGGAAACAGTATAGAAGATGGCGCTAAGTTCTGTATTGACTGCGGCAGTGCAATCGCAGGCACCTCAACTAACAGTAGTTTGTCAGACGATATTGTTCAAACGAGGGATGGCACACTCGAAAAGGTGAATAAGGCTGCAGACCGGTTCTTACCTGTCGCCATGCTAAAAAAAGTAAGTGATGCTATAGACAGAGCCTTACCTATCGAGCAGCAGACGCAAGCAGAAGCGCAACATAATGACAAACAGACGTTGCATATGGCTAACTACTGTATAAAGTGTGGCAAGAAATTCGGTCTCTTCAACACGACGTATGAAAGTGACGATTTATGTCACAACTGCTTTGAAGAAGAAAATCCCAATCTTCGCTGCAAAGAATGCGGCGCAAAATTGAATTTCTTCACCAAAGTGCAGAGTCGTGAGGGTATTTGTTTACACTGCTTTAACGAAGAAAACTTGGCTCGTATTGCGGAAGAAGATGAGGAATTAGCAGGGACTAGCGTCATAATCATGGAGGCACGGGGAGTCAACGGGAGGATTCAACTTCTCGACGACAGGGTGCGGATATTGCGTAAAGGCGTTATCAGCCTCGCGCTTCAAGGCATCAAAGGCGATAAAGAGATACCCATTAACCAGGTAGGTGCTATCAAGTTTAAAAACGCGGGATTAACAGCCGGCTATATGATCTTCACCTTCTTAGGCAGTCAAGAATATAAAGGTGGTTTATTTGGCGAGCTCTACGATGAGAATGGTGTGGCCTTCTACCCAAATCACCAAAGAGAATTCGAGGCGATGAAAGCAGCGATCGAACAGAAGATGGCTGAAGCGCGCCGACCCGCCGTGCAACAAATACAGCGACCGAGCGCGTATGATGAACTTGCTAAACTCGCAGCACTACGCGATCAAGGCATTGTTACAGAGCAAGAGTTTCAAGAACAGAAAAGGAAGTTACTCGGATCATAACGCTTCTAAAGAGCCATTGCATCGGATTGCACAGCGTGTTCCTATAATTTATCCCTTATCTCCTAGCTCATTATTTCTTTTTTCGATTCCTTTGACTGACAGGCTCCGTTGAGCGACTGCAACAAAACATATGGAGTTATAGCATGAAAAGCGTCTTGCCCAAGTGATCAACTCTTCGAGGGTCTGATTTGCTGTAGTTTCCCTCTGCTTTTAGCTAACACGTTGCTTGGGTGTCTGGCACCATGTTTTCCCATGAACAACGACTGCGCAGAGGTCGATGAGCTCCTCCTAGAACTAGCGGACTACAAGAACGACTACGCGGAAATGGCTGTCGAAAAACTTTTACGGAAGTGCTCGACCAGCTGGGATGCGTGTCAATACCTGCAGGACGGCGTGCGCAAGCCGTGGCTTCCAAACCCAGCACGACAACAGGTCCGAGCATAGCGCCCCCGCAAGTGGCGAGTTCTTTGAGAGAATCCCGCGATAAAAATAACATGGCATCGCAAAGTGTTTATTTCGGCGCTCAATACTATTTTGGTGCTAACAACGTCAAAGCACACGCTGTTATCGCGCGTCTACCGCCAAAATAATTTTAGGTTAGCTTAATGGATGATTACAATCCGCTAAACTTGCCATTTGAAAATGTTTCAGAAAAAGAAGGTACGCTGCAATTTACGCTCGTCGGTAGTAACGTAATGGATGTATCTGAGCAGAATCGCTACTTTTTCGACGTGAAAGTTGGTCAATCGAAGTTTCAGCTGTTTAGAGATAAGCTTGCAAACATACACTTCATTCACGAGCGACCTAAGAACGATATTAGAATTGCCACTATCAGTTTAACGGGCTTACGAGCAAGTGAGCGCCTCGCAATTATGTTAACGTGGTCTAATGAAGGGATTAGTCTTAGCGCAAGCGATGTGTTTTCCCCGAATTACATTTATGCAGCGCAGCAAACCAAAGGGCAATTGTTGCCTCGCGAAGAACTCAGCGTCCCAATACGCAGCAAGAATCTGTGGTCTACAGGAAGTTACCGAAAAAGTTTTGCGGATGTTGATCCTTCGACCGCAAAAGGACTGTGGGATTGGCACCTAAGTAATGTCTACAATCTAATTGATGGATTATCAGCCTGTTGGAGCGTTGAAGAATGCAAATGGAGAAATGCTCTTTTCAAATCGACAGTTGCAATGCAGTGCGTCGTAATCCTCGTGACAGGCTTTGAGGCATACGCCCGGCAAAGATTTGCTGAAATGGAGGAAGAGGGGTGGAAGCCTAACACGAATGCTTTGTTGAAAGAATTTGACCAACACGGCTACTCGGCAGAAGAAAGAGAGAAGCACATACAGAAAACTGGTGGAAGCATTCTGAGCAGCATACTCGAAATCAGAAACAGCAAGGGGCTGATTAATTTTCAAAACTTCGGTCAGTGCAAAGATGCATTTAACACAGGTTATGGCATCAAGTTTAGCCAGCTTTGGAACATCGGCCTAACACTAGATCGAATCAGGAGTTACATAAAATACAGACACAGGTGTATTCACAACAAGGGTTTAACGTCTATTGGAGTTGATGCCAAAGGCTATCCCATTCTTGTCGACATTCCTCAAGTCGAAGAGGCTGCGGGTGATTTTAGCTACTTTGTTGAAGCTCTACATGTTGAGACTTTGTTAAAGCATTGAAGAATGGCGAGATGATATCAGCAGTCCAGGCCGCTAGATTGTGGATGCAAAAAAAGGTACGAGTAACTATCTATGCCGCAAAAAAAAGGTCTCTTTAGCTAGCTTTCTACATTCTGGTCGCCTAGCGTCACATCAGCCCAGTACTTAATGTAAACATCATAAACGTGTTCCGGGAGAGGGTTTCGGTAATGTGACCACTGGACGCCTGCGACTCCATGCGTAAGCACATACGCCCGATTGCTTTCGTTCCAACGCAGCATATCCCCCTGCTGCTCACAGTATTTTCTTAAATCACCCGGCACAAACCGCTGGTTTCCGTACCTGAGTGGAATCCGATATTTTCTCAGCCACCGCGCAAACGACAGCTGTGCAAATATTCGCTCTTCATTTTGCCTGCCATCAAGTAGAGGTCTCACTGCGTCAACCACTTGTGGATGCAAAGGACAATAGTGCTGCATGCGGATTTTGTCTTGTTCTGGCAGGATGTCAATGACCGGCTTCTGCTGACTGATTGCTTCCCTGAATTGCCCGACCTTTAGACGAGCGGTCGTTGCTTCGCAGCGCTGGCCGGTAAACGCGCTGAACAGAACAATCGCTTTGTAATCCACGCGCTGGAACCAATCGATTTCTCCAGTTTCATAAGCGTGCTCGACTGCGCAAAGCACATTTTCCACGTCTGTTTTCATTACAATGCGGCTTGTGACACGCTTACGCGTTTTAGGCGATTTTGGTAGCTCAAGAAAAAGATCAAAGGCCGCGTAGCGTGGGTCGAATCGAGTCTTTGCCAGATGCTTGAGAAAGGCCTTCGAGAAGTTGAGCACTTTCCGTTGCGCATAAAGATCCGAGTATTTAGCGAGCACAAAGTCGCGCAGCGCAATGACATTGCCTTTGTTTAGTTTGCCGTGCGTCAAACTCCACATAATCTGCGAACATTTCTTCATCCACGGAACGGAAGCCTTGCTGATTCCGGCCATTCGAAACGTTGTGTAACTGACTAACTCTTCTTTGCCGTATTCAAGGGTGAGCGTAGACAGATTGTAGGAACCGCCCGAAATCTCGCTGTTTGTTGATTCAGCAAGACGTTGTGATTCGTGGCTGCAGTGGCTCGCGTGAGAAAAGAAGCGATTTTCGGGCTTTATATTAAGAATGCGATCTGTGGAGGCCACGACGCGGGTTCGAATCTCGCCCTCGGCCTTTGATTTTCTTATCTTTTTCGTTTTTAGAGCCGAATATTTCGTTATTAGCGATAAGCGTATCCTCTAAGGATTGAATTCTCGTTTCGAGGTTAGAAAAGCGAGATTCGGTATCTATCTCAGGCGTTTTTAGACAACAGTTGTCTACTTTTTTATCAACGGTAACCATGAACGCAAGCTTTCCTTCGTGCGTCGTTTGATAAATTTCGGCTTTCGATCCCGCTAATTCACGAAACTCACGCGGTAGCCGAATAATCGGGTACGCGTGCGACGGTTTCGAACTTTGGACGCCTATAGTGTGCGTGCAAATCGCTTGCGTAAAGTCAGCGTTTGTTATTTTGCTCATAATTCGCGCCCCTCTCAGTTTATCTTTTGCATATTACCATATTAATCGCGCCCATCACGCCCAGTACCCCACGGTCCGCGCCCCTCAGTATCCCACGGTCCGCCCCCATACGCCACTATAAGACGCCGTATGATAGTATCATACGTCTCGCCCTTCGCGCCTATCTTCTTTAGCGCCTCGCGTGTCGTTTTGTCTATCTGTATGTTTGTCGGTTGATTCATGTTTTTACTATATGTTGTAACATATACTTGTATGTTATTGTATGCTCTACCGCGTTATATTAGTAGAAGAACAAGAAGAATAGCGCGCAACTAGCGCCAGAGTGCTATCGCGAACGTCCGGACCAGTAATACAAATCGTGCGTTATTTTCGCTGCCGCCTTGTAAAATAAGTGATTTAAGCTTTGCTATTTGAGATTCGATGGCGGAGAGGCGGTGGTCGAGGCCTCTATAGGGCAGCGACCCTTAAAATTGCCAAAAAGGGACGTATAACATATCAGTGGTCGCTGAAGTTAGAAAGCGCTTAAGTGGTTGGGAAATAAGGGGGACTTTTAGTGGTTTAATATCGCGATGAGGAACGCCAAAAGAAATAACGAGCTATGAGAAAAACAAGCAGTAACCCAAAAAATAGTGGCAATAATAAAAGAAACAGGAACCCGAAAAATAGCACCGCTAATATTCCAAATATCACTATTA
>Ga0187850_10001486_pt1 | contig 25290 bp, 20 predicted proteins | sample June2016WEW_4_15_FD_132436 | JGI IMG/M metagenome (GOLD analysis project Ga0187850, IMG submission 132436) | Peatland microbial communities from SPRUCE experiment site at the Marcell Experimental Forest, Minnesota, USA - June2016WEW_4_150 | ecosystem: Environmental > Terrestrial > Soil >...
GCTTTGGTTGATTTGTCGTCTGTGCAGGCTTCTGTGTCGTGCTAGCCCCTTGTGTTGCAGTAACTGTTTGTGTCACAGTAACCGTCTGAGCCACACCTGACTGTGTGACAGTAACCGTCTGAGTCACAGCTGACTGTGTGACAGTAACCGTTTGTGCCACGGCTGAAGTAGTTGTTGAGCTTACGGTTGAATTCGTTGTCGAAGAGAGTGTTGTCATTGTTGAAGAACTGACCGAAGTAGTTGTTGAGCTTACGGAAGCAACAGACGTGGTCAGAGTCTGCGTAGAGGGTGGATTTTGAGTGAAGGTAGCTTTCAACGTTACCTGTTGGTTGGGCATGTTAAACGTGCAAGGGTTCGAGGAACATGAAACCCCGCTCTGAGTTGACCAGTTTGAGAACTGCCAACCAGAACTAGGATTAGCCTGAACAGTAATGGAGGAACCAACCGCCTCACTACAACCACTCGGACAATTCGGCGAAATAGTTCCCTGCCCGGAATCTACCCCGGTAAACAGCGATTGCGCATTTGGAGGGGTCTGAGTGAAGGTTGCAGAAACCGTTGCTGGGTTATTGGGCATAGAGAAAGTACACGGGTTACTGGCCCCCCCAGAACATGACGCGCCCGTGACATTCCAACTTGAAAACTGCCAACCAGCAGACGAATTTGCAGTAACCGAAACTGGAGAATTAACCGCCGTAGAGCACCCATTAGGTCCTGGGCAGTTCGGACTAACGGATCCAGAACCAGAAGCAACATTCGTAGTCAAAGTTGGCATGGTCTGTGTGAAAGTAGCCGTCAACGTAACCTGATTGTTAGGCATGTTGAAGGTACATGGGTTTGATGAACATGATTCGCCGTTTTGAGTTGACCAACCACTGAACAGCCATCCGGAACTAGGCGTAGCGGCAACATTGACTGATTGCCCAACCGTTTCAGTACATCCACTGGGACAACTCGGTGAAATAGAACCCTGACCAGAATCCACACGCGTAATCAGACTCTGACTACTCGTAGGCTGCGAATAGTACGTATTCACCGCAGCGAAGAACTCATCAGTATTGAGGAGGTGAACGCGCGGATCAAGCGAAGCAAGATGCTGAAGGAATCCAGCACGCTCATTAGGATTACTAGTTGTTTTCAGCGAGAGAGCGACAAAAACGGGTTGGTTTGTGCTGGATATACTCCAGCCGTCGAGCTTTGATACATTAATCGTGTCCACGTACAGATCACTGGAACCTGGCAGGAAGGTGACTCTAAACTCTATGTTGTCCGTTATTGCGGTGAGGTTGAAGGTAAGGCTGACTTGTTGCCATGAATTCGTTGGCAAGTCCGTGGTTGCTATTCGCTTCTGAGCGAGAATGTTGTCGCCTCCCTGCCGGACGACTTTGACGGCATCAAGAACGGCCAGAGGCCCTGGGATCCTTACATTCGAAGATTTCAGACGAAACGTAACTCGATAGTTTCCAGCAGGCAGGGTGACATACGGGCCAAACACAATGCATCCAGTGTAAGCCTCCGAGGAATGCGCGACACGAACTTGCCCGGACATAGATGTTGGATCACTGACTACTTCACCATATCCAGGCAAGTTTGCTGCTGCATAGGAAACTGGATCAGACGGGGCTTTTCCCTGTGCAAGTTCAATTAGGTTCGCCATGACCTGAGACTCGTTCCAATCACGTGCATCATCAGAGACTGCATATGCGTTGGGGGCGACTGTCACGCCGGAGACGTGCTGAAAGAAGACCTCAGAAGGGGTTCCAAGAGCGTATGGCAACATATTAGGCTCAAGACTTGAGTAGTACCCATTGAATAGACCCAGCGGTCCTAGCTTGTTTGCGTAGAGCTGTGCAGCTTGGTTGACGCCATTTCCCCAATCTACTCCGTGGCTGGTAGTGTTGCCCAGCACCTGCGCGGTCGCGACACCCGTAGTCTGCCAGTATCCTTGCGCGTAGTTGAGGTAATCGTTCAACTGGCTAGTAGACATCATGCCTGGCTGAGCATAACCGGCTCCTGATGGTCCAGCAACAAATGTCGCCAGGCCTTTTGTTGCGACATAGTAGTTCCACACCAGAGGTGCGATGTCGACCAGAGTTGGATTGATCGTCCAACCTACTGGCACGCCACTAGTTCGGTATGCGTCCCATTGACCAAAACCGAGGCTATAGTCGTAGCCAAGGTTGTCTCCGTCCGTAACGTAGGCCGTTACATACACTCCGGGGGCAGAAGCTTGGGAGGTAGAGTTTGCATTTACTTGTGGTGTGTATTTCACAGGTTGAATTTGAAGTCCAGATAGGACGGTTAGGTCTGCTGGATATGACGGGTTATTAACGTGGCTCAATACAGCAACCCAATCACCATAACTCGAGACCAAAGAGACCGTTTCGTCCTCTTCAGTTTCCGTCCACCCGAATATCGGAATGGGGCTGGGAGCTGTTGAGAGGAACTTCGTATAGAGTGCCGCCTGATTAGGATCGTTGGGGGAAAGGTACAGTGTCACAAGACCTAGGGCAACAATGTAGTCACGTATACCTAACGAAACTTTGTAGCTCGAGACTGGAACTCCGGGGTTCGCGACTCCGATCATTCTCTTGTCGCATTGCGGCCAAAGATTATCGTAGACCCACTGATAGAGCTGAAGTCGACCGCTGGGCGAATTGGACCATCCCAGGCTACTAACATCACTGCGTAAATCAAGTACGTCGACGGATCCTAGGATTTGCTGAATTGCAGGAAGTGATGACGGAGCGACAATAAGCCTGTCCTGAAGTCCAGCAATCGTTGTCGCGACGTTAATTGTGTCCGGAACCGATGGATCGTAGACCACAAGTCCTTTGATCTCAGATGTGAATCTTGAGATGAGGTCTGTTGAAGAATTGAGTTGAGTAATCTGTAATGTTGGAATGGTCGTTTTCGCGTATTGAAGCCAAAACGAACTGTATTGATCAAGAGTTAGGTAGATCTGGGGAGAGTTGCGGTTAACGATCCCTTGAAGGCTTAACAGAGTCAGGACGATCGGATCATCTAGGTGTTGACTGAGATCTAAGACGAACAGGTTGCCGACTGCAGGAAACTTCGGGAAATAATGACCCTGTGACCAAATAGGACCTGGAGTAGAGCCGGTCGCCCTAACCGATGTGGCCATCGTGAAGGGTCCAAAGGGCGCGCCAATTGTCACAAGAGTCAGGAGAATGCAGATGAGAACTCTTCTATACATTGATGCGAACCCTTCTATACATTGCGCCACGGATACGCCTCGCCGATGTTGCCCCTTTCTAGTTGGTGTAACCATCCTTGTCGATCGGGGGTGACTTGTTCCCAGAAACATGGACACTAACGTCCCAGATTAAGTACGTGAGTGTAACGTTAATGTGGTATATAAACACTCCCAAGGTAATCGGCAAGCAACATGCTAAAACTACTTTCAGTCGCAAGCGGCAAGTCGCTGTCTTGGAAAACTAGCCAGATAGACTCAATCGTATCATCCGCTCGTTACGCCTCGAATTATGTGAGGTGCGAATGAGCGTTCAGGAAGGATCTGTAAGGTGCATCCTCTTTGACTTGGATGGTACTCTATACAATTCTTCAGAATACAGCAATCACCTGGAAGACGAGATAAGCAGACTGATTTCTGAGGAGCTCAAAATAGACGAATTACGCGCGAAACTCCTCTTAGACCAGAACAGAAGAACGATTGGCACTTTGACGTGTACTATTGAGAGCTTAGGAATAAGCCGTATCAGTTTGTATCGGAAGATGGCAAGCAGAATCGAGCCTAGAACATATTTTTTCCCGGGCACCGAGGTTCGCGTCAGTGCTTAGAGGCGAGATGAGTTTGACAGTATCGCGTTTACAATGTTTTTGGACGCTCTTCCGGAACCAAATGGGTTCCTAGTAAACAGTGACATGCTAACCTGCGTTTTCTTCGCTTTCAGCACATTGCGAAAGATTTCTTGCGTGTTTGCGTCGACAAGTTTGTTTGCCCCAGCCTCAACAGTCTCCGGCCACTCGGTCACTCTGCGCATTGTAGTGCATGGAACCCCCAATAGATAGGCTTCCTTCTGCAGTCCCCCCGAATCGGTCAGCACTGCAGTAGCCGCATCCAAAAGCGCAATCATTTCAAGGTACCCTAGAGGTTTCGTCAATGTGATATTACTGGAAAGCTTCAGTTTTCGAAGAAGCCCATACGATTTCAGGTGGTGCACGATTCTTGGGTGAGCGGGGAAGATTACTTTTAAGCTCTTACTGATTCGCAAGAGCGCCTTAACTATTCGAACGAGTCTTTCTTGATCGTCCACGTTGGCGGGACGATGCGCTGTTGTCAGCACATATTCACGTTCATTTGAATCCATTTTCGTGAGCAGAGACTGTTGCGACTTCCTTGCGAGCGGGAGGGTGGCTTTGAGTCCGTCAACCATCGTGTCACCCACCCGAAACACACGGTTGGCTGGGATACCCTCTGCGCGCAAGTTACGTTCGGCATTCTTGGTAGGCGCGAAGAGCATGGTGCTTATGTGATCAGTAACCCGCCGATTAACTTCCTCCGGCATGGTCATATCGTAGGATCGCGCCCCCGCCTCAATATGCCCTACTGGAACGTTCAACTTCGCTGATGCAAGAGCAGCAGCCAGAGTCGTGTTCGTGTCGCCAGGCACTAGAACCATGTCGGGCTTCAGTTGGAGTATGGCTCGCTCAATTCTCACCATGGCTTTTCCGGTCTGAGTAGCATGTGAACCAGACCCAACTTGCAGGTTTAGGGCAGGGCGTGGCAGCCGTAGTTCGTCGAAGAAGAGTTGAGACAATTCGTAATCGTAATGCTGTCCACTGTTGATGAGCTGCAACGTTACGTCTCGTCTTTTGAGGAACTCATGGATAACAGGGGCGGATTTAATGAATTGAGGGCGCGCACCGAGAACCATCATTACGCGCAGCATATGACAGCTCCTAACGAATCAGGTCACTACCTCTTCATGAATCACAAGACGGTCTACTCTTATAGGTAATGACAGAAAGCCTAGACGAGCGGCTCCGATCCATATGCGGAGGGCACAGAGCAAAGGATGCCTGATAATACAAAGCAATCAGAGAACAGGGTTCCTAAACAGCGACGTATTGCTGTAATCGGCCTAGGTAAAATGGGGGTCCTTCATGCTGGCATACTGAACTCTTTGCCTGCGGTTCGTGTAAAGGCCATCTGCGAAAAAGACAGCAGGTTGACCGAATTGGCGAAGAAACTTTTGCCAAATAGCGTTGCGTTCTATAAAGATCATATGAAGATGATTGCCACCGAAGATGTCGACGCGGTGTTCATAACAACTCCAATCGAGAGCCATGTTCCAATGGCAACTGATGTTGCTCGCGCCAGACCTGAGATTGGCTTGTTTGTGGAAAAGCCGCTTGGTTCTTCAGGAGTTGAAGCGCTAGAAGCTTGCGAAGTGGCCGAGAGATCTGGGTGTATACATATGGTTGGTTATCAAAAACGCTTTTCACCCATATTCCAACATGCGAGGAAACTCATTCTGGAACAGGTAGTTGGTGAATTAATGTTTTTCAGAGCGCAATTCTTTTCATCCGACGTCTTGCACGGTGGAAAAACATGGAGATTTAGGAAGGGCAAGGGCGGGGTTATTCTTGATCTAGCCCCGCATCTTATTGATCTGTTATTGTGGCTGTTTGGCGACGTAGACTCAGTTCACACAATCAAACGGAGACTTTTCTCAAATGATGTGGAAGATTACGTCCATACAGCTTTCTCGTTTAAGTCGGGTTTAAGCGGCCATATGGATGTGTGCTGGAGCGTCCAAGGGTACAGACTGCCGGAGTTGTTGATTGAGGCCCAAGGCAAGAATGGCCGTCTTTCTGTTACAGATGATTTTATCAAAGTTGAGAAGAATGAAGGTGGAGATCATTTGAGCTCCAGAACTCTCTATAAACAGTCCTTTGAAACTTCAGTGCCAATCCTATTAGCCGATCCAGATTTTACTAGGGAGGATGAACAATTCCTCAAATGCCTTGATACGAGGAGTTTGCCTGATTCGAATTTCCGCGAGGCGGCGAAAGTGAACGCAATAATGGATAAGATGATTGAAATTCATTGAGTTGTATGCGGTCTTTGTTACGACACCTGTTAGTAGGCGACAACGCATTCATAGGCGTGAGTCACCTCTCTCAATCTCAGGCCAGAGAGAAAATTGAGCAATTCAGTGTTGAGGACGTTGCAAGGGTGTTGAACAAAGCCGCGTTTTGCGGCGCCACAGGATTTACATTTACCGTTCACCCCACAAACTTCAGCATATTGGGGGGCGCACTGGCGGATGCAAGTGTCGCCAAATTTGAACTTTGGCCGATCCTGCCCTACGCAGCCGGATATGTTAGATTAGCAAATGAGAAAGGCATCATTGGCCTTGTGAATGAAATAACATCGCATCTATCATCGTTAGGAAAGGTCAAAGCTTTGACCGAAGGGGGAATCTCCGCGCTTACGATGGACCCCATGCATATTCTGAATTCCTACGTTAATTTGGAGCTGTCTCGCATGAGAGAACTAACTTCATTGAACATCAAAGCAGTGTTGCTGCACGAAGTAATAACTGACCTTGGAGTTGCCTTCCAATCTCGTGCTTTGTTCGACTCCTACATTCATAACCTTCGCGAGAAATATGACATAGTTCCTGGTTTCGTGACCCGCAACTTGGTGAAGTTCACCGAATTCTTTCAACAGACTGGGCTATCTCTCGATGGCTTGGCGATTATGACGCCATTCAACAGAATAGGGTTCCAAATGAACCCATCTAAGCTTTCATGCGAAACATGTTTATCTAAACTAGAGGGCTCAATCGTGATCGCGATGAGCGTATTGGCAGGGGGATACGTACCACTTAGGGAAGCGATTTCATACGTCCAAACCCTTGCTAACCTCTCAGGTGTAGCGATAGGAGTATCTTCCGTAGACCACGCGGAGAAGACTTTCACAGCATTGCGGAATGCGCAGGTAGCTGATTCTGCCGCGATGCGCCCGAAGACCTAGGCATTGGACATGCCGGTCTTGAAACCTAATCATGCGCGCCACCCAATTCTAATCCTTGTTGCTAAGGCGTTTCAGACGCCTGATGTCCCGAGGGCGGCGCAGGAAGCCTATACGCTCTCTAAGAATCATCCAGTTTTCGTGTTCGCATGGGACAGGTATGTTGAATATCCTTCATGGGAGGTCAGAGGCAATGTTGAGGTTTCTTCGTCCCACATCGGAAATTTGAAGAAATTCTCCAAGCTCGGCCTTATATTCGGTGGCCTGATCTTCCAAATTGCTATCGCGTTAGAGACCGTTAAGCTAGTCAAACGACTTGAGCGACGCCCTATAGTCATAGCCCATGACATCAACACGCTGCCAGTCGCGTGCTTCCTCAAAATCCTAGGTTTTGCGTCAGCCGTCGTCTACGATTGTCGAGAACTCACTTTCGCCATATATTCTGAATGGTTCAATTCGGCCGTCGGATCTTTCATGAGCACTATTGAAAGGAAGCTGCTTCGCTACGTGAGAGCCGTAATAACGGTGAGTGACGGAATAGCGCGATACTTTGCACGTTATAATTGTCATGCCACTGTTGTGTACAATTGTCCAAAACTCTCCGATGTTCCGCTTTATTCAAGAATAGAGGCAAGAAAGGATCTGGGTCTTCCAGCAGACGACTTCATTATTTCCTGTGTGACGACCCTGCGGTATGGATGCGGCCTAGAAATATTGGTCGAAGCTTCCAAGCGACTGCTAGGAACACACATCCGAATACTGATAGTCGGAGACGGCCCCCTTCGATCTTGGCTAGATGGAGAAGCTTCCCTCGTTGACAAAGACCATTTGGTGATCGTTCCCAGAAGACCCAGATCTGTGGCGCTGAAATATGTGAAAGCAAGCGATCTGACCTGGGTTGTCTATACCGAGGGGTCGCTTAACGGTAGTGTCGGCATGCCATGGAAGCTGTTCGAATCTATAGCATGTGGTGTTCCTGTTGTAGTAGAACCAAATACATTGCGCTCAAGATTCGTTCAGACAAGAGGTTGCGGCATCGTTCTTGATAACACAAATCCCATCGAAGTCGCAGACGCTTTCTACAGACTCTCAACCAATAAGCGCGGTTACAATCAAATTCGCGAACGCACGAAAAGACTTTCCGGCCGATACACCTGGGAAAGAGAATCCAAGAAACTTCTAAAGATTCTTGCAGCAATCAACTGAAAGACTGAAAACTCGACCACACTCTTCGCATATTACGCGACCTCGTCTCAGTCTTGTGACTCATGGAGTGAATTGAATGGACAAACTCCAGAAAAGCTATGGCGCTAGAGATGTTGCTTCCAGTTGGCTGCGTTCAAGTAGAACTGTTTATCAACAGTGGAGAGAGCAATTTTCCATATATTATCAGACCTGTCCATGACTGCGTAGTACACGTAGACGTACCTTCCACTCAAGACAGGAGAAGGCGTATCCAGGGCAATTTCACTCTTGGCATTGATAACTCGGTCTTTGTGTCCGTCGATCAAAAGCGACGCGTTGCTTGGCCTTGTGAAGAAAGGATCATTAGCACATACGACACCAATGTGTTGCCGATACGGAAAACCAACTGAGTATGTTGATGAAGTTGGAAGCAGAAAATGCCGGTTGTCCAAGAAAAAGTAGCCTGGGGAAAACATACTCTCTGATGGACTACCCTTTGGGCCATTCAAGTGCTTCAGAGGATTCAAAGAGTACTTTAGGACCTTGATTGACTTGGGGGAGTCAATACGTACTTTGAGTATCCCTATTCGACGACGTAGGCTCCGACGACCGAACGCAATGCTCATTGGGTCTCTATTGGTCACGTTACTATAGTACACTAGCAGTTCGTGCTCGCTTAGTTTTGCAACGCTTGGTCCTAGATCTATACCCCAACCTTCCCAGCCAGCCTCAGGCTTGGCAACAACGCCTATGACCTGCCATGGACCCCTGGGATCATCTGCGTATGCGATACCGATTCTGCGATTACGAAAAGGAAGCCGGCTACTTCTACCCGCGAAAAACATGTAATACTTGCTACGCACGCGTACGACTGACGGAGTAGCAGACTGCATCGAATTGAATTGTCGATCTTCGCCGTCAATGATCGGGTTGATTCCGCTCAGTTTCTTGAAATGGGACCTATCGTTAGATACAGCTACCCCTATGGAAGAATGGCGCCAGTGCACATCTCTCGCCCCAGAATAGTAGAGATACGTGACTGTTGGGTCATCTTCATCAACAAAAGCGCAACCGAAGGTCGCGCTTCCAGAGTCAAATCCTTCTTCCGACGGCTCCAGGATCACACCCAGATCTTGCCGATTCATGTTTTCTTGCATGATCATTCTCCCGTGCAGCAGTCATTTCACGTAGCGTCGGCATCGGCCGAGTAGGTTAGATAGATAGGTTTCACTTAGCCTTATCATTTAGTCACATAATCATCATTCGATATCTGATTCTCCGGGGTGAAAATTCGTGCGATCTCAAGAGGCAATTGCGATGCTGCGCGGAAAAGCGCGTACCCTTGTCCTGAAGAGTATAGGAATTGACCCAATAGTGTTAGAATTCGACGATGTCATGCAGCTTCCTATCGTTGACTACGGCGTCAGATCGAGAACTCAGATTGGTAGAAGAGTGAACCCGCTGCAAGTATCAATGTACGCTTGCAAGGAACTTGGACTTGAAGGTATCACAAGTAGAATATACCTTCCGCGCTTAAGACAAACTGAGACACCTCAGTATATACAAAGGGCAGTTGAGTGGTTGATTTCCACTCAGAAAAATCGGGGAAACTTTAGCGTCTGGGAAAACGATTTCCCATGGCCCCCCGCGAGGCTACAACCGCCGTGGGTTTCTGCGCTGACAGAAGCTTACGGCGCCTTAGTTCTATTGGAGACAGGACATGTTGAGGATGCGCGGAAACACATCCAATCCATTTTAACAGACTTTAGAGAAGGAGGCGTAGGATACTATAGCGCTGGATCTCTGTGGTTTCTTGAGTATTCTTCCAACCACCCCCCTCTGTTAGTGCTGAATGGCATGCTGCAATGCCTTCTTATTCTCCACGAATTTGCAATGCGCATGAGAGATAGTGCATTAGACAACGGATTCCGTCTAGGTTACAAAACGCTGAAACGTGATCTTGGAATGTTTGACGCATCATTCTACACTCTTTATGACTCTAGAAATACGCCAGCTGATCAAAAATATCACACGATTCATATAGGTCTCCTTCGGACTCTCCACAGTAAGACCGGCGATCCGTACTTATTGTATTGGGCCACTCGATGGGCGAAATATCAAAGACTGTACCCGTTCGTCGAACCAGCCATCTTCATACGACACTTGATCAGATCTGGCGTTGACATATAGGGTCAATAATTATTTCAGTGACGACATAATTTGAATATGGAGTAACCGTACATCTACGCGAATGGTTGTGCATATCGAGTAGCTCATCGCCAGTGAATCGCAATGAAAGTACTGACACTAAGTAACTTCTACCCAGGAGAGCGCTTAACTTACGGGGTTTTCGTTGAGGACGAGGTTAAAGGATTACGTGAACTAGGAATCAATATTGATTTGGTTGCCAAGAGGACCTTGAGCCCACTGGGGTACATTCCTTTCGCGGCTAAAGCGATTTACAAGGTTTCATTCGGGAATCACGATTTAGTCCACGCACACTTTGTGCCGCATTCGGCTTTAATCCCCGCAATCATAAAGAGGAGGCCATTAGTGGTAACTTTTCATGGTTCCGACGCTAACACATTCCCTTGGAAAAGCAGACTGCATTTTCTTCTTACCTCCTTTGTTGTACGTCGCTCCGATAGGATTATCGCGTTAAGTGAGGACATTAGAAACACGCTTGTAGACAAGTTGAAGGTGGATCCGCTAAAGATCCATGTCATCCACTGCTCTGGTGTAGACACCAATCTATTCAAGCCAATTGGGAGACGCCGTGCGAGGGTTATTGCGAACATACATGGAGCAAAGCCCGTAGTATTGTTTGTTGGCAACCTCATAGAACAAAAAGGTATCAGGCATGTTCTTGGGGCGGCGCAGCGTTTGCCCGGAGCCCTTTTCTTCTTTATTGGACGTGGACACCTCAAAACGAATCTGAGGAATTGCGTGATCCTTGGTGAGAAAAATCATGAAGAATTACCTCTGTGGATGTCTGCGGCAGATGTCCTAGTCCTCCCGAGTGATGCAGAGGGAACGCCGTCTGTATTACTCGAAGCGCTATCATGCGAGACCCCTGTAATTGCAACAAACGTAGGAGGATGTCCTGAAGTTGTTAGAAACGGCAAGACTGGATTCTTAATCCACCCTGGTAATACAGATGCGCTTGTCAATAGGATCGGTTATCTGTTGACTCATAGAGCGCTCCGACTCAGAATGGGCAGGGCCGGGCGAAAAGACATGCGCCAACGGTATGAACATAGCCGAGTTATCGAGAAGCTTAGTGAGATTTACGCTGACCTGTGCGAAAAATAGCTATGCCCTCGCTCTGCATCTCAAATTGAACAGAATGGCATGAGTACCTCTCGGCTGCCGACTACATCCCGCGGTGGAATGCTAGCCTCATGTTTCGTCGAAACGCGCTGTAGTCGAATCTCCGTCGCATCCCGTCAATCAGAGTGACATCTCCGACCGCTGACAATGTGTGCAAGCCATCTGGGTAGGGTCCATGCGCATCGGGCGTAACTCTCGCTGTCGGTTGCTCTTCGAATTCCGTAGGAGTGAGCTTTGTTACTCGATTCAAGATTATGCCACCGCCGTAGCCTCTCGAACAGTCTTGGGACGGTCTGTACAGATCACGAGCGTGCACGAAGGGAGTGCCGCCGGGCCGCGAGAAACGGGAATCTGTTTTGATTGGGTTGCAAGAATGAGGTTTCCAGGGTCCGAGTATGTCCTGTGCATGGAAGAGGAAAAACTGCTGACTAAGAATGTTTGAACCGCCACTCATACAAGAAAGCCACCATCTCCCGTCATGCTGGAAGACTGTGGCATCGATTCCCGAGAAGTTGCTAATCAAAGACGCGCTCTTAATCCATTTGTGCGGGAATTCCTTCGCTCTGTAGAGAGCAATCTCCCGCGCTTGGCGTGTTTCGGGTATGCAGTAAATATCACCTCGAAGTTCGAACAAGAACGGATAAGACACATGAACTGGCAGCTCAATCACAGGTTGGACGTTGACAGATGGCGCTCCGCGTTCAGGTTCAATGCTCACAATGCGCCCTCTGTTCTTGCGATAATCGAATTCCTCACATAATATGTAGAGTCTCCCATTGATCTTGATTCCAAATGGATCTGCAAGAAATTTACCCTGTTTCGGTGGAGGAAGCCAAGAAACCACAGGTCTTGCGTCACTTTCAAGAAAAGTAGCTATCGGAGCATATACAATGCCAATATTCCATCGCACATGACGAAATAGACCCTGCCATACCCTCGTAAGAGTTTCCCTGTGCATCGTCACACCAGAATATGTACGGTTGTATGAACGTAAGTCCTTAACAACTTCAATCTCACTTTACGAGCAGTCACTAATTGAAGGTAAGACGAATATGGCGCTCATTGCTTAGCCTTCCGACGTAAAGAATTGAACCCCCTTCCTTATGCACAGGCGGTATGAACCGGAAACGTGAGGTGTCAACTCCCTGCAGACGGTAAATGGCGATTTCCCAAGAATCTCTGTCATAATTCCCACAAAAGATAGACCTCGTGACTTAACTGACCTAATGAAGACCATCCTTGACCAAACAAAAATACCGTTCCAAACAATTATTGTGGATAGCTCGCAAGAACGAACAACCCGGAATCTAACATTTTCATTTCGCAGAAAGTTTCGACTTCATGGTTGTCAACTGATGTACGTCGAAGGAAGGAGATGCGATGGGCTTCCTGCAGCGAGAAACTTGGGAGTGGAATTCGCCAAAGGAGACGCGATCTTCTTTCTTGACGACGACACCTTGTTAGATCGTGATGTTATAGACGAACTATCTAACTTCCTAAGAAACAACAAGACAGCGTTGGGAGTTGAACCTTTTTCGGTTGGTGGCAGGAAATTGCTTGCTAACAAATTGAGCAGCGGAAAAGTCTGGAATACTCTAGCCAAGATCCTGATGTTGCCATACAGAGAAAAGGATCGATTACGCGTGCGCAGGTCCGGGGAAAGCGTGTTTCCGAGCAGTCTTACAAGCCCGATACTCGCACAAAGATTTCACGGGTACGCAATGTGCTATCGGGCGTCAGTTTTTAAGAAATATAGTTTTGATACTAACTTCAAGCGCTCGGGGTACCTTGAAGATCTTGATTTCTCGTATAGAGTTCAAAAGGGCAACCCCAATTCTCTCTACGCCATTCCTCACGGGAAAGTAGTGCACAATATTAGCCCTGAGTCGAGGATGCACGCAGATTTGCGGGCTCAAATGATTACGGTATATCGTTTCTACTTTTTCTTCAAGCACAAATCTCATGAGTCGATACTGAATATGCCAGCGTTTCTGCTGGCTCAGTTGGGACATATTATAGAGGTTACTATAAAATCTGCAATGGGCAGATCACGTCAAGATACGTGGGAGCTGATTTATTTCCTTCAATCATATATCTTGGCTTTCAGGAACCTACGTGACATTTTGAAAGCAGATCTCAAATTCTTCAACAACAAAGTGACCGCAACGTCACGGCCTTTGTATCAAAGAAGTAAGAAGCGTGATGGTCCGCAGAAATCGATCATTTAAGAAACCGATGTTTCAACCAAACTGTGCCGGAGAGTTTGAAAAGATGAAGGCGACCAAACCCTTCGCCCTAACCATCGGAGTAATGATCCCTCCGAAGAATCCGCTGGAAGTCATTGAGATTGCAAGAGCGGTCCCTGAAATGAACTTCATTTTGATCGGCTCCCCTCGGGACAAAGGCCTCGTCGCCAAGTTCGTTTCCAGTAAGCCAAAGAACGTTCGATATTTGGGAGCCGTCGCAGAATCCACAAAACTTCGCCTGATCGACCGATGCGCTATAGGGCTCACAACATCGCTTAAGGAAGAATTCGGATGGATTCCGTTCGAGTTCCTGACCAAAGGGAAACCGGTAGTAGGTAGACCTCTAGCCTCGTTCCTAGAGATATATGGAGACATGATGATTTACGCCAGAAGCGTAGAAGAGTTCAGAGACCGCCTAAGAGAGTTGCACAGCAGACGATTCAAATGGCCTGTCGATCTCGCCCGCCTCAGGAAGTTGAGGGAAAAGTATACCATCCCTGCCGCTGCAAAAAGAATCTTGCGTATTTCTAATGCGCAAGTCATAATCACTCCAGATCTTCCAATGGATTCCGATTACATCTCTGGCCTCTTTCTGGTGGATTGGCAATTCTGGAAAGCAATTCTGAGACTGAAAGATGATATAACGATATTTTCAGACGGAATCAAATTCAGCGCTCAATTCGGGCTGCTTGATCGAACAAACATCATTCCCTCAGCGGTTCGCACAATCAGGCGGGAAACCAATCGACTCAGATTTAGCAACGGAGTCATGAGAGTGCTAAAGAGGACAATCTTGACTCTCGCGCTCCTTTTCTTAGAACCCATTTGCTTCATACGACTTTATGGCGGCTATGCGACGCGCACTAGATTGCCCCCTCCAGTCCTAGCAGAAGGGGTAAATCAGATCATTGCTGCGGCTGCTTTGAAGACAGTATTTCATACGCGAGTTACGTGCCTGCTTCATGATGTGCGATTTTATAGCGAGGAGACCACATTTTTTGCCAAGGCATACAATATGATTTTTCTACATTGCCTCCGAACCATGGATCAAATCCTCGTCGTTTCGAACAGTTTGAGAGACCAACTGCTGAGATTCTATTCACACGACGATAGAGTCCACACAATATGGGAGGAAGCGGAAAATTGAGGAAAGATGGCGCCGCCCTCATTTTTTACTCTCTTAACTTAGTGATTTTGCTGGTGGGTCTTGATCTCTGGCTTACCTACTCGATCGCCAGAATTGTGATTCTCTACTCAATATTCAGCATGATTCTTTTTTACGTGACTGCTAATGCCGAAATATTCGATAACTCGGTGCGACGCATCGCATCACCCAAAGCGCTCCAATTACTTGCGGTGATCTTCGTTGTTCTCATTGCAGCCTGTTTTGCCGGTATTCATCAGGCTCTCTACGTGAGGCCAACATATGTCGTAGCCGCACTTGGGGTAACAATTGTGCTCTTTGTCTTAATGGTTCTTGCATCTTATGGACAACCTATGCTCAAAGAGTCGTTCGCCTTGCTGGCGGCAATTTCTATAATCCTACTTGCATCATTTGGAAGTTACCTTGCCCAGCCGAACCTGACGATCAGTCCTCCCTACTCGAACGTCGACGCCTATAGGGACTACGTCAACGCGGTCAGAATATTGGATTTATCGCGAATTGATCCTGGTATGATGATCCTGACGCAATACTATCGCGGGTTCCCAGTCTTGCCACTGATGATAGCTAATATCAGTTTAGTTTCTGGACTACCCGTTAACATTTCACACCTTGTTCTCGCAATTCTCGCCGATGCTATTGCGGTGACATCCTTGTTTCTTCTCTCGAAACGGGTTGCGGGCAATCATGCTCGTGGTTACTCCTGTTTTCTGCTCCTTCCGGTATTGCTGGTGTATCTACAGCCCATTTTAGTGGATCCTGCCTGGCTCGTGCTACCGCTAAGAATCACTATTCCACTCGTCACGATGGTACTATATTTAGTCTACACACGGGTTCTTGATTCAGCGCCAACCCGTTCCACTTTTCTCACGCTCATTCTTCTCGTCGTGATAATTGTTCCCTTGAATGGCGTGTCCGCCATCGCCGTCATATTATTTCTGATTATCACGACCATGGCTATCTCCCGTCGGCGGCGTGGTGGCAGCTCGGTTGCGGTACTCGTGATTCTAGCAACGGTATTATTGTTTTTTTATCTCTCCGGGCCAGGTGCTGCAGAAGTCGCAGAAACGAGTCAAATTCTCTGGAGCCTAGTCGTGGGTGGTACTGGGTTTCTCACGCAAAGTGTATCCCAGGCGCAATTGGTGTCCCGGGTTCATGGATCACTCAGTGAGATAGACCTTTTTCTGGAGAATATTGTGCCAGCTTTCATTCTTTCAGTCCTGACTATTTTCGTTGTCAAGTTAGCGTTGAGGGGGCGGAGGGTTGTGGCGGACGCAACGCAACGATTTTCCTACACCATACTTGGCGTGGTGGCTATTGTTGGCTTTGGCACGAGCGTTGTGATAGGAGTGATTCCGCCGGTCCAAATTGACCCTAGGTACTTCACTTTCCCTTTGACGGCCGTGGCACTCATGGCTACCACAATGGTATTTCTGTGGATGCTGGGCGATATGAGCGCTCGAAGAAAACTACTAGTTGCAGGACTGTTGTCGCTGTGCATACTTTCAACAATGACTTATCCGTTGTACTTTGAGAACACCCCTGGCTATACTCGGATGATGCCAATTGAAAGTGAAAGGGCAGCTGCGATGTTTGTTTCGACAACATTCGACGCTCGCGCCACTGATGTTACCCAAGTCGTCGCTGATTGGCCTTACTACAATGAAGTGCTGGGATTGCTCTACTCATCTCACGTCGGTCTTGAGAGTAGCGTGCTTGTTCCGAATTTAATGTACGGCCCGATGGCGATATGCCATCAACAAGAGACCTTGATGCTTTCCAGAAGATACTTCACGCAAAGCACGTACTTGCAAACCATTAGCCCATATGTCAAACCTTTGAGCGATACTAGCACATGGAGTCACTTCAATAGGATCTACAATGACTACTCGGTCTCCATTTATGTTGGGCAACTGCCCTGTTGAAGGCCCATATTGCTTCGAGTCGAAGATGAAAGAATTAAGTAGGTTGCTGTCGAGGTCATAGAGGACGTATATTTTCCTAAGAGGGCTCAGAACAAATGATGACCACTCTGCTATCACGTACTCATCTTGGATATTGCTCTCTGAGCTCTCTATCCACATGAGCCTGAACAGGCGATCGAGCCTTGAGAATGCTTGCGATAGTTCATGGGCTTTGGCGGAGCGGAGCGCAAGAAGCGACGCTGGCAATGCTCACGTTGCTGAGAAAACGAGGTGTGGACCTCAATGTGTTGATCTCCCAAGCAGCCGACAGAGCGATTCTCTCAGAAATTGAAGACATTGGCATAAGCGTTTTCGAAACTCCCCACAAGACTATCGCTAACTACCCTGACCTAATGGTGGAGACTTATGCTGAGCTCATCAGGTCGTCCGACATCGTTTGGATTACCGACGTAGAGTATTTGGTTGCCCCACGCATCAAGAGAATCAAAAAAGAAATTCCTGTCGTCGCGCATCTTCATAGTTACGCGGTCGCCTGCCCGATATGGAGCGCGTTCTATGGCATGCGTGAAGTATGCATGAAGAACTGCTCATCTTCCTTGCGAAGGTTCGCCAAGTGTAAGCAACTAGCTACGCAATATCGGGCCAGCTCACATCAAAGGAGCACTCGAATGAAAGTGTATCAGCTCCTTAACTTTCCCAAGAGTTGGTTGGATTTCGTCACCTGGCCCATGAATGAGACTATTGTAGAGAACATAGATGGATTCGTAGCCGTTTCTAGTTATACTAGAGACCTTGTCCGCGTTCATCTGCCACAGCTTAAGCACGTTCCAGTTGAAGTCATTCATAATCCAATCATGGTATCCGAGCCGCACACTTCCTCAAAAAGCAACCAAGATGGATCTGACGAAACAATTCTCTATGCATCAGGCACATGGATCAACAAAGGCCCCCATATCGCCCTCTACGCATTCAAGAAACTGCTCGATGAAAGTTCCAAAGATGTAAGACTGGTAATGTTGGGCACCGAAGACAACGCCTGGATCAAGGATCTCGTGAGGCGACTCGGGCTTGAGAGCCATGTGAAGTTACTCCCTAGATTGCCCTCAAGGTCACTCGTCTTTGAGATGATGGCAAGTAGCACCGTTGTGCTGTTACCGTCTCTCTGGCCTGAACCTTTTGCCACCGTACCAATCGAAGCCAACCTCCTAGGTACACCAGCTGTCGTGAGCAATAGAGGAGGTCTTCCAGATACAATCGTTGACAAGGTTACTGGCCTCATAGCGGAACCGTCAGTTGAGGCAGTCGCCAAGACCTTGGAAGAAGCCATGAGAACAGACTGGAATCGCGAACTGATAGCGCGTACAGCGAAGGAACGCTTTGACCCGGGACGTACAGTCGATCGTCTGACACGTTTTCTTGAATCATTTACAAACAGGTCTCTTTCACGAGAAAGGACTTAGCAGGGGGCCAAGCGTGCAAAGTATTGAGACGGTGAATTTCTGTGACTAGCTCTACACCTAGGAAATCTCAGGATTCACAAGTCGAGAGGAATGACGTCGAGGAAAATGTGTTGAGTTTCCTCGCAAAGAAAGGCACGGTAAGCGTCTCCGAAGTGTATGAAGCGCTTGGCGCTCAGGATTCTTCTCTCACAAGGGCCAAACTGGTAGATGCCGTTCGAGTACTGGCTGAACAAGGTAGGACGGAGCTGCAGGATATCCCTCAAGTCGTAAACTCCCTTGGTGAGTACTTGCTGCTCTGGGAGAGGAATTTGTGGTTCTATGGGTCTTTGGCGTTATCGTTCGCGACCTTGCTGGCGGTCTTGGTGGTGCCTCCTGAATTTCCATTCGTAGCCATACGGTGGCTACTCGGATCGCTCTTCGTCCTCTTCATACCAGGATACGTTACGGTTGAGGCTCTGTTCACTAGACGCCAGTTAAATTCGACTGAACGCCTCGCATTGAGCGTTACACTAAGTCTGGTGCTGATGCCAATAATGAGCTTACTACTGAACTACACACCGTGGGGAATTACATTGACTTCCATCTTGACCGCACTCACTCTTTTGACGGTCGGATTGTCTCTGATTGCCCTCATTCGGAATTATGGCGAAAGCAAAGTGTTAAAGTGAAATGATTTTCGGCGGTATAACAACTGCCCCCTAATGCCTACCTCGTCTATGGCGCTGGATTCACCGCTAATTCCTGATCAGGCTTTCGGTGGAGGAGGAGTGGGGGTCGTCATGTTGAACCAGAGTTGAAGCCATGCCGTGCGATGTTCTCCATTACTGTTCCAGCCGAATGTGAGCATATTCGTATTCGTCTGCCACACCCAGAGTTCGAGGATCAGTCGGAAGTTGTAGCCATTATTGGCGGACCAATCTGATATCTTGTAGGTTTCATTGTTGATTTGTATCCTGAGAATATGAATAGATCCAGCCGTCGTGGTGGCGTTGGTTATGCTCCAGACGAATGGAAATTCCCAGGTCTCGTTATCCATCAGGAATCGGTCGAATGCTATGAGTTCGGGCGCCGATGAGGGGGTATTACTGGTGTCGTTGGGGGGAGTTGTGGTTTCGTTTCCTAACTTCAATCTTATCTCGACTAGTTGTACGTTTCCCATCAAGTTCGTTACGCCGACATACCATGAGACGAGTGAGGCTAGGCCAAGGTTGGGGTTGTTCTGTGGGTAATAATTTGACGCAAATCTGTTCGGGCCGAGTACGTAGAATTGGAAGAATCGTTCCTGTGGGCGTGGCGTGGTTGCCACGTAGGCGGCAGTTTCCGCGATGACTATGAGGACGATGAAGACAGCGATTAGGGTTCGTTTATTCTGTGATGAGGTAAACCTCATTTCGGACTAACCCTCATCTGGAAAGTTCGTTTGATGCGATATTTCTTGTAAAGTTCCACGCCGAATACATAGGCGAATGTTCCGACAATTGCTAGAACTAGGCCGGTGACGTATGTTATGATCTTGTTCGTGAAAGTTCGTTGGACTGAGGTAGTGGTTAGGTCGTTGGCTTGATTGGTGACACTCGTCAGAATTTGGTTCACGCTTGATAATATGGCATTACGTTGTTCGGTTTGATTGGTGGGCAAGCTGGATGCTTCTCGGTTTAGGTCAAGCGCCTTATTGAGAAGAGTTACCAGCGGAGCAGTTTCGTTTGGAGTAGCCCCCGCCGCTTCCGCGTTATTGACGGCCACAATGGCTTGACCCAAGCTTGGTTGTAGGGGCTGGTTGATCTGAGCTAATGGGTACAGCGGGCTGGTCATGGTTACCGCGACTAGGATTGCGATGGTAAGGATCAGCCAATCCGAGGCTCGTGTCATCTTAGATTCAGTGAACCAGTGTCTCGCTAATCAGATATAGCCGTAGTGGATTCGAAGATCCTATCCTCTTGTAGTGCTCGTGGTGACTGGGTTGCGGAAGTGTTACGTGTAACTTCAGATAACTTCACGAACCCTCTCATCATTAACCCATCTATGGCCTTCTTCAACTTGATAGGTAAGACCCTGTTCTCGCAGAATGATAGGTTTCAACTCCAAGCATGAAACATCACCGGCGCAACAACCGACTTTTGACAGCGCCGAAAAATCGGGCGATAGACCTAGAACAACCGACAACTTGACGTTATCAGAGCTGAGCATGTATCACTGCGGGCAGTTGTTAATGGAGACAGCCAGAAACCCGTTAACTGGCGGGTAAAAAAGCTCTAGGCGTTTCGCTTAATTCGATGTCGTTAGGCTTCCCCGTTTCGAGTCCGATCTGAGCATGACTCGCAAGTGACTTTCCGGTCATGGCTGAAGGGGCAGTAAACGTGTCGGTCGAACCCGTGGGGGTAATCCTGTATCCAGAACCCTTTGCGGCATCTCCACAAGTAGACCGGCTTCATCGAATGAGCTGAGTCTACCCCGACTTTCAAGGTTCCAAAGAGACGCGCTGCGACCCGCTGGTATAATGGAGGATTAAGAGTGAATCTAGGATATTGAAAGCGATTCAGTGTAAGCACCTAGAAAGGAATTGTGAGTCGAGCCTACTTGAAAGCGGCGTATATAGCATACATAACACATAGCGCAAACGGTTTGCCGCTCCCTTAAGGACCAGACGAAGATGCCCCGATACTCGTGTCCCGCTAGTTAACGGAAAAATGGGTATCCCTAGGAGTTAACAGAGCCCACTGCGGAATAATCATATTGTTGACTGAGACATTAGGTGTTGATGGATTGATGATTCGTAAACATGGGCTATTGCGTGCGGTCGCTCTGACGGCGTTTGTTTTTGGTCTGCTTATCTGGGTGTATCTCGTGGTAATTCAGGTAACGCATCCTACATGGGTCGTTGAACCGTTATCCCATGTCGATATTTTCCCTCTTAATTGGCGACTTGACGAGGTGGGGATGATGGCGTTTGCGGTTGCGGCTGTGGGGTTCTTGGTGTGGCAGATCGAACTGAATGCAAAGAACAGATAAAGACTCAACGGAATCGTATGGAAATCCATTAGACCTTGACGGTTGATTTTACCTTCGCTCGACTGAAACTCTTGTCGCAAACGTCTCCTGTTTTTCCTTCGGTTCCGGAGATCCTTCCTCGACTCAACTATGATGCTCTATACTCTTTGCGAAAACAAGATGACACTTCTCGCCAGGGCCCATAAGTTCTAGACCAGTAATCCTTTCGCGGGCCATGAATCTAACCCCAACGTTTTATCTCTCTAACTCTCATGCTTGCAATCCTGACAATCGAGGCGGTGGAGTGCTGGTACCGAAATATGAGCATAATGATTTGTGCGACAGAGTAATGGCGTTGAGTATATGTCGGTTAACTATAATACTGATTCAGCGGTTGAAATTTCACGTGGGGCTTCTTATCTAGCTCTTCAAACCGTAGTAACCAGTATTGTCCAAGTGATATCCTTCGCGATACTGGCTCGCATCATAACTCCCAGTGAAGTTGGAATTCTCGCCGTCCTCACTCTCATAATCCAGTTGTGCCAAGCGATTAATGGAGCTGCGCTTCAGCAGGCTTCAATGAAGTACGTTGGAGAATTCTCTGGCACGCAGAAGGAACTCGCATCTAGTGTATTCTATCAAACCTTTCGCGTAAGCCTGATTCTCTCACTGCCTTTAGCGGCTTTAATTTTCTTTGGGGCGACTACCTTGTCTTCGACCCTGCTTGGCACAGTTGCGCAGGCTGGACTTTTCCAGGTTCTGGCGGTTGATATGTTGGTTTATGCGGGAGTGCTGCCGGTGGCGATTGGCGCTACACTTGGCATGAAAAGGTTCAGGGTTGCTGTCATAATTGGAATTCTGGGGGCCGTAATGCGTCAGTGCTTGATCATTTTGCTGATTGTTGTAATGAAGAACTTTGTTGGACTGGTTTTTGCATGGGTTTTCTCTGACTTCGCTATGCTTGTGGCGTATGGCATTTACAATGTTCGTGCGCTTGGTCTACCGAAGAACCCTTTTTCACTCAGGAAGCTGCTGAACTTCTCATGGCCTCTGACCGTTGGGAACATCATTTCTTTCGCGTACGGGTCCTTCGACCGTGCGGTGTTGATAGCGTATGTTTCACTTGCCTCCCTCGGCGTTTACAATGCCGTGTTGTATGCATTCGGTGTTCTCAACGGCATATCCAGTTCAGTGAACAATGTTCTTCTTCCCGTCTACTCTGATCTCAGTGGTCGTAGCGGACTTGAGAGCTGCAGAAAAGCTACTTGGTTAGCATCACGATATGCAAGTTTGGTGATGGTTCCGTTAGCGCTCGGTTTACTAGCGACCGCTAAACCTGCGCTCACGCTCTTCGTCGGTCAAGCCTACGTGAGTGGCACTGGGCCGCTTATGATCATGTCCGGCGCCTTCGGTCTAACGGTATTCGGAATAGCGTTGGGTCCTATGTTGGTGGCTTTGTCTCGGACGCGTTCAGCATTATTGATCACTGCTTCGTCTGTGCTTCTCGCGCTTATCTCGGCTTATGTTTTCCTGCCAATATTCGGGATCATGGGAGCGGCAATTGCTCGCGGTGTTGCAATGGTGGTTTCTCTAGGTTTGACGATCGTTATCTTGCGAAGAGACAATGCGATGCTCCTTGACATAGAGGCAATTTGGAAGAGCGTAGTAGCGGGAGCCGTGATGGCTGCAGTCCTCGCATTTGCACAGATGCTCATCTACAGCAGGATTCTACTGCCAGCCTACATGGTGCTCGGCGCAGTTGTTTACTTGATTCTCCTACGTATGCTGAAGGCTGTGCGGAGGCATGATGTGGAGCTTATTGAAAGATACTTGGGGCCACGATTGGGTTTTGCGTCAAGATTGCTGGGCACGATTCTAGTCGGTGGAGGATCACAAAACTGAATGAATCGCCTACAAAAGATAGCATTCTCAGCGCTCGCAGCTTCGCCATACATACTACGACACAAAGGCACCTAAGGTTAAGGATCGAACGGGCGCGAAAAGCGCCCCCTAATCCTCTGGTTTTCCCTATTCTTTAGGGAGAAGAAGTGAAAGAAGAGCCTCTTTGTTATTGGGCTACGACTAGCCGCGACAAAAGGTCGCACATTCTACTGGAACGTGGTCCGAGTGTACGCCGGAGTAGGTCAACGTCGCCTGTACTCATCGTCTTCAATGCCCGCATCGCAAGAAGGTAAGCGAGGAGTCCCACAAGAAGGTAAACGGGCAGTAGAAATCGGCTGTAATACACTAGCTGCAGGACTTCCATGACCAAGGCCATACCCCCGCTGGCTGCGGCGCTCTTCAGGATGGCTTGGGAATCAAGTTTGACAGTGATCTTTCGCCGCACGAAATACCACATCAGCACGAGGCTGAGCAGCATTGAGAGCGCGCGGGCGATGGAGGCTCCCAGGATTCCCAGCATCGGGATTGAGATGAATGCAAAGGCGACGCTGAGAGGGATGGGGAGTATCGAGGCCAGGGCGGCGAGTGGTGTCTCGTTCAAAACGATTAGCACTGGGCCAAGCGACAGTGCGACTATGCTAGCGATGGATCCAAGAGCCAGTACGGCGAGGGGGATAACGCCTCCTTGATACGACACACCAACAAGCAAAGTCAGAGCGGGCCTAGCAGTTGCCATTAACGCGAACGCCAAAGGCATCGCAACAATCGATACATAACGAGACGCAGTCCTAATCGAATCCTCCAAACCCTCAGGCCCTCTGACTCCGTGCACCCCCGAGAAGACCGGAAGCAAGACCGAGCCGAGAACGCCCATCAAGCCGCTGTACGCATTAAAGGCAGTTACCACGGCTCCATAAACCCCCAGAGCAGTGAGTGAAACTAACGGGATCAAGGTTAGCTGATCAAACGAGCTGTACAGGAATGACGCGATGCTCGCAAGACAAAGCGGACCGGAAAGCTTCAGAAGATATTTCGTGCTAAACCGAAAGACTGGTGGACCAAGCCTCCGCGATAAATATGCGAACATGTAGACTGCCAACGCTGTATCGGAAATTACCCACGTTTCTACAAGCCCGATTAAGGAGTGGGTCTCATAAACGAACAAAACAACCATGAACGGCCTGACGCTTGCGTAGATCGCGTAGATCAAAGCATAGTGCTTGAATTCAAGTAATCCGTAGAACGCAGCCGCCGCGGTTGGCCCAATGTTCGCGATGACATCAATCACAAACAATACGCCGATGGCTGAAATTAGCGGCGAGTTTGGCAGGTTGGAAACGCCTGCTGGAAACCTTGAGAGTAGGAAGCCTACCGCGACCAGGATAGACGCCAGCTCGCTCAGGAGAAGGGACTTGTAGTATACTGAAGCCGCGGCTTCCCTCTTCCCTTGAGCTACGTTTTCCGCAACGAATTTCGTGACGACGCTTGACAGACCGAGCCCCATGAGCGCAGATGCTGCGCTGGACGCCAGGCTCAAGATAGTGAATACGCCCATCTTATCTACAGATATCAGCCGGGCGAAGAAGGCGAAAGCTACAATTTTAGCAAGGGATGAGAGAATGTTCTGTAACCCGAGATAGGATACGCCCCTGGCAGCATAAACCGCATTCGACCCTTCCCCCAAGCTGCATACTTCCGAACATACGGATAGGCCGTCGGTTCGATCATCAACTGTTAGGTATCGACTGATTTTCGTGAGTTATCGAATCACATATGTCCCCCACTATATGAGGTAGACCGATGAAATCCTTCATGAGTGGAATGAGGGAATGATCCACTGTCGCAGTACCGCGCCACCGGTGAGGCTGTTGCGATAGTAGCTTCAAGTCTAGGCTATTGAGCTAGCACCATAAACCAATTCTATGATGCACTGGGTGGGATGTGAGGCAACAGCAGAATCTGGTACCAACTATGCGGGAATGGATAGGAAAGAAGTGTTGTCAATGTAGTGCCATGATAGCGGTCACCTTCGCCTCGCCAAATGCTATGGCAGGTACGCAACGAGAAC
>Ga0187850_10001491_pt1 | contig 25234 bp, 29 predicted proteins | sample June2016WEW_4_15_FD_132436 | JGI IMG/M metagenome (GOLD analysis project Ga0187850, IMG submission 132436) | Peatland microbial communities from SPRUCE experiment site at the Marcell Experimental Forest, Minnesota, USA - June2016WEW_4_150 | ecosystem: Environmental > Terrestrial > Soil >...
AGGGGCCAGACAATAGGTTATGAGGAAGTCGCAAATGGAAGCCCAGCTCGGAAGCACGCTGGATCAATTAGAAGATCGTCAGGACGTTGTCTTGAGCATAGGGTCCACCTCAAACATTTTATCACGAAAAACGCTTTGCGCAGCAGGGCTCCACGGCCTGGCCCGGACCCCAATCGTTGCAGCAGTGTTACCCGGAGTGTGACCCTGAGTGTCACACTTTCATCTGAAAGCCCTTCCAACTCTCTGCAAGCCTTTGCAAGCGATGTTGACACAATTCCAGACCGGCGATAGAGTTAATGCACGTTGATGCAAGCTCCTGCTGAAACCTACAAGGCACAAAAAGTGGCTTGAAGGGTTTCCCAAGCTGGGGGCGCGGCCTCCAATTGAGAAAGCAATTAATTCAGTTCGCTATAGCCTTGCCGATGAGGTTCTCCTGCAGAGCGCGCACATCTTCGAGGTCCTGTGGTAGGGCATGGGTATACTGAAGGCTTGTAGACTCTTGTCGATGTCCGACTACCTTCATGAGCTTCGCGGAATCGACCTTGCCCTTCATGACAGAGTTGAAAGTGTGTCTCAAGGAATGCCAAACAAGGACTCGTTTCCTTCGTGTCTCTTCGTTGATTCCGATGGCAACCAAAGCCGAATAGAATCTCGCTTCCAGTTCCTCCTTCCTGATGGGTTTCCCGCGGTTAACGCCGCAGAAGACCAAGTCCTCTGCTTGCTGATGCGGGAGCGCCCGGACGAGAAAGTCAAGCTCCATTGCGACACGGGAGGGGATTGGAACAAGTCTCTCCGATCCCCATTTTGCCCCGTGAAGGCCGTGCCTCTCTTCCCAGGAACCGCAGACGGCGACGTACTGAGGATGGACATCCTGAATCCGAAGGCCACGAATCTCCCCTTGCCGAAGCCCTGTGGCTACTCCGAGCATCGAGGCGGCGAAATAGATTCGTTCGCCCTTCCAGACTGAGGAGAGTGAGCTTGGACCGAAAAGCGCATGAATCTCATCAGGGGTGATGATGCCCCGGACCTTGTACCTTTCGGTAAAGGACTCCACGCCTGCTGCGGGGTCCGCATTTGCGTATCCTTTGCGAACAGCCTCTTTCATCATTACCTTCATGCAGTCGAGAACGCGATTGAGGCTGGCAGGCACAAGCCCTGAATCTTTGTAAAGCCCCATGATCCATGACTCGATCTGGTGGCGGCGGATGCTGCGGATGGTCTGGCCTTCAAAGTGGGGCAGGATCCACTTCTCGACTTGTCCTGCTCGTATCTGGGCGAATATCCTCGAGAAATGGCCCCCTCTGGCGATCTTCCGTTGTATGTATTCTCCATCGTAATCCCAGAATCCTGATGCGAAGGCCTTGAACGTCATTCCGCGCTTACCTGGGAGAATGATTTTTCCTTCTTTGAGCTTTTCGTCAGCCCAGTTTCGAGCAGCGGCCTTGGAGAATTGAAGAGTTGAGATAGGGGACATGTAGTCCCCGTTCTCATCGCGGAATCGGCAATAGTAAATGTAGGTATTTGGTTTGACTGTAGGTCGCTTGAACAAGGAGTAGGGACGCTTGGGCTTCTCCATGCTGCACCTCTGCGGAGACCCCTGAGTGGAATAATGTCACACTCAGTGTCACAGTTGATGCGTTCATGGAGGTCCGTTTTCGGTCCCTCCCGGCAAGTCATTACAACGTAAAGACTTGCTATGCTGCGGACTGGACTTGAACCAGCACACCCTTTCGGGCACTAGCCCCTCAAGCTAGCGTGTCTACCAAATTCCACCACCGCAGCGAGAATGGCGAACTATAGCCATTCATTTTGGAAGTGTCAAGAATCGTTGCCTCCGACAAGTTTCTTGAGAGCGCTGCCCAAGACGACGCGTGGCGCAATCTTGCTCATAGGCTCGTAAGCGTGGTAACAATCGGTAGATAGGGGGGCGACAAAATGCATAAAGGGCGCTCGAGGATAACCCTGTTTATTGGCTTGGCTCTTCTTCCAATTGTCTTGAGCGGCTGTCCAAGTCCTCATCGGTCCACAACCTACACATTGACAATAGCGAGCACGCCTGGCTGCACAACAACGCCAGCGGGAGCGCTGAAAGTTGAACCTGGAGTTGGGACCTCCATTTTTGCAACGGCAGATGGCGGCTACACATTTGTGAACTGGACGTTGACCAGCGGAACGGCTTCTATTTCTGGTCTCAATCCCATTTCCGTGACATTGAGCAGTGGGGACGCGACGGTAAAGCCAATCGTCACGCCTTGAGCAGCGACGCGCCGAGGCGTGTCCTCCGCCCGGGGCTACCCATTCTCACCTTTCCGCAGTTCGTTTTCTTCCTTACATTGGGCCTGTGATCCCGCCCAGCAAAGACGGCCCTTTCCTGCTCGAGCACTGCGATGTCGTGCTGCCCGACCGGTTGGTAAGGTCGGGAGCGGTGCTTGCCGCGGACGGGAAGATCCTTTATGCCGGTGCCTCGGCCAACCTGCCTCACCACCTTCCTCCGGGGTGCAGGAGGATACGGGCGGAGGGGGCCCTGGCGTGTCCCGCGCTCTGGGAGATGCACGTGCACGGCTGCGGCGGCGTGAGCACGGAGAACATGAGCCCGCAATCCCTGGGGGAAATGGGAGGATTTCTGGCGAGCAGGGGAGTGGGGGCATTCCTGCCCACCACGGTTGCGGATGAAAGCTACCTGGCGAGCCTTGGTGACGCGCTGCTTTCGGCAGCCGATGATGTTCGGAGCCGGGCGCTCGGCATCCACGTCGAGGGCCCCTTCGTCGCGAACACCCGCCGGGGGGCGATAGACGAGGCTCTGATCCAGCCGATTTCAATCGAGTACCTGGAACGCATGATTTCGCTTTCCCGGGAAAGGATCCGAATCATGACTTTTGCGCCTGAGCTTTCCGGCGCGGTCATGCTGGCGGAACGGTTGCAGGGTCTCGGCATACTTCCTTCCCTTGGACATTCCGCGGCGCCATACGAATCGCTGGACCCCTTTGATGCGGTTTCTCCCCTGAGCGTCACGCACCTGTTCAACGGCATGAGTGGCATCTCCCACAAGGAGCCGGGTCTTGCACAATGGGCGCTTCTGAACAAGGAAGTCTTCACGGAGCTCAATTGTGACGGCACACACGTGCACGATGCCGCGGTACGGCTCGCGCTCCGCGCGCGTCCGTGGGAGAGGATCGTCGTCATATCCGATGCCGTGGCTCCCGCCGGTCTGCCCCCGCAGGATGCAAGCGGGGGCCACGGGGGCGGCACCACCGGGCCTGCACACACGCTCTACGGCAGGCCTCTCGTCCAAAGAGGCAACGGCCTGTACTACGAGGACACGGGGGTGCTGGTGGGATCGCGCTGTCTCGTGCCTGACTGCATCGCCAGGCTGATTCGCGAGCTCGATGTGCCCGTCGCCTCGGCGGTCGCAATGGCCACCCTGAATCCCGCACGGCTCCTTGGTTTCCCGCGAAAAGGCGCTCTTCTCCAGGGATATGATGCAGATGTGGCCTTGTTCAGCCGCGATTTCAGGCGCTGCTCGTTCCTTTCCTGGGAGGGCCGGGCGATTCACGAGGACACGCAGACGGGGAGCAGGTGAAGCGCCTGAGGTATCAGTCTTGCCATCGAATCGCCGCCCCGGTAGAGTAGCGCCATACTGGGGCAGAAAGGTGATCGATAATGGCAGGGAGAAACGTCGTCATCATGGGCGCCGCCGGGCGCGACTTTCACAACTTCAACTGCGTATTCCGCGACGATGCCTCTGTGCGCGTTGTCGCCTTCACGGCGACACAGATCCCCGATATCGCTGACCGCAGGTATCCGCCCGACCTGGCGGGCGCGCTCTACCCGGAAGGGATACCCATAGTCCCCGAGAGCGAGCTGGAGCAGCTTTTCAAGCGGCAGAAATTCGACGAGGCGATTTTCTCCTATTCCGACGTCTCCCACCAGCACGTGATGGAGCAGGCGTCACGCGTGGTCGCCCTGGGCGCGGACTTCAAGCTCCTCGGCGCCGCTCCGACCATGATCAAGTCCAAAGTGCCGGTCGTGGCCGTCTGCGCCGTGCGCACGGGAAGCGGCAAGAGCCAGACCACCCGTCGGGTGGCCCAGATTCTGAAAAAGCTTGGAAAGAAACCGGTGATCGTCCGCCATCCGATGCCATATGGCAATCTTTCCGAGCAGAAGGTCCAGCGTTTCGCCACGCTGGAGGACATGCGCCTGCACAAATGCACCATCGAGGAGATGGAGGAATACGAGCCGCACATCGACGAGGGTTTTGTCGTTTACGCCGGTGTCGACTACGCCGCGGTCCTCCGGCAGGCAGAATCGGAATGCGACACGATTCTCTGGGACGGCGGCAATAATGACCTTCCGTTCTACGCGCCGGACGTGCATATCACGGTGGTCGATCCCCATCGGCCCGGGCACGAGCTTACCTATTTCCCCGGCAGGATCAACCTTGCCATGGCGCACGTCATCGTGATCAACAAGATGGACACCGCCACCCCTGCGGGCATCGAGAAGGTCCGCGCAAGCATCCTCGCGGTGAATCCGCGCGCGCAGGTGGTGGATGCGGCTTCCCCCATTTTCGTGGACAGGGAAGGGGAGATCCGCGGCAAGCGCGTGCTGGTCGTCGAGGACGGGCCGACTCTCACCCACGGTGAGATGAGCTACGGGTCCGGCACCGTGGCAGCAAAAAAGCACGGCGCCGGGGAGATCGTCAACCCCCGGCCGTACGTCACGGGCAAGATCAAGGCTACCTTCGACAAGTACCCGGGGATAGGCGCGCTGCTGCCCGCGGTGGGCTACGGAGACGAGCAGGTGCGCGATCTGGAAGACACGATCCGCCGCGTGCCGTGCGACCTTGTGATCGTCGCCACGCCGGTGGATCTCACGCGCATCATCAAGATAGACAAGCCGATGCTCCGCGTTCGCTATGCGCTGCAGGAGATAGGCACCCCGAATCTGGAGGACGTTCTGAAAGCGAGGCTGAAATGGCGGTAGACCTGAAGGGAAGATCCCTGCTCACGCTCAAGGATTGGACGCCTGAGGAAGTGCGACACGTGCTGGACCTCTCCCGGCGAGTGAAGAAGGAGCGCAGGAACGGCAAGCGCCAGGAGCGTTTCAAGGGCATGACCCTCGCCCTTCTTTTCGAGAAACGCTCCACGCGCACGCGCTGCGCGTTCGAGACGGCATTCGGTGAGGAGGGAGGACACCCGGTGTTCCTGTCCACCGCCGACATCCACCTGGGAACGAAGGAGGCCGTTGAGGACACGGCCCGGGTCTTCGGCCGCATGTTCGACGCCATCCAGTTCCGCGGCTTCTCTCAATCCACCGTGGAGACGCTGGCGCACTGGGCGGGAGTGCCCGTGTACAACGGGCTGACGGACGACTGGCACCCCACCCAGGTCCTTGCCGATCTCATGACCCTGGAAGAAACAATGGGTTCCCTTGCGGGCAGGAAGCTCGTTTTTGTCGGCGATGGAAGAAACAATGTCGCCCACACCCTGCTTGTCGGCTGCTCCCAGATGGGTGTGCACGTTACGATCGTTGCACCCGCGTCATTGTCGCCGGCGCCGGAGCACGTGGAGTGGGCGCGGGCAATGGGCGCAAAGACAGGCGCGCAGGTCCTTGTCACGAGCAACGTGGAAACGGGCGTGAAGGGCGCGGACGCTGTCTACACCGACGTCTGGGTCTCAATGGGGGAAGAGGAGAAGAGCGCCGAGCGCATCGCCCTTCTTGCTCCTTACCAGGTCAACGATGCAATGATGGAGAAGACCGGCAACCGAAACGCCATATTTCTGCACTGCCTGCCCGCCGTGAAAGGCAAGGAAGTCACCATGGAGGTGATCGAGGGGCAAAGGTCGCGCGTCTGGGACGAGGCGGAGAACCGCAAGCATACGATCAAAGCGATGATGCTCGCCACCCTCACTTGAGAATAGCCTTGAAATGGCGTGTGAAACCACTATTATATGAGAAGTGGATTCTCTCAGTGTCAGGAGGCTCCGGATGAAGAAGGCGGTCATTCTATTCGTAGCAGGGCTGTTTCTGCTGATGAGCCTTCCCGCGTTTTCGCAGGCTCAAACCACCTACCCGAAGGATGCTTATGTAAAAACCATCCCTCTCCTGAAAGTCTGGGTGCACGATCTCGGCTACAAGCTGCAGTTTTTCAACAGCAATTCCCAGGTAGCGGACATCTATGTGCCCCTGACCTGGTTCAACAAGGGCGCCCTTTCAAAAGCTGATATCGTATATGCCAACGAGAAAGGCTTCCCGTACTGCACAATCGTCTGGGTGGACGGCGTATTCGACCATATCACCCTGTATGTTCTGAACGATTTCCGCTCCCAGACGTGGGGCGTCCTGAACGTGCCGGGTGACCTGAGCGCCCAGTTCAATGTCCAGGAAGTGCCAAAGGAGTTCTGAGCCCACCGGCTCACCGCATGCTTGACATCCTGAAATCGCAAAAAGCCATCCGGGAGGAAGGCCTCGCCGCATGGCTTTTTTACAATGTATTCCACAGGGACGAGATCGCGGAGCTCGTGCTGGAGGTGCCGCCGGATAGCACCAACACGAGGCCGTGGGTGTGCATCCTTTTCCCCGACAGCCCGCCGGCGAAGATTGCCCATGTCATTGAGCCGTCCATCCTCGATCACGTGCCCGGGGACACGATTCTCTATTCCACGCGGGATGAGTTCTCCCGGGCGGTTGCGAAAGTGCTGCCCGCGGAAGGGAAGGTGGCGGCGGATTATTCTACCGGCATACCAGTGGGCTCATTTCTCGACCACGGCACCGCGATGTTTCTCCAGTCCCTGGGCGCGTCGCTCATCTCCGCGGAAGGCCTTGTGGCCCGCTATCTCGGGACTATCGACCAGCGGGGCAGGGAATCTCACGAGCGGGCAGGGAGGGCATTGTACGCGGCAATCCAGGAGGCATGGTCAAAACTTGCCGCGGCCATGCACGGAGGATGGACGGTCCTCGAGGGCGAAGTGCGCGACTGGATAGCCCGAAGCCTCGCCGATGCCGGGTTGGTATACGAGGGGCAGCCTGTGGCGGGCGCGGGCCGTCACACCGCTGATCCTCACTTTGGCGTCTCAGGCGGCGGCGCGGTGATCGAGAGGGGTGACGTGGTCCAGTTCGACGTCTGGGCGCGGGAAAAATCATCCAGCGCCGTCTTTGCGGACATCTCCTGGCTCGGTGTGTGCGCTCCCTCCCCGACACCCATCCAGAAAGAGGTGTTCGACACTGTGCTTGAGGCCCGGGAAGCGGCGCTCTCACTTCTCGCGCGCGGCTTTGCCGGGGGCGCGCCCATGCGGGGTGCGGATGTCGACCGCGCAGCCCGCGCGGTTCTTGCCCGGCGCGGCTTTGAGAAAGGCATTCGCCACAGGACGGGGCATTCCATAGGGACGCGGGTGCACGGGTTCGGGGTGAACCTCGACTCGGTGGAGTTTCCCGATGAACGCGTCATCACCGAAGGCTCCTGCTTTTCGATCGAGCCCGGGATCTACCTCGAACAGTTCGGAATGCGCACCGAGATCGATTGCTGCATCCGTGACGGACGTCCCGAGGTCACCGGGGGGAAGCGTCAGACCGCGCTTCTCACCCTGGAGTAGGCTCATGTACGACTGTCGGGAGGCCGCTCAGTTCATCGCCTCGCATTCCTCCTTCCTCGTGCTCGGCCACAAGGAGCCGGATGGAGATTGCATCGCCTCGCAGCTCACCATTTCTGCCCTGCTCGAAGCCCTGGGCAAAACGGCGAGCCTTTATTCCGCCGGACCTTTCGACAGGCCGGAGATCTCGTCCTTCAACGACCTGTTTTCCGCGCGCATTCCCGATGAGAGGCGGACGGGATCTGCGGCAATAATCGTGGATTGCTCCACGCCGGACCGCACGGGGCCCCTTGGAGATCGGGTGAAGGATCTTCCCTGCCTGGTGATCGACCATCACTCCTCGGGGGAGATCTTCGGGAATGCGCGCTTCGTGGAACCCTCGGCTCCCTCCACCACCATGCTCGTGCTCCAGCTCTTCGAAGCCATGGAAGTGGCCCTGAACAGTGAGATCGGCAAGCTGCTGCTGTTCGGTCTTTGCACGGACACCGGCTTCTTCCGGCACCTCGGTCAGAACGGCGCGGACACCTTCCGCGCGGTGGCGCGGCTGGTGGAAAAAGGCACGTCGACCGCCGAGGTGTACATGATGGTGTACGGGAAGCGCGCGCTTGCCGGCAGGAAGCTGCTGGCGGAAATGCTCGCGCGGGTGGAAAGCCACTGGGACGACCGGCTGCTTCTGACCTGGCAGACGATTGCGGATCGGGAGCGCCTGGGCGAAGTCCAGCGGGGAGAGGACGACCTGTACCGGCTGCTGCAGACCATCAAAGGCAACGTGGTTGTCGCGCTGGTCAAGCAGGAGACGGAAGGAGTATTCTCCGTGGGACTTCGTTCCAATTCAACCCAGGACGTCGGCGTGATTGCCGCTTCCTTCGGGGGCGGCGGGCATCGCCAGGCGGCTGGCTTTGACATCACCGGCACTCTGGAGACCGTGAAGAAAACTCTTATCGACACTCTCTCACCCCTGCTGGCAACATTGTAAATGAATGTTAAGGAAGGGGGCTCGAAAGCCCTTCCGTGTCGTTCCTCCTGGCACGTGTCTTGCTCTTTCCTCCACGCGCGAACATTTCGCAGGAGGAAAGAATGGAAAGTCTCACGGAAAAAGTGCTTCTGTACCAGAAGTTATATTCCTTCTCATGGGCCATATAGGACAAGCTAATGTCTTATAATGTAAGGAATAAGAAAAACCTATACAGAGCGACAGGGCAATGATAGACTCACCTATGTAGCGGCTGTGTAGCGGCTGCCAACAAAGGGAGTACGTTATGCCAAGAAAAACACACTTATCGGCGTATCTTCGAGAGACTAAAGGCGGGCAGTTCTGGTACGCATCTTGGTACCAAAACGGCAAGCGCATTGTCCGGCCTACTGGCGTCAAGCGCAATCCTAAGCAGAATGACCGGGGCAAGGCGGACGCTATCGAAGCGGGGCGGCTCCTCATGGAGAAACGCTCGAATACCCCGGCGGGCGCGGAGACACCGTTTGTCAACTATGCGGCGCCGTTTTTCATCTGGGGAACGTGCCCGCACGTCAGGCGGCTTGTCGATGAAGGCAGGGAAGTCACACGGCGATATGCTAACCAGCAACGGGGATGGCTGGAAAAGCACGTCATAGGCAATTCAGAGACGAACCCGGACCCGTTCACGCTCAAGCCCATAGGGGAGATCACTCGCGCGGATCTTGTAGACTTTCGCTCCCGGCTCCTGGGGAAGCTCGGGGAGAAGAGAAACACGGCTAATAAGGTTATGGCCGTGGTCAAAGTCATTTTCAAAGAGGCTCTATTCCGTGAGGAAATAGGACGCGATCCGACTTTCAAGCTCGGCATGCTGAAAGAGTACCGGCGGGAGCGTGGCACGTTCACGGCTGACGAATTGAAAACGTTGTTTCCTGGCGAAGGGCTCGGGCCATGGAAGGATAAGCTCGACTATACTTGCTTTCTTATCGCTGCCGAAACGGGAATGAGGCGCGGGGAGATCATGGTATTGCGGTGGGGCTCCATAGACTTCGAGACGGCCAGGGTGCACGTCAAGGAAGCATGGAAGGGCGGGCAGGAAATAGGCACGCCGAAATGGGGCCGCAAGCGCGAGTTTTCACTCCCCGCGTTTTGCGCGATCAAGCTGGCAGAGCTGCGCGAGGATTCACTGAGAACCGGGCCGGATGACTTCATTTTCGGTGACCTGACAAGCGAGCGTTTCTCTGAAATGTGGTGGAACAGACGTTTCTCCGCTGCTATGAAGCGGGCGGGCATCGACACTAAGGCCCGGGGGATCTCTCCCCATTCGTTCCGGCATACGCTGAATAGTCTGTTGCTCGCGGCCGGGGCGGACCCGATGAAAGTTAGGCTTGCTCTCGGATGGTCAAGCGCGGTCATTCAAGAAAACTATTTGCATCTTGGCGTCGAGCAATTGAAAGACGTTAGCGAAAAGGTTGACGCGATCTTCCAGCATTGATTTTGTGTGCTTAAATGTCCCGCGTGATGTCCAGTAGGGCGGGGAACGTCGGTCTTACCCTCGGACCGACGTAACCGGCCTCGGTAGGCTGGCAAGGCGGGACTTTCTGAAAGCCTGCCGCATGATCGCACGTCCACTATAGACTTTAAGCCTTTCCTGTCCACCGAACACCCTGTTTGATTGGCCCTAACCCGTTTCCATATAAGAAAAAGCAGACTATTGAGCAGATGCCCGGGCAACGCGAAAAAAAAGCCACTTGCGCGACTATATAAGCGTAACCCAACGCAAAAAAACGATGCGTTAGGGGCTAAGGGGAGGGGTGAGAATGGACCGTTTACTTTCGTGCGATGAGCTTGCGGAGTACTTGGGGGTCAAAAAGGCGACCATCTACAAACGGACGCGCGTGCCCGGGGCAATTCCTGTTGTACGGATTGGTACCCTGCTACGTTTTCCCGAGTCAGCTATAGCCTCATGGCTACAGGAGCGGGCCGCTGGCCCGATTAAGCGGGGTGCATGATGCTCTCTGAAAAACAAACCCCGGCGGGGGCCGGGGCTACAGAACACCGGGGGCGCTTCTAATGCCTCCGCTATTCTGCATTAGAGATACTCTCACGGATTTGCTTTGTCAAGACTCACGTTGGCGGATTCGCTGTCTCTCTTCCAGGGGGCACCCGGACGCAATCGACACCGGGCGCATGGTTGCATCAATCATAAGTGACCCGGCGATCATAGCGCGGCGCGAGCGGAAACAAAAGGAATACGCGGAGCAAGCGCGGCAGCTCGGGGTGCCCGTATGCTGACACTACACATTGCGGACGTGATGCTGCCCGAGCTGGAAAATGTGAAGGCCGACTATAGGCAAGATTCGTTGCCCGTCTGCGCTGGACTCTATGAGGCATTCTTAGTGAAGGGCGCAACGGGGCGGGATGCGCTTCTCTGCTACTTGCACTTGTTATGGACGTACAGAAGGCAGGGGACGAATCGACCGTGGGCGGTGAATAGATATTTAGAGAATGGACTGGACCTTAGTCCGAAACGTGTACGGATTGCAAAGGGCTTGCTTCATAGCATGAAGTTGATCGAGTACGTGCGGGACCGTACAAAAAGCGGAAGGCTCGGGAAAGTCTATACGAAGCTGAATCTTGTATCTAATCCGTTTGCCACTGGTGCCATGACGGCACTTGTGGGGGAAAGCCCAGAAAACACCACTGGTGCCGTTTCACCATGTGTGGCCCCGGTGCAACAAATGCTTGAAGAAGGAAAAGTAAATAAAGACATTGCGGAGAGTACTCCGCTTGCGGCTAAGAGGAAAGACGGAAAGCCTAAGAGTGAGCATTCCCAATTCGTAGCTTTATTCTTTGAGTTACATAAAGAGTACCGGCGTGTCGCGCCGAAGTGGGGCGGTCAAGAGGGCAAGCTACTCAAGGCCGATCTTGCGCGGCTCGGGCTTGCCGATCTCTCTGGGCTGGCGCGTACATTCTTTGCCGATCCTCCGCCGGACGTGGCGAGATTCGCGGGGAAAGCGGGATGGGGCTACAATGTTTTCACTACTCAGATTGACAAGCTCTTAGCTGACAGAAAGCAGACCTCAGACAGTCTCCCCGAACGGACGTGCCCGGAATGCGGAAAGAAACAGATGCACACCGGGCAAGAGTGTCTTTTCTGTCACGCTTCACTGAAAGGAAAGGTCGATGCGCTCCGACATGCAAGCTGAATACGAGCGGTGCGTTTTTAGCGCGGCCTTCTCCGATCCGTCAGTGATCGACGCGGAGAAGATACCAGAGTCAATTTTCACTGACGCGCGGCACCGTAGGGTCTGGCACGTTATGACTTCACTTCGAGGCGCAGGGAACCCGGTCAATCTTCTCACGGTCAAGGATTCGATGAATGGAGACGGCGAAGATATAAGCCCGGCCTATCTTGCAAGCCTATCGACTCCGGGGGCGGCTGACGTTTCATTCTACGTTGACAAGCTGCTTGAGTCGGCACGGGAACGGGATTTGTCGCTCTTGCTCAAAGAAAAAGAGATTGCGCTCGGCCAGGGCCAGGACGCCGGGGAAGTGATCGCGGACATTGAGGCGGGGCTTTCCACTATTCGCAGTAGGGGCAACGCAACGGCAACCGTTCGCCCAGCCGATGCGCTAAGGGAAATACTCTCTACGGCAGAGGCGCGAGTGAAGTCAGGGGCAAGCGGGCCGACAGGGATTCCCTCGGGATTCTCTCAGCTCGACTCTTACACCGGAGGCTTTCAGGACGGAGACCTAATACTGGTAGCGGCGCGTACTTCAGTCGGCAAGAGCGCCCTCGCTCTCTCATGGATTGAGCGGCAGATCGAAGCGGGGCACAAGCCAGCTCTCGCGTCTCTTGAAATGTCGGCTATCCAAGTATGGCAACGGCTCATTGCCATGCGCTCGCTTGTGTCTACTGGAAAGATACGCTTCGGCAAGCTGGACGGTGACGACTTTAGGGCCATGGTGAATGCAAGGATTGATCTTGAGCGGAGCGGCTTCGACATTATCGACAGGCCGAACATAACAACCGGCGTTCTACGCTCATGGGCTTCGCAAATGGTAGCCGAGGGGCACGGGATTCTCTATGTCGATTATGTCGGCCTCATGCGGGGGAGCAATCCTTTGTCTCCTCGTTGGGAGCAAATGCTACAGATTAGCGCGGAGCTAAAGAGCATAGCTCGGGAATTGAGGATTCCTGTTGTCGCTCTTGTCCAGTTGAATCGTGAAGCGGCAGAGGTGCGGGAGCCTGGACTTCATAACATTCGAGACTCGGGGGCGCTCGAACAGGATGCGGACGTTTGCATGATACTTACTCGCTGGGAAAAGGAAAGTATAGACGATTCGGTGCCCGCAAAGTTGTATCTGAAAAAGCAGAGAAGCGGGCCAACGGGAATGATAGAGCTGGTATTCCGGAAGTCTCTTACGCAATTCAGAGAGGCGACGGTATGAAGTCAAGGATTAAGGTATCAATCGGCAATGGATATTTTAATCTGCCTTGCGGTGTTTGCGGTTGTAGGACCGAAACCGGAGGTGTCGAGGTACAGCTAGTCGTCGAGAATCAGCAAAGACTATTCCTTTGCCCTGCTTGCGGGAAAGATGCAAGAGAGAATCTAAGCAAGCTGAGAGACACGTTGAGAGAGAGTGTAAAGTTTTTCAGAGAGAGGGCACGCGAATTTGAGGAAATCGCAGAGGGGGAAATAGAGCTTGCCACGGATGAGGAATACTCAGAAGCGGAAGCGGAGTTTCAGAGACGCGAAGATGAAGTGATGTTCGATTATATGAAAGACAGCCTTTGGAGGAAACCAGAGGAAGGCGCGGAGGTTATTGACAATGCGCCTTTCTAATGGGGCGATGCCATGAGCGGCAAGTATAGAGAGCTGGACGGCGAGACCGTGAGCGGCGCCATGGCAGAGACCGGTCAAGGGCTTCTCTTTATCGGCGGTGTCCCGGCTATCGACATAGAGGGGTCCGGGACAAGCGCGGTCCGTGGCGCGCCTTCCGGATCGGTCACACGTGACTATGGTTTCGACTGTTCGGCGCAAGCATTCGCTCGCATGGAAGTTGTCCGGCTGAGAGCCCGGGCTGCGGTGAAGGATGCGCTTAAACGTGGGCTGCTTGTCCGGCCCTCGGCGTGTCAGAGCTGTGGAGCTCCGGGGAAGCCGGAGAGTCATCATGCTGACTATTCAAAGCCTCTTGACGTGACCTTCTTGTGTGACCGCTGCCATACGAAAGAGACAAAGAGACTCGCGGCCCTCGCGCGTGCTTCGCTGCCGACTGGCATACATACGCCCGGGTTCAAGGGCACGCCCTCATGGGTGACAAAGGCGATCCGGGAAAAACAGGAGCAGCCGGCTTGAAAGGTACAGCGCAATGATAGCTTTCCCGTATGGTCTTACATCTGAGCAAATTTTCTCTGTACTGCAAGGGCACGTTATTTCTCTGACAGAGATTGCCCCCGGGTTATATGAAACAAGCCGATATGAAATATCTGCTAAGCCTGGCGGATGCACATTGATTAAGCACGTCTGGCGTTTCAAGACCCCCGATCCCGAGGGTGAAAAGGCTTTCTGGTTCGATGCGTCTGTTTTTGAAATCATGGCGAACATTGATTATCCACCCGGGGAACTATTGGAAGATATAAGGCGGCAGAAGTATGGCGAATGACAAGTACTGGAATCAATTCGGCGGGGACTACAACGAAGTCAATAAGAATCTCGGCGGGCTGCCGGAAGTGGTTAGAAAGATTCAGCCTCCCGTGCAAACCGTACAGCCCGCACAGGATACGCAGACTGCGGGAGCGCCGGAGAAGTCTTTCGGCGCGGCAGGCTTACTCCCGTATACGACTCTCCCGGGCGTTGGGGCTGCGGGAATGTTAGGGGGAGCGCTCGCCGGATCTGTTCTTGCCCCGGCTGCGGCAGCTTACGGAATCGGAAAACTTGTAGCACCGGAGTGGACAGACAAGACGATAGGCAAGATCCGAGATTTCATCACAAGCAAGGTTTCCCCACTTATCAATAAAGCCTCGGCGGTCGGTAGTGCTTATGAAACCGGCATGGCCGAGTCTATCCCCGGTAGCAGGTTCCTTGAAAGCAAATTACCAGCGGTGCAAAATTATCTTGCCCAGATCAAAGCTCAGCATCCCCTCGCTGCTACTGCCGGGCAAGTTGCGGGCACGGCGGGAATGATGGCGCTCCCCGGTGCGAATATCGCCAAAGGCGCGGGCATCGGTGCGACTGCTTTGAACGCTGCCATTAACGCGGCTCCGTTTGCGCTAGGGACCGGGCTCGATGTCGGAGCGACCACAGGAGATGTCGGCCAGGGATTGACGGCCGGGCTCATGGGGGAGGCTCTTGGTACAGCTCTGCCTACGGCCATATCGGGGCTTGCAAAAATACCGTTCATAAACAGGGGGCTTGCGAAGCTACAGCTTGCCGGGGCGGGGATGCATAGCGATCCCCGGTTAGTCTTGAAGGCTCGCGCAAAAAGTCTGGGGATGACGGGCGGGCAAGTAGATACTTACATAGCTCAGCATGCCGATGAGCTTGTCAATAACGCGGCGGATTTGGTTACCAGGTTCGGCCCTACCAGGGCCGGGAAGGATGCAATAAAAGATTGGAACTCCTCCGGCTTCAACGCTCATGACAGGCTATATGAAGGGGTGACCGGAAACAAAATAACGGCGGGTGATGTAGCGGCGGTGAAGGCCGACAGTGATCTTGACTCTGTTCGCGGGCTTTTCACGGATGATCAAATAAACCAGGCTGTTGAGAACGTCGGGCAGAAGATCGACGGCCAGGGCTGGACTAAGGCGCGGAATAATGTCCTTTCGCCCTATATGAAAGCCGGGAATGTTTTCAGTCAAAAGGGACTTGCTGCGGATGATCCGCGAATCCTTCAATCCGTGGTAGCCGGGGCTTGGCACGATCGGGTCGATAGCGTAGCCGATCACGCTATGGAATGGGCAAAGGCCGGAGAGCTGGGCCCGGATGCGCAGGCGGCAGCAAAGGACGTGCCCGCTCTCCATATCCTCAAGGCTACGTACCCGGCCACGCTTGCGATCACAAAGGCTGGGGCAAGGGAAGCGGCCGGGATTTCATCCCGATTCGCCCCGGGTTCCGATACGGCAGTTCGGGCATTGCTCGGCCTCAGCCTCGGCGGCGGTGCGGCGATTCAAGGAATCCCCGATATGCTACAGAATCCCGAGAATATACCCGTTGACTTGGTAAAGATTGCCGGGGCTGGGCTCGCCGGGAGATTGCTCAACCGTGGCGCTGGAAGGCTGTTAGAGCTCGGGACTGGCGCGGGGGCAGGGGCGATGCGGGCCGGGGCTGGCGGTCCACCGTCTGCGGCAATCGGAAGGCTGGCGGCGCAGGCCGGACGAGTGATGAATGCTCCGCAAGAGGAACCGGATACGGAGGCTCCCGAGGGGCAAGCACCACAGGGACCGGGCGCGACTCCGCAAACGCCGAACGCTCCCGGTATCTCGCAAGCGGACATTGAAGGCTTAGGCGGCGGGCCGCTCACGGCTAATCAGCAGGCAGTACTGAATATGCTGCCCAATGCAGCGGTTCCACCGGCGCAGCATGCAAAGGACATAGCGGCGGCTACTCGAAAAGAGCAAGAGATCCAGCCTGAACAGAAAGCGGCGGCAAATGACATGCTTGCCCCGGCTCGGGAAAAAATCAAGGCGAAACTACTCGCTGAGTATCAGAGCTGGGAAAGCCCCTATAAGGACGATTGGGATAAGTACTACAAAGATGCTCTGACTTACACGGACAATTTCAATCCGCTTAACGAGTATACGGCGAAAATCATTGGCGGGAAGGACTACAAGGATTATCTGAGAAGCTACAACGTGGCGCTACGTTTGCAGACACTCGGCCCGGATTTGGCGCACGCAATTGCGCCAAGTTATTTACCAGGTCTATTGCTGTCCGGCGTGGCGAAGCAAAAAGAAGCGCGAGATGAATTGGTTAATACTCTCTGGACTGCAATGAGTGGAGATCTCAAATCGCCGAGCAAGGCAGACCGTGCGGCGATTGAAAACAAGTTGAATATGCTGAGAAGGGAAAAGTTCACACCGAGAGGCGCAAAAAAGAAAATCCTGGACATGCTGCAACAGGATTACAACGTGCGTCTTGACCTACTCAATCAATACGGGCTGGCGCCCGGGCTGGCCCAATAAGGGGGACGGTATGAAAACACTGAGGAAAAGGGTCAAAGAGTTTGAGACTCAGTCAGAGCGCGACAGGCTCGCGTTTGATGAAAGGCTTGAGGAGCTATCAGGGGAGCTTGAGACCGTAAAGGGTGCGCGGAGAAAGCCCCTCGCTCCGTACTTGCTGGAAGCGCAACGCGCCGGGGCTCACTGGTAGAGAGAAACCAGAATGTCCGACAACCGTAGTACAAAAGAGCTCCCCCTCCGGCTTTCGATATGTACTGACACTCCGACCGGGGCCGACATATTCCCGTTCGGTGATGAGAGGGCAAAACATCTTGCCAACACGGGCATCGAGCGCAATGGCGGGATTGCGCCTCTGTACGAAACAGAGACAACGTTTCCGACCGCCGGTATTTCAACGATGGTCGCCAGGGACGGAACCGTAATACAAGTCGATGCGGCTAACAACGTGCGTTTGAATGATCAGGCAATAGGGAACGTCGGCCCGCTGGCCGTTGCTACCAGGGGAGCGCTCAAGGGCTACTCGGACGCGGCATGGACGGCAAGCAATACAATACTTGGAATCGTGAAAATCGGCAGCGCTATCAAAGTTGATGAAGTTAGCCCGTCAACCGGCGCGGTGCTCAACACCCGGAGCATAACATTCACAATGCCGTCCGTTGCGATCACAAACACCGTACTGGTCAAGTACATCGGGATGAACTTTGCCGACTCGCTCACGTTCATACTGTCAAACAATCTCATTTCGTATTCGTTGGTAGAAGCGAACGCGCCGGCAATAGCTGTTGTCGGCGGGCAGACGTGGACGGTGCGGACACTGGAAGCTGATACATGGCACGCGGTGGCGTGGTCTCCTACGCTGTCCCTTTTCGTTGCTGTCGGCCAGGGCGGGACTCACTATGCCGCAAGCTCTCAGGACGGCATTACCTGGACACCGAGGACGCTGGCCGCTGGGAACTGGCGCGGCGTGGTTTGGGCTCCGGCTCTAAACCTATTCGTCGCGGTGAGCACAATTACAAACTTTGCGGCAACGTCACCGGATGGAATCGCGTGGGCGCCTCAAACTCTGGGCTCCGGGCTCTGGACGTCAATTGCGTGGAGCCCTCAGCTCTCTTTACTTGTCACGGTGGGCGAATCCGGCAGCGGGCACTATGCCGCGTCATCTCCTGACGGTGTTAACTGGTCCTATCAGACATTAGAGAATAACGATTGGGAATCAGTGGCGTGGTCTCCTGCGCGTTTGCTGTTTGTGGCGGTGAGCAAGGGCAGCACGCACTACGTTGCTACTTCATCCAACGGGACTACATGGGCCACGGGAACGATGGAGGCTAATTATTGGTACTCTGTTGCATGGTCTCCGCAGCTCGGGATTTTTGTAGCGATAGGTGCCGGGCCGACGCACTATGCGGCAAGCTCCACCGATGGAGTGACATGGACGCCGCGGACTCTTGCGGCAAGCAACGTTTGGAAGTCTGTAACGTGGAGCCCGCAGCTATCACTTTTCATGGCCGTAGGGCAGAATAGCGCAACAGTATCGGCCATCTCATCGGACGGCATAAACTGGACAGTGATAAGCCTTGAAAATAATGTGTGGGAATCTGTTGTATGGTCTCAAGGGTTAGGCATTTTCGCGGCTGTCGGATCGGGCGGCACGCACTACGCTGCTACTACTGCGCAAATAGTGTTAGGGACGAATCTCTGTTGGAAGTTCGCGGCCAACAAGTACATCATAGGCAACCAGGGTACAAGCGGATCTTTCGCTATCGGTGACATAGCGGCTACCATGACGGGGATCACTGACGCAACGTGGGCCGTCATAGACACGTTTACGGGGACGGCCTTCTCGCGGGCCATCCTGTCTTTCAACGTGAAAAAGAACGCCTCTAATCTTCTCACTGGAATAGGGGAAGTCGGCTACAACCAAACGGGGACGTATAGCGCAACGGTCACGTACTACGGTGTAGCACTCGGGGCTGTCACGGCTACCATTAGCAATAACATTTCGGGGCCAGGATATGCCGAGGCTACTTTCACGCGATCCGACACCGGGACAAATATCTATTACTACCAGGCTCCCATCATGGGGCACAATCCGGGGCCGTGGTTTGACGTTTCACAATCTCAGACGCAAACACTTGCCAACGGCTACGGACGGCTATCAGACTTCAACGCAAACACGCTCGGGAGTACATGCTCTCTCCGTGTTGTGATGCTCAGCGGCCAGCCTTCCCTAATTTCTGCCGGAGTCACGGGGCAGGACAGCGGCTCCCCTCTGGATTGTTTAGGGGTGCCCATAACAAACGTCGGAGAGTTTGACGAACTGTATTGCCCGCACGTGGTAGACAACGGATCAACGCAACTTACTTGCATTTACAGATACGCAGGAGTCTTGTTTTTCTTTGTTATTAAAACCGGGGCGACTAATAGGCTTCAAGCGGTGAGCGATAACGTGTACTCGGTAAATTGTCTCTCTCCTATCAACGCGATTGACGTTGCAAACAAGACGCTCAATCTGGGGAATAACGATTACAACGGGCGGATACTTTTCCGTAGCACGGCGGCGATCATTGCCACGGCTAAGTGTGTTGGGCTCATGCAAGGCGACTATTCCAATTCAATCGACACCGGGGACAAGTTGATAACGCAGACTTTCTCCACAGCCACGGACATAGTTCCAGGGATCGAGCTGCCGTCATTCATAGATCGGGCTATCAGCAAGTACGGGGTGAATGTTTACCTTGCGGACAACTACTCAGTCACCTATCAATCGCTAAATGTCACTTTCACAAATGGTGATCTCACGGGGGAGTTGTACGTCTCTGACACGCGCATACCGTTCGGGATGGGCTATCCTTTCCAGGCCCGAACTATGCAGACAGAAATTGAAACCATCTTCACCGGTGTCGGAGTAGTGGGAAGCGCAGACATTGACTTCGACTATCTATGTTACGAAACGGGCAATGACACACCCGGGATCTATCAATCTTTCGTCCTGTTCGGGCAAACGTACCTATTTGACGGCAAGCAGATTTGGTTTGCTTCTTTCAACGGCTCGCTATTCGCGGGACGCGGCAGCTCTCCGGTTGCCCCGGCCGAGGGCATGACCTTAGTAGCATCGACTCCGACAAGTATTTTTTTCCTGTCGGCCTTTGACAATTCCCTCTATGCGTTCGACGGCGGGCGAAGCCTAATCAAAGTGGAACGGATGAACAGCTTGGAAACTATTTTGAATGGAATCTATTCCGTCCGTGACAACAGCATACTAATGCAAACCGCTAATAACTTTGTATGGATTCGTGACGGGATCGTAACGGAGAACGCAAAGAAGGCTAATCAGTCGGGCACGCTCGGCCTATTCAGTACGGTCAATGGGCCGGTGATCGCTAACAACACGATGAAATGGCAGTACACTTTTTACACGCAAGCCGGGGCCACGGTTGTCCCGCTGACTTGGAAAAGCGCATACATGGGAATCATGGACAACAGGCTCGACATTATGAACGGCTTCTATGTCACGCTTTATAGCCCCACTAAGGCGGCGGCTTATGTCATTATCACGGTCGATACATTTGACGTTGACGGCGCGGATCACCAGGAGAAACCTTTCACGATTAACCCTGCCGATTGGGATTCTCTCGGCTACTGGCGAAGCGCCCGCGTGCAACCTGAACGGCAAAGGAATCTTGCGGCGGCTTTTGGTCTCAAGACAATGGACTATGTGATCATCAACAGGGCCAGCATAGTGTACCAGCCGAGTGTCCCCGCGATACCAGGGGCGAAGCGGAGCGGATAGCTGGGAATGCCCTATAACTCCCGGAGCTTAGAAAACCTTCGCCCCGCGTGGAAGTTGGGAGAAAGCGGAAACCCGGATGGCCGGGCTTTCGGCTGCTATAACTACAGGACGCGTTTCCAGGGAATGATGCTTGCTTTTAATAGAGCGACCGAGGCGGGGCTTATATTGGAAGAGCCCGTCAAGGCGGCAGAGATTCCAAAGCTGCGGACGCCATGCAATGTCTGTCGCCATAAGAACAGGGCGGTGATCGACGGCCTGCTAACCCTCGGCACTTCTCTGCGGGCGATAGCTCGAAGCTACGGATTCTCTAAGTCATCGGTAGACCGGCACAAGCAAAGGCATCTCCCCGTTTTCCCGGACGCGGAGAAGGCGGCCCAGATTGTGAACGGCAGGGGAATACTTCACGTCCCGTTAGTTCTCTTGCGGCAGGCTCGCTATTCACACGATGCTGACGATATTGCCAAAAGGCTATGGGAAGGCTTTATGAGTCTTCCGGTGCATGACCCCGTGGACGAATTGCGCCGGGTGATATTCGTTGCCGTCGCATACCTTGTCCGGGCGCAAGGGGAGTTTGAAGCAAAGGAAGATCTCCAATATGCGCTCGAAGCCTTGGAATCATGGGGCAGGGACAATGGGGACTCAGAAAAACGGGCTTAGCAACGGAGAAAGCACCGATTGACCACTGTCTGAGGCGGGACACTCCCTGCCTTGCGGGGCGCGGATCGTAGTACAGCTCTGGGAACCGATGGTGCGCCGATCCGAGGGTGAAGTCGGCAAGGCTTATACCAGAAAGGCGGTGGTATCGCCTTGAAAGTGTGCTCGGGTACCTCCCCGCTAACTTTACAGGTTACAAGAGGCGGCAACGGGCGGAATTGGTGCAACGGCGGCTTGACCTTGCTTGCTGGCGATTTCCCGAGCATGGTGTGCTCGCTTATCTGTTAATCCGGCCTTCTCCAATTCCCCGGGTCTGGTAGACGGTCTTCGATTACCCCTGCCAGCTTCCTCATGTGGAAGCTGATCTGCCAGCTCCCCGATCCTCGCCTCAATGTTCAGGAGCATCTCCCCGGCAGGGCTCCCGGATCGCACCACGGTCTGCCACGGAGCACGTTTCCGCTTCCATTTTCTTCAAAACAGCAAAATCGCTTGTAGGGGCCTCTACGCGCGTTTGGGGGCAAGTCGGCTTTCGGTCGATAAAAGCATCGTCAAGGCTCCGTTTCGCGCAGCCTACCCGGCAAGGCTTCAACGGCAGGGCTACTTTTTCCCCTTTGTCCGTTCTGACAGCTTGTCCACGGCTTCTTGAAGCAATTCGGCTACAAGTTTATTCAAAGACGTGTCTCTCTCGACGGCCAAGTGCCTTAGAGCGCGGTGCAAATCGTCGTCAAGGTCTCTGATTCTTAGCTCAGCCATGTCCCTATTCTACGCTCTGGGCACATGCGTTCAATAGTCCGTATGCTGGCATAATTTCCTTTGACAGCTCTGTCCCCATGATGTACACTTCAAGGCGCGGATAGGGGCACCGACAAGCCGGGTTCCTCGCTCGGCTTCCGCGCTCATTCCCGAGGAGCACCACGAGGAGGTGCCTATGCTGCTACATTTCCACGTCGGGCGTATCCCCTTCACTTTCAACGTAGGCAAACGTCCAGAGGACCGGGAGAGAACAGAGAAGGATCTCGCGCTTGTCTGGTACGCTCTAAACTTTCCCCATGAGGGCCAGCTCGCCCGGTACGTGCTGCGCCGATGGGCCGGGGGCGGGCAATGAACACGATAAGGCTTGAGGACTACGCATGGAGGGAAGGTTTCCAGGCACCTCCTGATGCGGTGTGCCCCTATCCCCCTGGCTCAACGGAGGCGTTCTCCTGGGCGAGTGGCCAGGTGGAAGGTGCGGCGTCCAGAGACAAGCGGACAGGGGGCAAGCGATGAATGTCGAGCTTGTAAGCACTACCAGGGGCAAGGTGCCAAAGAAGCGGACTACCACGGTCAAGTTTACGCCACGCGCACCGGTGGGCAAGGTGCGGCCGCTGACGCAGAAGGAATTGCAGTTCTCTCTCATTCAGCAGGTCAACGTCATGCGTCAGGATCTACTTACTCAGGTCAGGGCACTATTTTCAAAGAACGAGGGGCAGGACCATGACTTCAAGGAGATCAAACGGGTGCAAGAGGCGCACCGGCGAATACTGTCCGATTTCGGCGCCCGGCTGGCCATCATTGAACGGCAGATGAAGATTGCCGTCACTACATTCACCCGTGGGCAGATGAAGGCGGCAGGTATCGAACAGAAGGAGGTGTACCGGCCCAGCGACTTCCTTACCGCATGGGAGGAAAAGATCGGTGAGGCGGTCAAGCGGCTGGCAGAGTTGCCGGATCCCTGCAAGGCGACACAGTTAGCTGCGCACTTCGGGATTCCTTATAACTCCCTGCAAAAGTTCTGGCTCCGTGGACAACTGACCGTCACGCGGACCGGCAGATTGATCACCATCGCCCGCGATGCCATCGCGGAATACATGAATAACTACGGCGTGCCGTGTACGCGGCACCGGAGGACCCCATGAGCAAAAAGAAACTAACCCTTTTGAAGCCGAACCTTCCGGACCTTGGCGGTGACTCGAAGCGGCTGCTAAAAGCCTTTGCGGCTTTCACAAAAGAGCTTGAAGAGTACATACGTACTCACGAGTCATTGCGTGAGATGGGCTGGGGCTTCATCGAAAGAATTGTCTCTTACGAAAGGGCTGAACGCGGTGCTTCCAAGAATTGAACACCCTTGCCCGCAGGAGACGCCGGACCGGGCAACGGGCAACGTTGCGTCTCTGTTTCTGCCGTCGAGGGTACCCCCGGCACTTCAACAGATCCACCGGTACTGTAAGTAGCCGAGGTTTTTCGCCCGTGTCCGGGTTCAACCTTCCCCCGGGGCGGGCCAGATGAAACCGACCAGGGGGCGGTTAGTTCCGTTCGGTGTCTATCCTGTCCGCGCGGCATCATTCCGCATGGCACGGAAGTACGCGCCTTGGATTGCTCTGGCGTATGCGATCATTGGGCGCGAGGACCAGGCCGAGGAAATAATGTCTTGTATGCGTGCAGCTCACGTGGGCCACGCTCTCCGGTACGGATCACGCACGCAGGACAAACAACAGTAGAAGTACCGATCTAATGACGTACTGTTGCGGCTGTCTATATCTTGTGTGTTAGGTATCTGACATATTTTATCACGGCGTTGACCATCGGCAAGAGGAGAAGAAACGCCAGGGCTTTTAAATACCAATAATCCATGTTGAAATAGAAAAACAGAATTGCCGCACCGCCAAGACAAAGGAGCGGCCAAATCCATTTCGGTCGAAGCTCTCTCTTTTCCTCGGCCCGATCTTCCTTCTCCCTTTCCGCATAGGAATGGTATAGCTTCAAAGCCTTGTCACTTCGGTGCATGAGGTCCATGTAATAGTTCCAATCTGTAGCGGTCAGCCTCTTTACAAACTCGATTTTTGTGACTGCATCCATGTAGGAACTGGACCCATCTGACATATCAAGACCGGCGCTGAAGTACACCTCCGCATTGAAGGTGACGCCTATGTCGTCTACGGCCTTGATAACGTCAACTCCATCCTCCTTCTTGATGATTAATACATCGTAGTCTGTCACAGGAGGGTCCATCCCGCACATATCAAGGACTACCACAAATAGCCTTGACGTCTCTTTATCCCACGGTGACCACCAGTCAAGACACTTTGGGTCAATTGCACTTGTCTTCGCATACACAACCAATTCCGAGCGTGGAATCAGTTCTTCCGAGAGGGATTCATACTGTTCAGGCTTGACGTCAGGCTTCCAGTACTGGCCGGGGTCGCTAAAGGTTACTTTCATCTTGAGCCTCTCAAAATGATCGTGCCACAGACTGTCGGACGCGTGCAAGGGAAAGAATAGGATGAGGCAAGCCCTGGAAGATTACGCCTACAGCCTGCCACGCGCGTCCGGAAGCATTCTGATGATAGGTGCGTGTTTGCAATGCTAAGCATGACAATCTGGGGGAACTGGTTCGGAAACTGGAAGCGTTCCCGTGTAGCGGCCATGTAGCGTAAAAGCGTAGAACGGCGTTGAAAGAGACTGCAAAGAGTCGCAACCGTTACCGGTTCTCTTCCTAATAAAGTGCAAAGCGTAGAACACCGTCGAACGGGTGTCAGGTGCTTCTGTACCAGAAAACCCGGGAAGGCCTGCACGACATAGTCAACGCGCTCGCCCCCAGGGTGTACCAGTTTCCGAAGCGGAAGATGGGCTGGGACGAGGATGCCTGCGGCGAGTTTTATGTCTTCGTCCATCCCCGCCTGATCCGGCTGCTGGATCGGTTCAACGACCAGGGCAAGCCCTTTGAATCCTACCTTTCAGCAGTGCTCAACTGGCAGCTTCGCAATTTTGCGCGTGACAGGAAGCGCGGGGAAAGATCGTGGAACGTTTCGCTGCGGCTTGACGCCGGGGATCCCGAAGCACAGGAAACGAGAGAGAAGCTCGTGTCGCCACCTGCGGCCGAAGACGTGTGCCTGCCGGCGGACATCGCGACGCTCATCAAGAGTGAGGCGGATAGAAGGAACTTCCTCTTTCTGGCGATGAAATGCGCGCGGACGATCGGCCCCGAAAATGCCCCCCTGCTGGCGGCAGTGTCAGGGGTCGATGAGAACCGAATTCTCGGCCTGTCAGCCTTGCTAAGAGAAATGCGTGCCCCACGAGAGCTCAGG
>Ga0187850_10001495_pt1 | contig 25162 bp, 15 predicted proteins | sample June2016WEW_4_15_FD_132436 | JGI IMG/M metagenome (GOLD analysis project Ga0187850, IMG submission 132436) | Peatland microbial communities from SPRUCE experiment site at the Marcell Experimental Forest, Minnesota, USA - June2016WEW_4_150 | ecosystem: Environmental > Terrestrial > Soil >...
AAGGGGCGTTGGCGGCCAAACTGGTCGGTTTCGAAGTTCAACAGCGAGCTCTGAACATCAAGGGCATAATCCGTTCCAAGGTTGATGAGCCCGCCATCCGTGATCTGCCACGCGAAGGACATCGATCGGCTTGCAGCAAAATTGCGGACCGTGGGCTTCGCAACGGTCTGATCCCGCGCCTGTTCCGATGTCTGTCCCCGCGTAAACGACGTAGACAGGTTGAAATTCCGTGGAGAGAAAAACAGCTTGAGGTCCTTCCACGTCTTCGTCAGGAAGAAATCCCCAAATGGCGAGAACGGAGAGAAAAAGTTCTTGTCGCTGAATGTGAGGGCGTAGGTTGCCTTTGCGTTCCACTGCCATTGTTCCATCGACTCAGTGACGGGGCTACGCTGGGACGACCGCGTAAACGAGTATCCAAGCGACAACTTGTTGATCGTCTCCGTAACGAGCCAGGAGTTGACCGGGACGTTGAGGTGGAGACTGGGAAGCGCGTACGTTTCCGAGACGCTCAGTGTTTGGGTGCGCAATCGCACGGAGTCTGCCATTCCCTGCACACGGGCTTCCGGTACGCCATTTGCCCGCGCCGCATCAGCCACGATCTGCGCGGCCTGATCGACGAGGATATCAGTTCCTGGCATGTACTTGGGGTTCTGGAGCTGTTCCGTGCGCGAGTACGAGAACGACAGGTTGGTTCCCGCCCAGCTCTGCGGCAGGAACCGCTCAAATCCGACCGAGGCCGCCAGCGCCCAGTTGCGGTCCTGGTTGCGCGTACCGAACCGATCTTCCAGGGAATGGAAGTTGGGGTCACGCTGGGTCAAGTTGAAGGTCACGTTCGCGACATCCGCGATCTTGATCGCCGTGTCGAAGCGATAGGCCCAGCCAGGCGTGTTGTCCACATCCGTCAGGCGGAGCTCGTTCACCCACACTTCGGTTGTGACCAGATTCGATCCCTTGAAGGCAGGATTCTGCACGCCAACGACAATCTGTCGTATGTCTGTCAGCGTAGGGGCTCCACGGACCTGGTATGTCGCTCCGGGTGGTCCGCCGACTATCGGAACTCTTGGGCTGAGGGTCGTGAGAGTATCGCGACCGAATTGTTTGATCGCCGTAAGCTGTGCGAAGCTTATATTGATGTTGTTCGGATCCCAGCCGGGTTGGATCGGCGCCCGGTATTCATAATAGTTCAGCGAGTCTGACCCAAACCGGAGGAACACCTCCAGGTCATAGTTTGTCGTATCAACGTAGTGAATACGCGCGCCGGGGCGCTCGTCGCCGTGGACAAACATCCGCATTGTGCGGTAGCTGAACAAATCCAGCGGGCGCGTTGGGAACCGCTTAATGGCCTGTCGCGATTCACCGTCCCTTACTCCGTTGACATTCAGGTCGAGTGATTGCTCGTTCAGGAGGATGACCTGATCAGGCTGATTTGGGTCTCTCTGCCTGGGGAGCGACGGCGGAGAATAATACTCCGGGTTGTCCTCGATGTTGACGACACTCACTCTGAATGTGCTGTCGCTTTTCACCAGCTCCTCCCACTGATTCCCGACAAGATTGAATTCCGCGATCCGGATCAATGTTTCCTTCTGGGCACCCGTCAACCAGACGCGGATCGCTTCGACTGTCCCGAAAGATGGGTCACCAACGGTACGCTTATAACCATTGAGGGGGATTCGAACCTGGTACCACCCGTTGTTCCCGCCGGTCTGGAACTGGCGGAAATCGTTGCTCAGGGTATCGAGCGAAAGCTCGTACTCGTAGTAGCTGTTCGTCCTGTCGAGATTGTTGTTCCGGTTCAGATCCTCCGTGTCAGGGAAACGGCCGATATCACTCTGCGCGTTGTTTTCGGTCCCATTGATCCCCTCATAATCTGCTGGATTGAGAGATGCCGCAACCGGCCTTATCCAGTCGTCGCCGGAGGGATCATCCTTGTACTCCGGATATTTCGTGATGAAAGCTTGATATGTGATTTTTTCCTGCTCATTGCTCAACCCATCGAGCCCGAGATCTTCACCTGGACGCAGGATACCGTTGACCAGCTGGCCATCTAATCCATCTTCCGTGTCCAGCTTGTTGTTGGGAATGACGTCCTCACTGATCAACCCGAGATCAATATTGAGTTTCGTGGTTGCATCCACCTGGTTAAGGTGCACCCACAGTTCGATAAAGTTGATATTCTCGTCAAGAAGGTTCGTTGCAGTCGATCCGATCAATCGCTGGATACCCGACCAGGCTTTCTGCGGATTTGCCCTGAGTTTCGTATCGAGATCCATGGAGTAGTTGTACGGTGCCCGGACACTCGGGCGATACCAGAGGTTCAGAACGGTCACCTGATCCTGGCCGGCAGGGACGCTCTTGTTGGGCCAGATCTGTGTTGCTGCGACATCGGTAGGTTGAATCGTGTACCATACAAGTTTGGCCTTGTATTCCATTTTTTCTTGGGGGGTGAGCTTCACCGGATCATCCAGGGTTGAAATGTAATCAGGAACGCTCGCGTTGCTCCATGCACCATAGGAGGTGGAAAGCGGCATAGTTTTTCGTGCCCCCTCGAAGTCGTCGATGTAGGCCACGGACGCACCGTTGTCGATGGAGATCGGGCTTGTGCGCGTATTCGGGTTCGGCTTCATGTAAGCCGCTTCGCCCTTGATGGAGATATTGGAGACGGCATTTGTTTGAACGCCGGGAAGCCAGTTCACGGCGCGTGTCAGAAAATCGAGGTCGAGCGTGGTGCCACCATCAAAGCCAAAAATAGTGTTGCTGATCGGCTCCTCACCCAACCGGACCTTATCGCTCAGCGATTGCTGGCTCAGATTCATGACGGTAAATCCGAGAGCAGTGTTTTTTCCCAGACTCAGTTCACCACGCGCACCAAGGAGTGATTTAGACGCGAGCTGCAAGAGGTCATTTGCTTCGTATTGAATCTGCAGGTTGGCACCAGGCACGAGCAACGCCTGATTCTTGATCGTCACCTGACCCGAGATGTAGTCAACCGAATAGTCGCTATTGAGCGTGGCCGGATTGCCGTTGACAATCACCTTCACGCTTCCTTCGACAACGTTGAAGCCGATCTGATATGTCGAGGCCATCGATGACGTTGTTGATCCGCGGATCAGGAACTTGTTTTTCTGGCTGTTTGACGCTCCGTTGAATGTCGTGTCATAGACTTCTGCAAACGCAAAAGAATCCGCCTCGGCAATTGTACGCCCGTGCTTCAAGAAGAAATCCCGGATTCCATTGCGGAATGGCTCCGCACGCGGGAAGATCAGCTCGCCTCTGCTCTCGTTGATTGTGAGCTGCGGGGCATAGTCAAACTTGCCGTCGGACGGTGACCCCGGTTGTTCACCGTACCGGTCGAGGCCAAAAACTTCGAGGAGGTTGAAGACACTGAGGATGTTGTCTTGCGGATCTTTGCCGGGGACTTCGTAGAGAATCTTCAGATCGAATCCATCTTTCTTGATCCCACGTCCGCCAAGCGGATATACGTTTTTCATCATCAGTCGCCAGGCGGTCTTGTACTGAGGTCCAAGCTTCTGAGGGCGAACGAGTTTCATAACAAGCTTGATTGATTTCGATGTATCCCGCGAGCCGAAATTTCCCACGTCCATGGGCAATTTGGGATTGAGCGTATCGGGAATCGTGTATGCTACGGCAATTGCCTGTTCCGGCTGCAGGGACCGGTTCAACGTGATGTAACCGGCGTACTGGTGATAGGTGTAGTCGGAATTGGGATCGAGTCGTACAAACCTGCCAACCTCCACCTCACCCGGCACCATATCGTAATCCTGCGCCCGCAAGTCCGTTTTATTTTCTGTGGCAAGCACCCTTTTCTGGTTCATGAATGCCACGACGTCCCGCTCATTCGGGTCCTCGTTGCCAATGCGGGTTACCCATACCTCCATATCGCGGATCACCAGGCTCTGCTTGATTACCGACGGAATATTGAGGTAGGCAGAGTCAAACCAGGCGATGTAGCTGGTGTCGATGAAATAGTAGTCCGTCGAGTAGTCAGTCGCCCGCTTTTCAAACGGCGTAGGCTTGCCTCCACCGGAGACCGAGAGCCCCTTGATCTGCCCTTTCTTCTGGGAAGCGACGGTTGTGAGCTTCAAAGGTCCGAACTGAAATCCCGCCTTGATGCCGAAAAGGGCCGAGCTGCTGGATATAAACGACGAATTCGTCGTCAGCGAGACGTTTCCCGCCTCGACGCTCTGGATGATGTCGTCGTCATACCCCTTGTAATGAACCTTGAGCTGGTTCTCGTACTCGAACTGGCGCTGGGTGTTCCAATCGGCGTCGATGGTAAGCTTGTCGCCGATCTGCCCTTTGACGTTGACCTGGATCTCCTGGCTGAAATCGGGTGCGCTCTGACTCTGCGCAAGGGGGTTGTTGAGGAACAGATCCGACTTGGTGTTCTTGAACGCCGCATGAATATCGACCGCACCATTGATTTGCAGACGGATGATATTTGGACCAAATATGCTGAGGATGGGGTTTTTCGGAACCGGGATCTCGATGTTCGTAACCGATCCGAACAGATCTCCAAGTCCCTTCTTCTTGTCCGATTCAAGCTCGTACGCATGGGCTTTCGCCTCCCAGTTCCTCCGAACAGTCTGCTTCATTCTGAGGTCGCGGTACTCCTCGAGCGTATAATCCAGGGGGATGCGGGTATCCGTGGATCCATACAGTCGCCTGACGTGGTACACGAACCGTGACGAATCAAGCGTCTGCTGCATACGGAAGACCGTCGGGTCGGGCAGGTACAAGGAATGCATCGGGTGGCTGAGCGGATTGACGACCTGTTCGTCCCGGCGGACATATCCAAACGCAAGTCGTGCGGAGGAATCTCGCGGCAGGGCCTTTATAGCTTCCAGGATACGGGCGAGGGATTTGCTCGTATCGGTGGTATCGACGGAGGTCCGTCTCTTTTCCAGCGCGCGTGCGCGACGGGACAAGGTCCCGGCCTGCCGGCGGCGTGTGGTGTCCTGACGAACGAGGAAATTCTCCAAGGACGGTGATTCTTCTCCGATTCCGCGTGACGACCCGAAAATCGGCTCTGCAAGAGAATTCGTTCCAGGGAAAAGAAATGAGACGAGGAAGGAGAGCGCAACGATGAGTGCAGCAAGGGCCCCCATCAGTCTACCGATGGACAGACCACGACCGCCCGACGTCTTCGGATTCCGTAACTCGCTACCTTGTCTCACGCCGCTCTACGAGATGTGTCAGTAAATGAAAACGAGAACCAACTCTCGAGGAATCAATGCACTGGTATGGTAGCGAATGTGTCGATAAATCTCCGTCCGTTGACTTGAATCGAACGCCCTGATGGGTTACTAAAAACTTAAAAAAAAGGAAGAACAATAGCAAGACTCTTTTGATGCTCAGCACACAGCTGTGTTACGTGGGCGAGGGGGCGTTCGTACCATCATGAATCGCCTCGCTGATGCGTGCAAGGATGACATTCGGAATATACGGCTTTTGAACAAAATCGATTGCGCCTTCCTTGATCATGTCCAGCCGCAAGTCCGGATCAAAGTACCCGCTCGCCAGAATGCAGCGAATATTCGGATTCATTTCTCTCATTCTGCGAAATGCTTCCCAGCCTCCAAGTTTTGGCAATCCCATGTCGGAAAGCACGATACTGATTTCTTCGATGTGCGACTTATAGACCTCCACCGCTTCCATGCCATTCTTTGCTGTCAGCACCTGATACCCATTTTCTTCAAGCAGTGCTTGAAGAAGATCCAGAAGCATTTCTTCGTCCTCCACGAGCAGGACCACTTCGCCCGAGCCACGCTTCGGCTCGGCATAGAGCTTTGCGGGGGAAGTAATCTCCTCAACAGGCAAGACCGGGAAGTACATCGATATGGATGTCCCTTTTCCGACAGCACTTTGGACGTCGATGAATCCGCGGTGTCCCTCCACTATACCATAGACGACGGAAAGCCCCAATCCGGTCCCCTTCCCCGGCGCCTTCGTTGTGAAGAACGGCTCGAAGATCCTTCCTTTCGTCACCTCATCCATACCCATTCCCGTATCTTCAACCCGAACAAGAATATACTGGTCCTCAGCCGCTGCGGGAAAATTAGTCCGCAGCTCATCGGCTGGGACAAGCGCGGTCTCGACAGTAAGCGTTCCGCCCGCTTTCCCGGCCTGCAGGATGTCAATCATTGCGTCCCGCGAGTTGATGCAAAGGTTCATCATCGCCTGCTGGAGTTGACCGGGATCGGCGAGAAGAAGAGGGAGGTTCTCACCGAGGTTCACTTCGAATCTGATGCTCGAAGGGAACGTCTCGGTCAGCAATGTGGACAATTCCCGGACAATCTCATTCACCTGGACTGCTTCGGGCACACCGCTCGTTTTCCGTGCGAACGTCAGCAGCTGCTGAACGAGTCCGGTTCCGCGAGAGAGCGCCTTCCGTATGGAATCGATGGTGTGAGCCTGCGTTGAAGGATCAACCCCCTGCTTCTCAAGCCGCGCGAGGTATCCGATGGCAATCGAGAGGATATTGTTGAAGTCGTGAGCAATGCCCCCCGCGAGCGTGCCGACACTTTCCATCCGCTGAACCTGACGCAATTGTTCTTCCAGCCGGTATTGCTCAGTGACATCGCGAAGGATACCCCGATAGGCGATCACTTTCCCCGAAAGATCCTTGACTGCCGTCGTAGTTTCGAGGACGATCAGATCCCTTCCATTTTTCGTTTTCGCCCGTGTCAGGTGATCCTTCAAATAACCCTGTCCGGCGAGCAGTTCATTAGCTATCATCCTCGCCTCGGAGTCTACATACAAATCATGACCAATGTCGACCTCGAGGAGCTCCTCTTTGGTTGAGTACCCAAATAACTCTACCCCAGCCAGATTGATATCGAGGAACTTGCCGTCAGGCGTGCTGATGAATACTACGTCTTTCGATTCCTCAAACAGTGAGCGATACTTCTCCTCGGACGCCCGCCGCTCTTCTTCTGCGCGCAGCCGCTGCGTCACATCACGAAAGCTCCACACTCTCCCGACCGTCTTTCCGCCGATTTTCTGCGGTTTCGAATAACGTTCCACAATCCTTCCATCCTTGAGACCGAGGATGTCAAAGCTTTCCACTTCGGGCTGGTCGTAGGTCGTCTCAAGTGTTTCCTGAAAGTCTTTGTAGTCTTCAACCCGATCCAGCATGAATGCGACCGTGCTATTTTCATCGCGCTCAAGCATAATCCGTTGAGGGATGTTCCACATCTCCACGAATTTCCGGTTGTAGTTTACAATCCTCCGATTCTGATCAATAACCAAGATGCCATCGGTCGACGATTCCAGTGTTGCGCGCAGCACAGAGAGCGACTGCTCCAACTCCTCTTCGCCGCGTTTTCGCGCCGTGATGTCTTCAATAATGCGCACGGCGTACATTGGTGTCCCGTCTGCCTCTCTGACGACAGACACGGTCAGAAGCCCCCAGATCACGTCTCCTTTCCGGGTGATGAATCGTTTCTCGGTCTTGTAGTTGCTGATCTCGCCCTTCGCGAGTAATTGAATGCGTTCGACATCCTTCCCGACATCCTCCGGGTGCGTCACACCGTCGAACGTACTTCTGCGCAAGTCGGCCTCAGGATACCCGACCATGGCGCAAAACGCGTTATTCACTTTCAGGATTTCACCGTCGAGCTTTACAAGCATCATGCCGACCGGCCCCTCTTCGAACACCTGCCGGAACTGTTCCACGCTGTTGCGCAGGGTCTGCTCGACCATGACCCTGTCGGTCTCATCAAGCACAAATCCCTGTATCTGCACCAGGTCATTCTCCTCATCGAACTCACCCGTGATGCTGGCAACGACATAGACCCGGCTCTCATCTTTCCGACGCATGATCATCTGATAGTTCTTCAGGTGCCTGTGCTCACGCAGGAGATCGACAAAGCTCTCAAAAGCCCGCGGATTTTCGTACAGACTCAGGGCATCTGAATTCATCACATCGGAAACGGAGTCGTATCCAAACATCGCAGCGAACGAAGGATTGCACGCGAGGATCTTTCCCTGCGGTGTCGAGATGAAATTTCCCGAAAGGTCTTCTTCAAAGAACTCACGGTACCGTTTCTCACTGTCGGCGAGCGCTTTGCTGATAATCCTTTGCTCGCGTTCAATCTGCTCGCGGCTGGTCAAACCTATCATCACCCTGTTGACCTTGTAGAAGCCAAAGAGGAGGAAAATCAAACCCGCTATCTGTCCCACCGAGATAATGGTAAGCGCCGTAGGATGCAGAAAGTCTTTTAAGTCAAGAAGGGAACCGCCCCCGAGGTAGGGGCGAAGGATGAGATCCAGCAAGAACAGAAAAAAACCTGTTCCGATCAGCACAAGTGAGGGAAGCAGGGGGCGCCTCAGCCCCCTGGCAAGGAGGATGAAGGCACTGATCGCAATGATCAGAAGAAGTATGCGTGCTCCAGCGAGGTAGTCCACTACCAATCCATGGTTAGGATGCTATCCGGGGAAATGACGACCACCGGCACTTGCGGCCGGTGTGACGTATGGCTGCATTGGCTACGGAGAGAGACGCTCGATCACCCAGACGCCCCCCTGGAGGGAATACCTGATGCGATCATGAAGGCGATTCTCTCGCCCCTGCCAAAATTCGAAGACCTGCGGCTGCAGCCGGAACCCTCCCCAAAAGGGGGGCACCGGAACCTCGCGGTTCGCGTAACTCTCCTTCAGGTCCGACACTTTCCGCTCCAGGTCACTTCGACCCGGTATCACCTCACTCTGCCTGGAAGCCCAGGCACCGAGCCGGCTCTCGAGAGGCCTTGTGTTAAAGTACTCCTCGGATTCCTGGCGTGAGGTCTTTTCAACAGTCCCTTCAATCCGAACCTGGCGTTCGAGCTCGCTCCAATAGAACAGCAAGGCGGCGTTCGGATTCTTCAGGAGCTCCGAGGATTTTCTTCCTTCATAGTTCGTGAAGAACACAAAGCCCCGATCATCGTACCCCTTCAGGAGAACCATGCGGACAGACGGCTTCCCCTCTCCCGTTGCTGTAGCGAGCGCCATTGCATTTGGCTCGGGCAACAGGGAAGTGAGGGCTTCGTCAAGCCAGCGATCGAACTGAACGAACGGATTCAGGTCGACATCTGTCTCGCTCAGAGCGTGACGGGAATATTCTTTTCGGACGCGTGCAAGGTCATCCAAGTTCATGGAGTGACGTCGGGTTACCTGATTGTGGTCTCTCGAAAAATATTCGACGCAAGATACGCAAAGCCTGCCAGCAAATCAACCGAGTCAGGTTCTTCCCGGGAAGTCGAGAGGATATTTCAATTGCGCGGAAACTTCAAAACCAGAGCATCTCACGATTTTCATTCTTCACCTATGTCCGTTCCGATCTGGTGTGAAAGATCTCACATGATTGACTGGAACTGCGACCTGAGCAGGCATCACTTGTAATCAGAAGGCATTCTCAGTATATTCTCAGTGTCATGCCTATCCTGTCCCGCCATATCGTGCAACGACACTTAACCCCGTTCCTGTTTTCCGTCTTTGTGCTCGTGTTCATCTTCCTTCTGCAGTTCGTCATGCAGAAAATGGATCAGTTGGCGGGAAAGGGGCTCAGCGCTGGCGTCATCGCAGAGCTCATCGTGATGAATCTCGCTTGGATGCTCGTTCTGGCAGTCCCTATGGCTGTGCTTGTCGCAACGCTCATGGCGTTCGGCAATCTCTCCTCCGGCAACGAAATTACAGCGATGCGTGCAAGCGGCGTCAGCCTGTACCGGATGGTTACCCCCGTGCTGCTTCTTTCCATCATTCTCTGCTACCTTCTGATCCTGTTCAACAATCGGGTGCTCCCCGATGCAAATCACCGGGCGAGGATGCTGATGACCGATATCTATCGGAAAAAGCCGACATTCTCTCTTGTCCCCGGAATGTTTTCGGATCCCCGGGAGATCCAGGGATACAGCATCCTGGTACGCAAGACGTTTGAGCACACCAATGATCTCGAGGGGGTGACGATCTTCGACTACACCAATAACACGGTCACCACGACTGTAACGGCGGACCATGGAACTGTCTCGTTCTCCCCGGACTACCAGAAACTGATTATGGATCTCTACGACGGAGAAATCCACGAGCTGAGCATGACCGATTTGAATCGCTACCGGAAGATTCGTTTTGAGAAGCACCGGATTGCGATGAATGCGGAGGGATTCGACTTTCAGCGGTCGCAGGAAAACGCTTTTTCCCGCGGCGACCGTGAGCTCAGTGCGCACGCCATGAACATGATCGTTGACAGTCTCCGGCAACTTCTTGATACATCGCGTGCTCATATTGCTGCGATGGTGCAGCATGAGCTTGACGCCGTGTTTGCACCGCGCAAGACCCCGGGGGTTCAGGCCCTCTATCTCGGAGATCCGATAACAGGTGCAGAGGCGCGGATGGCGACACTCGAGTCGTCTCTCGAGGGGGAGCAAGCACGTGCGACATACTACGGACGGAAGATCCACGAGTATTCCGTTGAGATCTACAAAAAATATTCGATTCCGTTCGCGTGCATCGTGTTCGTCCTGATCGGCGCACCTTTGGGAATCATGGCCAGGCGCGGGACATTTGGTGTCGCAGCCAGCCTGAGCCTCGGCTTCTTCCTTCTCTACTGGTCCTGCCTCATCGGCGGGGAGAAACTTGCCGATCGCGGGTTCATTGATCCATGGTTTGGGATGTGGTCCGCCAATATCATCCTCGGTGTGATGGGCCTTTACCTCACGTTCCGGACCGCGCGTGAGAGCCTGACCATCAACTGGTCGTACTTCCGCCGGTTTGTTCCAAAACGATGGCGATTCGAAGAAGAGGAAGAAGAGACAGCGTGACCATCCTCGACCGCTATATCGTAAGGCAGTTCGTTGCCACTGTCCTGTTCGGCCTCATCACGTTTCTTCTGATCTTCGTCGTCATCGACATGATGGAGCACCTTGACGACTTTATCGACTCGAATGCTCCGTTCGGCACGATCATCCAATACTACCTCGCGTTCACGCCGGAAATCATCAAACTCATGACGCCGGTTGCGATGCTCCTTGGAGCATTGTTCGTTGTCGGCCGGTTGACAAATCAGAACGAGCTGCCGGCAATGAAATCTAGCGGTATGAGCCTCTACCGGTTCCTCGCGCCATTCCTCGTTGTCGCTTTGCTTGTCAGTGTTCTTTCGATCTATTTCAATGGCTGGGTCGTACCGTATGCGAATCAGAACAAAGCGGCAATCGAACGGACGCACCTTCGCCCATCACAAAGCAACCGAAGCATGCTTCCCCTCTTTTTTCAGGATGGGCGGACGCGACTTGTTTCGATCAACTACTATGAGAACGTGAAACGGATCGGATACCGTGTCAGTGTTGAAGAATTTTCAGACACGAACGCGACGGTTCTCCGGCGGCGCTACGACGCCCGGCAGATGGAGTGGGGGCATCCGTGGGCGAGTGAAGGAGATTCAGTCCGTGAGGGATGGATACTGATCAACGGCGGTATCCGGGACTTTGAGGGAGAGAGCCAGCGTATCACACCATTTGATCGGCTGGCGTTGGGCCGGCTGAGCATCAGTCCGACCGATATTGAGAAGAAACAGAGGAAGCCGGATGAGATGAACTATCCAGAACTGCGGGAGTTTATCGAGAATCAGCAGAAGGCCGGACAGGATGTGTCCCGTTGGATGGTCGATTACCACAGCAAAATTGCGTTTCCCTTTGCGAGCCTCATCGTGGTCTTGTTCGGAGTGCCGTTTGCTTCCATTAAACGACGGGGTGGGATCGCAATCGATTTCGGTGTTTGCGTCGCTGTGACCTTTACCTACCTCGGGTTCATGAAAACGAGCCAGGTTTTCGGCTATAACGGAGATCTCAATCCCCTTCTTACCGCCTGGCTCGCCAATATCATCTTTCTGGCGCTTGCCGTTGTTAACCTGTTGCGAGTTCAGAAGTAGGACACCCGTCCTCCTCGCAGGCGGAAAAGCTAGAAAAACTTTTGGACAGATTGACAATCTGTCCGACAGGTAAATTGCTACGCGAGTATCGCCACCACCTTCTCCTGCATCGGCAACCCTGTCACAATCGCCTCCTTCGACTTTGTGATGTACATATCGATCTCACTCCGCACTCCGAACTTTCCCGGCAGATAGATCCCCGGTTCGATGGAGAATGACGTCCGCGGAATGATCCTTCGCTCGTCCCGGGTTTCCAGGTTGTCGATGTTCGCGCCGTTGCCGTGAATCTCCTCGCCAATGGAATGTCCGGTGCGGTGGACAAAGTACTGGTCGTATCCTTTTTCTTTGAAGTAATTGCGCGCCGCGTCATCGACCTGGTAGCCGCAGATCTCCTTCCCCGCCTTGAACGCATCCTGGACAAAGCGGATCGCTGCATCGCGTCCCCCCTTCACCACCTCGAAGATCCTGGTATACTCATCCGGCACTGTTTCCCCGATGTAGCCGGTCCACGTGATATCGCCATAGACGGAGTGCGGCTTGTTCTTCTTGGCCCACAGGTCGAGAAGCACAAAATCCCCTTTGTGGATGGGGCTATGAATTTCCTTGGTCGGTTCGTAGTGCGGATTCGCGCTGTTCGCGTTCACTGAGCAGTTTGGGTCGCTTTCGGTTGTAAGGTCGCGCTTCTTGAACTCCGAGAGCATGAATTGCTGGACATCGTACTCCGTAGTAGGCGTGCCGGCATTGATGCGCTGTTTGATGAATCCAAATGTCAAATCGACAATTTGCCGCAGATGCTTCGCGGTCATCATGTTATCTTCCGTCTGCTCGTCGTCCCATGTGGACTCGAATCTGGAGACAAGGTTTGCCGACGAGACCACCTCCAGCCCAAGAGCGCGCACAAGCTCCACCGTCCCCGCATCGACGTTCGAGACGTACGGAATGTTGTTCATAGGGGAGTATTCCATGGCTACCTTCTTCGCGCCCCCGACGATCTTCTTGACTCCTTCACGCAGCGACTGCCAGCTTACATACATTGTCTTCTCACCAGGCACAGCATCGAGATTCCACTGCTCGATGTTGTGAACAAGTTTCTGCGGCGAGCCCGAGGCGGGGATGAAGTAGAAGTACCGACGTGTCTGCATAATATGCGAGGGAAGGTTGATAATCCTCGTCGCAAAAACGTTGGAGCCGCGGAAATTATAGAACAGCCAGCCATCAATGTGTTCTTCGCGAAGCGCGTCCTGAATCAATTTGACTGTCTCTGGTCCGAGCGTTGCCATGGATTCATCTCCTGCAATGGAAGGTTCGAATTCCCTATAGGTCTATTGAGGGTAGAGTTTCAAACAAGACCAAGAACCGCCCCCGAACGAAGATCGTTCGTGGCAAGCAAGCCCGCCCCAGTCTTGTTGTCCGAGAGTTGAACTCTCGGACATGGGCCATCTTCGACAGTTCAACTGTCGAAGAACAGCTAGCACCTCCTTCAATGAAACAAAAAAGCCCGCAGCTAGCAAGCGCGGGCTTTTGAGAAAAAGAACGTATCACAGCTACTTCCCGACGGTCTCTGGCTCCAACTCGCGTTTTGACGGCTCGTTCGGAACCACCTTCTTCTCCGTCATACGCCGGCGACGCCGGTACTTGGTTTCCACGACCAGTTGCGGTTCGGGCTGCTCTTCCTCGACGTCGGGATACGTAAAGATCTCATACTTGTAGTTGCGAAGGATGATGTCTTTGCCGTTCCGTCCGAGGACGTACTGCGGCAGCAACGGAATTTTACCGCCACCGCCCGGAGCATCGATCACATAGTATGGAACTGCCAGGCCCGACGTATGGCCGCGCAATTTGTCCATGATCTCCAATCCCTTTCGAACCGGAGTCCTGAAGTGATTGGTCCCTTTGGTCAGATCGGCCTGATAGATGTAGTACGGCCGAACCCGCATCTTCAGCAGCTTGCGATGCAGATCGAGCATGATGTCCGCGTCATCGTTGACCCCTTTCATCAGGACTGCCTGATTCCCGACCGGGCAGCCGGCATCAGCCAGCATGGCGCACGCTTTTTCGGCTTCCGGCGTGCATTCCCAGGGATGATTGAAATGGGTATTGACGTAGATCGGATGGTACTTCTTCAGCATCTTGCACAGTTTCGGCGTGATGCGCTGGGGAAGCACGCACGGCATTTTTGTCCCCAGGCGGATAATCTCAACATGGGGAATCGCGCGCAGGCTGGACAAAATACGCTCCAGCACATAATCCGTCACCATCAACGGGTCACCCCCCGAGAGAACGACATCACGCACCTCGGGATGCGATGCAATGTAGTCTATGCCATCCTGAATCCACTTAGAGTTGATCTTCGTGGAGTCGCTCACCTTGCGCTTCCGCGTGCAGAAGCGACAGTACATCGAGCATTGACTTGTGACGAGAAAGAGCACCCGGTCCGGGTAGCGATGGGTGATGCTTGGAACCGGACTGTCAACCTCCTCATTCAGTGGATCTTCCGGAGCGTTGCGATCTTCCAGCTCCACGGCATCGGGGATGCACTGGAGCCAAATGGGATCACCTGGATATCGGATCAAGCTGAGGTAATAGGGATTGACACGTATATGAAAGAGCTTGTTCAGCCGATCAGCCAGCTCTTTGTCAAATCCGAATCGTTCGACAAGATCCTTTCCGCTGTCCACACTCTGTCGCAACATCTCTTGCCAGATTTCCATACAGGTTGTTGATCCTCCTTAGAGGTATTTGATGTACACCACGAGACCGTCGCCACGAGCGTAGTAATCGTTGATTCGCGACGCCTCGGTGTAGTGGTTGTGCTCGTAGAACAATCGTGTCTTCTCGTACTTCGGCAGTGATGAGGTCTCGGCAACGACGAGTTTGCCGCCGTGGTCCCTGATGTACTCCTCACTGTGCAGAAGCAGCTGCTTTCCAATTCCCTGACCGTGGATCCGGGGATCGACTGCGATCCAGTACAAATCGTAGGTCGTTTCCGTCATCGGCGTGCGGCCGATGCAGTAATATCCGCGGATTGTACCGTTCTCGTCCTCGTGGGTCGAGATCACATAATCCTGCTGGCCCGGCTGACTGGCTACAACTTCCATCAACTCACGGGCAACGTCAACTTCTTCCGGTCTGAACACATCCGTCGCCTTGACTAACTCCACCAACGGTTCAAGATCTTCTTGTCGAAACGGGCGAATGGGCATGGCGGATGCTACGGGGTACGCTCTAGTGCGTACTCCACAATCTTGTTGATGATCTCGTCAAAGGAGAATCCGTATGCCCTGCACGATCGCGCGAAACCGGCGTCGTCGCTGATGTCGGGATTCGGATTGACTTCGATGACATACAGGTTGTTGTTTTTGTCAAGGCGCATATCGACTCGTGCATAATCGCGGCATCCCATGATACGGTATGCCAGCAGAGCGATCTCCCTCGCTTGTTTCTCGACATCGGCCGGAAGCTGCGCCGGGCAGACGCCGACGGTTCCTTTGTACTCGTCAGTCCCCTCCATCCATTTTGCCGCATACGTCACAATGCGCGGCAGATCGGAAGGGAGTCCGGAGAAATCGATTTCCGAAATAGGAAGAATGATCGGGCGCCGGTTGCCGATCAGCGCAACGTTTAACTCGCGCCCCTCGATGTATTCATCAACAAGCGCCGGCTGGTCGAAATTCTGGAAGATAAACCGCACCCGCTTCTTCAAAGCGGCAAAGTTGTCAACGACGGAACCGTTGTCGATTCCCACACTTGCATCCTCGTGGGATGGCTTCACAATCACCGGGAATTTGAGGTCGAACTGATCCTCGATCACTTCATTGGTATTCTTATAGAGAGCAAACTTGGGGACACGGATCTTGTGGAAGCTCAGGACTTGCTTGGTTCGAACCTTGTTCTGGCACATCCCCAGCGAAAAGGCACTTGCTCCTGTATAGGGAACTCCCAGCAATTCGTATAGCCCGGCCACAAACATCTCGTGGGTCGCTTCGTCTCCCACGGATTCGCAGAGGTTGAAGATGAGGTCCGGATCTTTTTCCTCGATGAACTGAATCAGGCGTTTGACATCGCTGTTCATGTTGAAGAGGGACGTCTTGTACCCGTTCTTCGACAATGCATCTGAGACGTGCGCGCGTTCTTCGAGGACGCCCACTTCAGAAAGATCTACGGCGAGTGGTTGATTGCCCGAGATCACCTGAGACCGCGTCACGCCCGCTTCGATCTTCCCCATCTCCGAGATGAACTTCCTCCCGGACGATGTCTCGACCGTTGGCTCGTTAAACACGATAGCAACGTGTATCTTTTTCGCCATACTCTCCCCGCACTAGTGTGAACCGGCAACTGTTTTCTGATTTGCCGATAGTCGTTTAAGCGATCCCATTTCTCAGGATAGCTGCATCCAACACAGCGTTAAGCATTGCATTGTAAGAGAATCCGGCCGCCCGCGCTGCCATGGGAAAACTCGAGTGATCATCGGGATTTGGTAGTATCCCTGGCAGAGGATTGAGTTCCACAATATTCGGCGTTCCGCTTGCATCGAGGCGAAGGTCGATCCTGCACCAATCGCGGCATCTCAAAACACTGAACACGCTTATGCATGTCTCCTTGATGCGACGTTCAAGGTCACTGTCAATATGCGCCGGGCAATCATACATTTCGACCGGATGATCGCTTTGATCCCACACCCATTTTGCCTCATAAGAATAGAGAGGGTTGACCCCCTCAGGGAGTTGGTCCAGGCGAATTTCTACTATTGGGAAAACACGCAAGGATTGCCCGTTTCCAAGCAACGCCACTGTGAACTCGCGTCCAGGCAGGAACTTTTCAACAAGGGCAGGTTCTGCATAATCATTCAAAACGCGTTCGACCTGCACGACAAGTTCTTTTTGTGATCGCACGATGGAAGCGTTCAGGACTCCCTTGCTTGAACCTTCATGCAACGGTTTCACAACAGAAGGGAGCTCGATCGTGCGGCCACGAAGCTCTTCGACGGAAGTGATGACATGAAATGCAGGATTAGGGATCTGATGGAAGGAAAGAATTTCTTTCGCGCGCGCCTTGTCCAGACAGATTCCCAGCGTCACAGGGTCGGAACCTGTGTATGGGATGCCGAACATGTCCAGGATGGCGGGGATTTGCGCTTCTCGGGAGGGACCTCGCAGTCCTTCCGCGATATTAAAGACGATATCGGGTTGAGCCTGCAGAAGTCGTTGGGGAGCTTCCTCAGTCGCTTCGATCATCGTCACGCTGTGGCGCTCCGCCAGAGCTGCCTTCACGGCGAGAATGGTCGTCTCACTATCCCATTCTGCGTATGTGTCGTGTCTCGTCTCCTGAAGTTTCGTTCGTGTTGCGACAACGGTTCCACCCTCTCCATTTCCTCCGCTCCGGGGATGAATCGAAACTCCATCCACGTTTTCCTTCTTCATGTTATAGACGAGCGCGACATTCAATCGCGGTAACAAGCAGGTTGATCAACCTTTCAATTGTGGGAGAACGACCTATCAATGAACGTGTATCGCTGATACAAATATAATCTTTTAATCCTCGTTGTCAAGTCTGAGAGAGGTTTTTCGCGCTTCCGACGCGCGATCTTCCTTGACACGATCCGCGATCGGATCACCATGAGAGACTCATCGGGCGATCGATCGCCGGGAGTTGATGTTGGTCATGAGAGCAACGCGGAGTCGAGCGGAGGAGCGACGGGAGAACGATCAACGGAGAGGAGATGAGGATGGATGAGGGGGAGAAGGAGTCCATCAGCCGACGCTGCCGAGCTCCAGCGCGTCTTTATAGCGCTCTTCGAAGTGTTTCCGGAGCGTCTGGTGGGATGATGACCGCAGCTGTGGATCGCCGTCGACAAGCAGAAAGGCTTCTTTTCTGGCAATTGCGATGAGTTCCCCGTCTTCTACGAGGTTGGCGATGCGGAATTCGGGGATTCCGCTCTGCCGGATGCCGAAGATCTCCCCCGGGCCCCGGAGCTTGAGGTCCATTTCGGCGATCTTGAAGCCGTCGGTGGTGTCGACCATCGTCTCCAGCCGGGTCTGGGCGTTCAGTTTCTCTTTCTTTAGCTCCCCCACCTCCTTCCCGCGGCGATGTTCGTCGAACCAGCCGTAATTTGCGATAAGGATGCAGTATGACTGATCCGCTCCCCTCCCCACCCTCCCCCGGAGCTGGTGAAGCTGCGATAACCCGAACCGTTCGGCGTTTTCAACGATCATGATCGTCGCATTCGGAATATCGATACCAACCTCGATGACCGTCGTCGACACCAGAACCTGAATCTCGCCGGACTTGAACTTCTCCATGATCGCGTCTTTCTCTTCAGATTTCATACGACCGTGGAGAAGTCCAAGGGAGAATTCCGGGAACACCCTGCTCCGGAGATTTTCAAACTCAGTTGTTGCCGCCTTCAGGTCGACTTTCTCAGACTCCTCGATGAGGGGAAACACGATGTACGACTGTCTGCCCCGCTGAATTTCTTCGCGCACAAATTGGTACACTCGTTCCTTCTGATTCTCCAGCCGGACACCGGTCTTGATCGGCTTGCGATTTGCAGGCATCTCATCGATGACGGAAACGTCAAGATCCCCATAAACCGTCAACGAGAGCGTACGCGGGATCGGGGTCGCTGTCATGACGAGAACATCGGGGTTCAGTCCTTTCTCGCGCAACGTCGCGCGCTGCACGACACCGAATCGATGTTGCTCATCAATGACGACGAAACCGAGCTGTGCGAACGTGACATTCTCCTCAATGAGCGCGTGCGTTCCGACAACAATCTGAGCGCGACCGCTGCGGATGTCTTCCAGAATATCTTCGCGAAGCTTCTTTTTTTGTCCCCCAATCAACAGCCGGATCGTCGCCGGAAGCTTTTGCAGATAACCCGCGAGCGTGCGAAAATGCTGTTCCGCCAGTATTTCTGTGGGCGCCATCAGCGCAACCTGATAGCCGTTTTCGACTGCAACCAGCATTGCAAAGAGTGCGACGATCGTTTTACCACTGCCAACATCTCCCTGCAATAACCGGTTCATCGGTTTCGCCAGTCGCATGTCTTCGGCGATCTCTCGCAGTACCCGCCGCTGTGCTTTGGTCAATTCGAACGGAAGCGAGGCAGCCAGCATCCGGGCGAGCTCGCTCTTGGTCGAATACTTAATTCCCTTTTTGTCCTGACCCATGCGTCGCTTGCGGTATGCCAGCATGAGTTGAAGAAAGAACAGTTCATCAAATTTCAGCCGCTTGCGCGCAGCGGCAAGCTCTTCCGCGCTCGCAGGAAAATGAATCTGACCGAGGGCAGTCCGGGAACCAACGAGATACTGGCGCGCGCGGATATCATCGGGGAGAAATTCCTCCACGGAATTGAGATGGCTCTTCAACCCATTGCGGATGACACGCCGGAAGCCCCGACTGTCAAGTCCGACCTTTGCAAGATCGGCAGTTGAGCTGTACTTCGGGATGATGGCACCGGTATTGAAGAGCTTCCCCCAGTCCGGCTCATCTTCTTCCTCTGCCCCCTTGAGTCGGTCAAACTCCGGGTGCGTGAACTGGATCCGGCCCAGCTTGTCGAAGTCAGGGTAGGCGGAAACAGCAAGGAGCTCACCCGCTTCAAAGGCATCCTTATACCACTGCACGCCTTCGAACCAGACACACGGAAGCTGGCCAGTATCATCCTCGAGCGTCATGAAGAACACCAGCCGGTTCGAACGCCGCGAGCGGCGCAACTCCTGCCGATACACCTGTCCGATGACGGTCACGGGCTTCTCCGCGTCGACGTACTTCTTCAGATCGCGGATGTTAACGATGCGGCTCCGGTCGAGGTAGTCAAATGGGAAATTGTAGAGGAGGTCCTGGATAGTGCGGATCCCGGCAGCCTCGAGGGCGGTCGCGCGCTTCGGTCCGATGCCTTTCACATACTGAAGGGGCGATTCGGAACGGTGAGGGCTCTTTGTCTCAGGTGATGTCGGTGGTCGGTTCACGCTATTGTCGTTCTGCTGGCGTGAATATAATCATTTTTCCGCTCACGGGAAATGGAGACGGCATCGGAACCCTCGGATCACCTGTACCGGGCCGACGGAGGAAATTCTCATCCTTCGCTCTCCTTCAATCTCCTGGAGATGTCGCTGAGCGAGGTCCAGCTTTCCAGAAGCTCGGGGATGTATTCGGAGGTGGTGATAAACGTCCAGATGTAGGCAACGATGGAGTAGATCGCACCCGTGGTGAAGTTGTCGAGATCGATGGAAATGTAGAGTACGGCAACGAAAATAATCAGGAGGGCCACTCTCATGACACCGAAGTTCAAGGCTCCCCAGTTGGCAATCCGCTGCTTGAGGGCTGTCACCTTAGCATAGTACTGTTTCACCTCTTCTGCACTCTGCGTGGTGAACACATCGAAGGTTGTTTCAAAATTGTCATGATACTCCTTCTGGAGTGCACTGACCCGCTGCGTATACACGCTTGTCACGTAGATGAGTGGGAGAATAATCGTCAGACAGGCTACTGAGATCCGCCAATCGAACACGGCAAGAGCGATGACTGCTCCGGCGATCGAGACGATCTGATCGATAATCTCAGGCATTCGGTACTGCAGGAACGAGATGTACTGCTCGGAGAGCTGGGTGAGTGCGACAGTCTTGGAAACGGTGTATTGCTTCTTCTTTCCATCGGAAGCGACGCCTGTGGCGAGTTCTGAATAGATCCGCAGGTAGATTCGCTCATCGACGACGCGTCGCACAACGCCGGTTCCTGAATTGACGGCGAACACGAAGATCCAGAGGAACAACGGCGTGACGTTGAGAGAGTCAAGAGTGGCGCCTTCAGAACTTGCCCTGTCGATGAGAGCATCGATGACCTTTCCGAACACCCCGGGTTCTATGATCCAGGCCACGTGCTCCAGGACAACCAGGGAGAGCGCGATCAGAATACCCTTCCGGAACCGCTTTGCTATGGTAAGAAGTTTCATTCCTTCGGAATCCGCGTGGTGGCTTCTCAGACGAAATGGAACGTTCGACTATTTCGAGTAAACGGTCTTCCCACCGACGATCGTCATCTCGACGCCGACGTTTTCGATTTTGACAGGGTCAATCATCAGAATGTCATCCGAAAGGACGACAAGGTCGGCCATTTTCCCCGGCGTGATCGAACCTTTTTCATGCTCTTCAAACACGGCGTACGCACAGTTGATAGTGTATGCCTCGATCGCTTCCGCGACGGTGATCTTCTGTTCAGGGAACCAACCGTTCGGATTGGCGCCGTCCGTTGTCCTTCGTGTCACTGCCGCATAGATTCCAAGAATTGGATTGATCGGCGCGACGGTCCAATCGCTTCCGAAACACATTTTGACCCCGTAGTCCAGGAACGTACGGAACGCGTATGTCGTCTTGCACCGTTCATGGCCTATCCGTTTCTCCGCCCAGCGCCCGTCATCGATCGCGTGGTATGGTTGGACAGATGCGATGACACCAAGTTTAACGAAACGCTCAAAGTCTTTCGGTGCAATATGCTGGGCATGTTCGATTCGAAACCTTCTGTCCCATTGCGGATTCGTCTTCGTGATCTTTTCGAAAAGGTCCAGCATCAGGCTGTTCGCGCTGTCGCCAATGGCGTGAATAGAGAGTTGAAGGCCGGCCTTGTCAGCCGCCAATGCCCATTTCTCCAGCCTTCCGTCGAGCACAACATCCATCGCGAGGCCGCGCGTGCTGGGATCCGAGGTGAAGGGTTGGAAGAATAGAGCCGTCGATGAACCGAGCGAACCGTCAGCGAATTCCTTCAACGAGCCGACGCGAACCCATTCATCGCCAAACGGGACCTTGATACCCACTGCAGCGAGATTTTCCCACTGGCTCAGGGGTACCCTGCAGTGGAATCGCGAGGTGAGCTCACCTTTGTCCCGCAAGATCTGGTATACGTGGATGTCACTTCCTGAAGAAACATCCTGGATACTTGTCACACCGAATTTCCGCGCCTCGGCAAGAGCCAGGCGAGCCGCCTCGAGCATTTCTTCTTCGCTCGGATCGGGCACGTGCCTGTAGACCAGATTCATGGCGGCGTCTTTCAGAACACCTGTGGCTTCTCCGGTTTTCTTGTCCCGCACAATCGTTCCCCCTTGTGGGTCGGGCGTGGTCTTGTCAATGCCTGCGAGCTTCAGCACGCACGAATTTGCGAGAGCCATATGGCCATCGTACCTGTTGACAAAAACCGGAGTCTGAGGCGTAGAGTGATCGATCAGTTCCTTGGTCGGGAGATTACCTCCCGGCCAGTTGTCGTGATCCCAATCGCCTCCGGTAATCCATCTGCCGGGGTATTTCTCCGCCCTGGTTTTTATCAACGACGCAAATTCAGCTTCACTTTTCGCGTACCGGAGATCGACACTCTGAAGTTGAAATCCGCCACTCATAAAGTGGGTGTGGTTGTCGATAAATCCGGGTAGCATGCGTTTCCCCTTCAGGTCAACAATTCTGGTCCGCGCGCCGGCAAATTTCCTTATCTCGCTGCTCAGGCCGACGGCGAGAATCCGGCCATTCAGTACAGCAAGAGCTTCTGCATTTGGCTTCGCCTTGTCAACGGTCCAGATCTTTCCGTTGACGAAAACGACATCCGCAACTTGCGATTGGCTTATGGAGAAGCACGTGAGAAGAAAGGCGCCGAGGAGGAGTGTGCGCATGGGGATACCTTTTGGTAGAAAGATGATCGGCTGGGAGCTCTGGTGCGGTGAAAAGATAGCCAAACACCGAGTGAAATTCAACGTTTCCAAATGGCGGAAAATGGGGGTTGACTTTCCTCTGCCATCTCTCTAATTTCAGAAGCCACAGAGACCCCAGCAACACATCACTCTCATTGAAGCCGAGGATCTTATGAGTACCACCGCATCAAAGTGTGTTCTTTGTATAGTGATGATTCTGCTCTTTGCACTGGCGATTCCCGCCGTAGGTAACCCACAGCCCCCACAACCCCAATCAGGTGTCTTCGACCGCGCACAGGCAGCTCAGAAGGATTCTGCGGGGAGGGCGAGGTTGACCAATGTCGATGAGATGGCAAAGCGGGTCGATAGCCTGCAGTTCATCGTTGTGTATAACGCTCAGCTGCTCCGACGGGATCTCGATTCGAAAGTGATCTGGATCTATGTGATGCTTGGGGTCATGATCATTGCGAGTATGATGATGTACGGAGCGCTCAACCAAGCACAGCGACAACGGAAGGATCTGGAGGAGAGAGTATTCAACAGACTTTCATCTTCTGTCTCCGAGCTGGAAACGAAAATAAAGCAGGTGGAGTCGGAGATCCCATCACACTCTCCGCCAAAGCGCTCCGCAGCTCTCAAAAAGAGAAAGTAATCCAGGAGATCGCGAGCAGTACACTAGAAAGTCCCGCCGGGAGAGAACCTCGGCGGGACTTTTTTTTCAGAGATCCTTCCCAACCGTCACATGCCTGGCAGGAATGTCACTTCCTAGCCTCAAGATCTCTCAATTCTTTTCGTGCTGCCTCCATAAGGTCTGCCTTCGATGATTCCCTGAGGACCGCTTCGAACATAGTTTTTGCCTGGCGGCTCGCTCCGAGCTGTTTGTACGTCTGCCCCAGCACAAAATATGCATCACCTCTGAGTTTTGATCCCTTCCGGTTCGCAACAATGTTTAGCGACACGGCTGCCAGATCGAACTGTCTCAGTTTGAAATGACTCATCCCGATCATGTAGCGGCATTGATCCTCAACGTCCTTCGGGACTCCGCTTCGCAGCAATGCCTGAAATCCCTCCGACGCTGTTTTGTATTGACCGGCCTCATACTGACGGAGAAACTCGTCATACTTGCCCGGAACTGGTTGCACCTTGGGCTGCGAGATCCCAATTGTCTGTTTACCTGCTGGTCTCGAGGAGTCGGCCTTTTCGCCTTTCCGGGGTGTTTCGAGACGCTGCAGTTGTCCTGTGAGCGCTCCTATGCGCCGTTCCTGTTCCCCCTGGCGATTCAGCAATGAGTCGGCCAATTTATCCGAGGGCGAGGGGCTCTTTGCATTAGCAACCCTGGACGGCTTCGGCGCGGAAGGCGGGTTGACGGACTTCAGAGGCTCGAAGAAACCTTCACTGAGTGTCGCCTCGTTGGAGCTTCGGCAACCACCGACGATCGCAGCAATCGCAAGCAGCAACAGAATTGAAACGAGGCCAAGACGTTTTGCTCCAGATGTAGAGAACCCGCTCATGGCACCGCCGGAGTCTTGTGCACTGTCATCATGTATCGCAGGAAGCCCAGAAAACCAACGGCAATGAAAACGGCTGTGAGGTTACCCAGTGGAGTTGGCCGCAGGTTTTTCACAGGTGGAGGCGCAGGTATCCAGGGCGCAGGACGATAGTCGCTCCATGAGATCTGATGAACGGAATCGACGGCGAACGAAAATGTGTAAGAGCGGACATCTGAACCGCATTCAATCGGGAGCCGGATTTCGAAGGTACTTCCCACCAATTGCATGATGGTATTCCTCATGGCTTGAGTGTTCCCATCTGTCGTCGGCAACAGGTCGTTGACTCGCCACTGCGCGCCGTCAAAGTAGGTGTTCCCACGCGGCACAATGACGTCGCGCACGACGCCGAGTGACGGAAGAACCTGGCTCGCCGGTTCCATCTTTGTCGTATCATAGAACATCGACATGGTTCGGATCGTCGTCGACGTTCCGTGAATCCCGATCCTCGCACTCGCCCAATCGATTTTCATGACGTTCGCTGAGATGTTCTGAGCCTGGAACCGAATCCCCGGATCGTCCACACGGAACTGAATCATGAGCCGCTCGTCGCGATAGAGCATGTCCTTCGATTTTTCGGGCCCGACCATCGACACCGAATACCTGTATTTGTTGCCAAGTGTCGATTGAAACTTCGACGACGCAGTGCACCCCACCAGCACAAGCGCAGGAACAATGAGTATGAAAAGGTGTCGGTGCATCGTCCCGCTTCTCCAGAAGGAAGAGAATCTACTCCGCGTACTCCTTTGCTGCTCTCACAAACTCCCTGAAGAGGGGGTGAGGATTAATGGCCCGGGACTTCAACTCGGGATGGAACTGACCTGCGACAAACCATGGGTGATCAGAGAGCTCAATAATTTCCACAAGGGAATTGTCGGGTGACACGCCGCTAAACACCATTCCCCCCTCCGCAAGCCTCTTGCGGAACTTGTTATTGACCTCGTACCGGTGCCTGTGACGCTCTGAAATCAGGTCCTTTCGATACGCCTTGAAGGCCTTGGTTCCTTTAGCCACAATGCAGGGATA
>Ga0187850_10001510_pt1 | contig 24997 bp, 21 predicted proteins | sample June2016WEW_4_15_FD_132436 | JGI IMG/M metagenome (GOLD analysis project Ga0187850, IMG submission 132436) | Peatland microbial communities from SPRUCE experiment site at the Marcell Experimental Forest, Minnesota, USA - June2016WEW_4_150 | ecosystem: Environmental > Terrestrial > Soil >...
CAGCAACTGCGCACGGAGAGCCTCGGCGGCCTTGCGGGCTTGTTCCGCTTCGGCCTTAGCTGCCTCTTCCCTTGCCTTTAAGGCCTCGGCTTCGGCCAGGGCTTTGGCTTCCCGTGCGTCGGCCTCGGCCTTGGCCTGGGCGAGCGCGTCGGCTTCAGCCTTGGCCTTCGCCGCCTGAGTGTCCGCTTCCATCTTGGCTTTCGTGGCGGCAAGTTCCGCTTCCGCCTTCATCTTGGCCTCACGGGCGGCGGCCAGTTCCGCCTGGCGCTGGGCTTCTTCATCGGCCCTCCGCTTGGCTTCCGCCGCCTCGGCGGCCGCTTTGGCCTCGGCCTCAGCCTTGGCTTGGGCCGCCGCGGCCGCACGCTCCTGCGCCACACGTTCCTCCTCCTTTAGCCGGGTGGTGAGGGCGCGTGCGTCTTCCGCGAACTGCACCGCCTGCCTGGCGGCCGAGACGATCTCCTGATTGCCGGCCTTCCGCGCCAGGGCATCTTCAGCCTTCTTCAGGCTCGCGTCCATCTTGGCGAAAGTGTCGGCCGCATATTGATCCGCGCCGCGCGACCTGGCAATCTCCGCCGCGTTGCGGGCTTCATACATTTCCAGTGGAACGTGCTTGAGGTCAATGGACATCCCCAGCGGATTTCCCAGTTGCTCGTACTGGGCCCGCGCCATCAGCTTGTATTCGTGGATCAGGAAGACTTCCCCTTTCGTGTTCTTCGCGATCTCATTTTCCAGCACCAGAATCTCGCTGGGCTGATGCACGGAGAAGTAAGGCTCCGCGGTGACAAACAGTGAGAATGCCTGCAATTGCGTGCTGGTCTTCAGCTTGCCCGCCCCGGCGTTGTCGATGCGAATTTCGCCGAGGTTGTAGGTGCTGCCCTCCGGGGACACGGCCCACAGCACATAGGTCAGAAACTCCGCGCCGAATCTGGTCGGCTGCGTCAGGCCTTTGACGTCCGCCTCGATATAGGTCGCCCCCGTCTTGGCCTCCACCTTCGCTTCGCCGCTGGCTTGTGCGATCGCGCCCGTGCTCATCAGGGTAATCTTCGTCGCGCCGCCACCAACCCGGTAACCGATGGCCTGGACCGGCTTATCGAATTGAGTGGGCGCGGGCGCCTCCTGCTGGGGTTGCCCAGCGGCGGTCCCTGCCGATAAGCCGATAACCAGAAATGGCAGCAATGCCGCAATCCTACTCTTCATGGTCGCTTCCTTTCGACTCGCGAGTCCTATTTTAGCCGGAATCACGGATCGCCGCGCTCATCCCCAGTCCTGAACCGGGGGATACTGAATGAGATGAGCCAAGCCGCGGAAGCCTTTGAACTGGCCGTCTCGGTGGACCCCGCGGATATCGACCAGCTCGGCCACGTCAATAACGTCACCTACCTGCGCTGGGTGCAGGAGGCCGCGGTGGCGCATTGGAAGGCTGTCGCGCCCGCCGCCGACCAGGCGAAACTGTTGTGGGTGGTGGTGCGTCACGAGATCGATTATAAGCAAGCGGCCTTCCTGGGCGACCGGATCATCGCCAGAACGTGGGTCGGAAGCGCCAGCCGGATTCGGTTCGAACGCTTTACCGAGTTGCTCCGTGCCAGCGACCGGAGCGTCATGGCGAAAGCACGCACCTTATGGTGCCCCATAGATGCCCGGACCGGGAAGCCCACCGAAGTCAGCCCCGAGGTTCGGGCTGGCTTCTCCGTCGAAGCCTGATGCTGTAGCAGGGGGTAGTACCCCAAGAGTGCGTTGAAAGCCGGATGGTGCTGTGGTCCAAGCGCGCAGCCTTGACCATCCCGGGCGAGGTAGAAAGACTCCAATAGCCATAAACGCTACTTATAGTCTGTAGACGCATCGTCATCATAATTCATAAACCTAGAGGATTATGGCAAAGCCATCACCCCTCAAGTTCGTTGGCGCACGAATCCGCGATTGTCGATCGAAGCTGGGGATATCGCAAGAAGAGCTTGCGGCTCGGGCCGATGTTCACCGCACCTACATTGGGGGAATTGAGCGAGGTGAACGCAACGTAAGCCTGCTCAACCTCGTGCGCATAGCCCGCGCTCTGTCCGTTCCGGTATCGGAACTAGTCTCGGGGGTCGAGAGGTAATGCCCCCGGACAAGCGTCGCCGATTCCACATTCATGGGGACAACATTGTTGAGTGCGAACGCACATTGCGGCTGGTGCAGGAGGCGACAGGGGTAGGTACGAATACCACGACCGGCCCTAGCACCTCGGCGTGTTGTCCGATGTATCGGCTTCAAGATGAGGACGGAACCATCTACGAAGTGACTTTTCTTCCCGGCTACGGCAGGTGGAAAGCCGACATTCTCGATCTGATTCGAGCGCGCGGTGGGAACCTTCGGGAGGCAGCAGACGCTATACTTGCCGAGGTCACGCCCGCCGGAGAGGAACCGTTACTCGCCATCGAATACTGTGGCGCGCTTCCGGCAGGCAACCAAGCGTGGCAGCGTGCAGGCCGAGCATACTCTTTTGCTCGGGCTCGGATTCCATATGTCTATGTCGCTGAATTGGGTGGATTCGAGCTCAGCGCTGACCGAACCACAAAAGCAGCCAGGTATCCAAATCCAGCGGTCCCATTCAGCTACCTGGGGGACGGCGGAAAGAAGGGTGTACATCCGATCGCCGTCTTTGTTCCCAGCCCCGGTGCCGGCACCGCCACGCATGATATTTACGAACCGATATACGGCCAAAGAGAGCTGCTCCAATTGATCAAGGCCTGCATCGCTGGCAGTGGCACTTCAGTCGTTCGGGAAGCCCTCAATCAAAAAACGGTCTCTTTAGTGAAGCTTCTGTCTGCCAATCGCAAGCGCGCGGATGGGCTAACGCCGGAGCAGTGGGAGGAAGCCTACAGGGCCATCCGCTCCGGGGGGTCCCTCATCGCCTACTTGGAAGATAGGGCTAGAATTGCCTGGCGAAAGAAGGTGAGCATACCTCTTACCGCTACAGCGACAGCAGCGATGCAGTTGGCAAACAAGTACGGGATCGGGTTGAGCTCGTCATCTCTTCCCATCTGCGTGATCCCTGCTGCAGTCAAATCGCGCTTTGCTTCGGACCTCGAAAAGATTTACGGAACCCTACCGGACGGATTCCGTGATTGGCTTGTCAGGGCGCGGCCCCTGACCATCTGCTGGGTCATGGGATTTAAGCCTAGGGGGGATGACGCTCGACCTGATCGGGGACTTCCCGCGCTGGCGCGAATGTTGGTCGGAGACGCCTGCGACCTCATGTGCTTTGTCTACGGCCCAGCAAAGCAGGCCACGTGGCCCAGACTTCTCACCGATGCGGCCGATCTCGCCAGAACCAACGGACTCTGGGAAGCAATAATGGCCACTAGCGATGCTCTGTTGGTAGATTCATCGACTGCCGCGGGGCTTTCTCCTCGTGCTTTTCTCAAAGCACACTGGGCGAGGAATCACATGAGGAAGGATACGACCATCGTCGTTCCGGCCATCCCCGAGAAGATCGGTGAGAACGACGTTGATACGGTTCTTCATACTGTCCTTGCCCGGATTCAACACAAAATTGCTTTTGAGGGTATGTGCAACCCGCCCGGCGGGGACTGGAGTGGAATGTCCCTGATTCACCCCGACGAGAAGAAGGAACTTAGGTGGCTCACTCTACCCCGCGTGAGCGGGGAGGATTCAAAACGCCCAGACCACCTAATCCAATTTGTAAAGGGACCGGAGAAAGACCTCGTGCTCTTGATCGAGTCCAAGGATCAAGCAGGCGCTGTCGAGAACGAAATCGGCCCCCGCCTCAAGCGATATTTTGAATATCTTCTGGCCACCGAACCCAGCATCGAAAGGCCTCCAGGCACAGATGACCGTTGGGCGCGCTCTACCACACGCATCAGTGCCCACAAATTCCACTTGGCCACCGCCGCAGCCTATGTCTATAGAGCCGACAGGGAACTGAAGAGCGTCGCCGCCCGGGCACAGGTGGATCTTGTCATAGCAGCTCAGTTTTCCCCGGACGGAGTCCGATGTTGCTTGCACGGGCTCGCGCTAACAGGTATTGGGAAGCAGGTTCTAGCTCTCTTGTCAACGCTCCCGCGAGGACAGTACCCAGTGACGGTTCTCGTAAAGTAGGCCTGTCAATAGTTGAGGTAGAGGCTCTCTTGGACCATTTCAACAGGACCGTTCAATACCTTTCCAACCGGTGAGTTTCCGCTTCGTAGAAAAATGTGCCGTTTGAAAAGGAAATCGGGTATGTCCGAACGTAAATCCTTCGAGCCACGCTTCCCATCGAAAGATAGCGCCCACTTTACTCCTTTAATGTTAAGGCGATCGAGTACCTTCCAGAGCCGTCCGACATCGAGATCTGCGATGTACCTTTGCTTGTTCCCTTGGTACGGAGGGTCCAAGTAGACAAAATCGCCGGAGCGAGCCTCAGACAGAGTTTGCTCAAAATCGCCGCATAGGAACCGAACGTTCCGCACCGCGTGATGCCAAGCGAGCACGACCGACCGATACCGGTCCGGGTGCATGCCTGGCCTGGAAAGATGGAAGGAGTTGTTGAACTGCCCTTTATCGTTGAACCTGACAATTCCGTTAACGCAAGTTCTTAACAGAAAATTCAAATCCAGTGGGTTGGGGTCGGAGTTAAAGCGTTTCCGGACGAGATAGTAGTACTCAGGAAGCGCGTTCTGCAAGCCTTCCCACTGGTTCCGGTAATTCTCTATCACGCTCTCCGGATCGGACTGCACGATACTCCACAGGTCGATCAGTGGCCTGTAGATATCCCCACCAACAGCCGGCGAACCAGCGACCGTAAACAATACCGCGCCGCTCCCAAGAAACGGTTCGAAGTAGCGATCGAAGACAGGCATCTCCTTCCGTATCGAGTCAGCCTGTGAGCGCTTGCTTCCAGTCCATTTGACAAGCGAAGGGACCGAACTGGACAACGTGCCCGCGGACTCGTCCTCAGCGTCGGTGTCCAGCGCGGCCTCGACAACAAGGTCCTCTTTAGGTGCCGTGGACTCCGCAGGGAATGAGCATCCAATAGCGGCAAGCCGCCTGCGGCCGATCTCGTAGTACTCAGGCTCGATCTCAAAAGCGAGAAAGTCCATGTTCAGAGTCGAACACGCAATACATTCACTGCCAGATCCCGCGAACGGTATCAAACACCTCCCACCCGGCTTTCCGGAAAGCTCGAGCATCCGGCGAAGCAGTCGCACGGGCTTCTGCGTAGGATGCTTCCCACAAGAGAGCTCCTCGCGGGTCTTGTTGTTTGGGATATCCCATACAGTCCGCATCTGCTTCCCCTCCTCTTTCAATAGGTCCTCTGGGAAATGCATTTGCTTCGATTTCTCATAATCAAAAAAGTACTCTCTGTTTTTCCCCCCTGTATGCGCCCAGAGGATCGTCTCGTGGCTCGCCGTTAGCCTCCGACCGGCGAGATTCGGAAAGCTGTTCCTCTTGAACCATACGACCTCGTTGATGATCTCAACTCCAAGCAGTTGCAAGGCGAAGTTGATCAGGCCGATGTTGTGGTACGTTCCGTGTATCCACAAAGAACCAGAAGGACGAACGAGCCTCTTGAGGTGCCTTACCCACGTCAGCGTAAACACCATGTACTCAGCGAGGGTCATATCGTCCCAGGACGCCATGACCTTGTTCCAGTTGCCTCCGAAGCCTGGCAGGTCTACCGAGTTGTCCCACTTCCAGTTGCCGCCCTTGCTCAAGTTGTATGGTGGGTCAGCGATGGCCAGGTCGAAGGATGCATCCGGCAAGGAGGCCATTGCCTCGATGCAGTCCGCCAAGTAAATTCGATTCAACTCGAAACCTGCAATACTCTCCGAAGGTTTTGCTCCCGCGGCCCTCAACGTTGTGGCACTCACGGGGCGGTCTTGGGGCTCATTGATGTCCAGCGTGGTGGTCCTTCCGGCCTCAAATAGAATGCCCTGCTTCATATTCCATCCCTTGCCATCTAGCCGAGCAACCTCTCAAGTCTACCGCTTTGGTACCGGGGACATCCGCTAATGCGAAAAGGAGGCGCCACAAACCTCCCCGTGCGGTCCCAGTTTCGAGGGGTCCCCGCCGACACTCCCAATTCCATCCCGGCCTCGGCACTTCTCCAGAATTGCGACTCTCGTTTCACGGAGCCCCGGTCATCGTCAACGATGCCAAATCCTACCAAAGTCTACCATCGTCTGATAGCATGAACAACTGTATGGGAACGACCAGAAAAAGAAGACCCTGGGACACGAGAAAGGGCGCTTTCGAGGAAGCGGCGAAGTCCGTTCTGCTGGCATCCAAGAAGCCCCTGTCGCTCGGTGAGATCATGTCTCGAATGATCGAAGCCAACCTTGTTCAGCCCACAGGCAAAACGCCCGTGAACTCGTTGTACACCATTTTGAGGCGGGCGAACCAACGAAGGGCCAGTCAAAGCGAAAGCCCCCTCTTCGTTGCCCACAAAGACACGTCTGGACGGGTCAGATATGAGCTTGGCTTGCGAACGAGGCGATAAGCGCGCCTCCCGCGGCTTCGGCGCGGAGACGGCGGCGCGTGCGCAGCGAGCAATATGCACGGGCAAACCGGTGCTGAGGCAAATGCGAAGGATCGGATCCAATCGCCCACGGTATTGCTGCCAGCAATCAACGTGTTTTTCAGGCGTCGCTGTAGTGGGGCCGCGCTCCGTGATAAGCTTTCCAGCATGAAAAGCATTAGCCCGTCCGCTCTTTTCGCGCGCCGCCGGAGCGCCTGCATGGTGCAGGTTGTGTGCAGCCTGATGCTGGCCTCAGCGCCGCTGGCCGCTCAACAGGGAGATGTCCACCGAGACGTCCCCTACGTTCCCACGCCCCCGGACGTGGTCGAGACCATGCTGAAGCTGGGCGAAGTCAAGAAGGGAGACATCCTGTACGACCTCGGCTGCGGAGACGGCCGGATCGTGATTATGGCGGCGCAGAAGTTCGGCGCCCGCGGCACCGGGGTGGACATAGACCCCGAACGGATCAACGAAGCGGAGAGCAACGCCAAGCAGGCCGGGGTTACCGACCGGGTGCGCTTCATCCGGCAAAATCTATTCGACGCCGACTTGCATGACGCCACGGTGGTTACGCTGTACTTGCTGCCCGAGGTCAACATGAGGCTGCGCCCCAAACTGCTCAAGGAGTTGAAGGTAGGGACTCGCATTGTCTCGCACCAGTTCGACATGGGCGACTGGAAGCCCGACAAGAAGGTCGACCTCGACTGGCGGACCGTGTACCTGTGGACCGTGACCGAACAGGCCAAAGCGGAGTTCGGCGGTAAGTGAACCCGCCACGGCCGGCCGCGCCTTAATGTCCTCGAAGGACGCTTCACCAGCCGCGTGGCCCTCCTATCTGCGCCTGGAGGCCAATGGAGAACTGGCGCGCAGAGCGCGCGACCTCTACTCGATCTACCGCGACTGCCGTCTCTGCCCCAGGCAGTGCGGGGTGAACCGTCTGAAAGGCGAAGCCGGAACGTGCCGGTCCACGTCGCGCGTCACGGTCTCTTCCGTCCATCCGCACTTCGGCGAGGAGCGGCCTCTGGTGGGCCGCCAGGGTTCGGGGACGATTTTCTTTGCCGGGTGCAACCTGCTGTGCGAGTACTGCCAGAACTGGGATCTCAGCCACGGCTGCGCCGGCGAGCGCGTCAGCGACCAGGCGCTCGGGCGTGTGATGCTCCACCTTCAGGCGATGGGCTGTCACAACATCAATCTGGTCACGCCCACACACTATATTCCCAACATTGTCCAGGCGCTGCGGACGGCTGTAGCCGCCGGGTTGCGCGTGCCCCTGGTGTACAACACCAGCGGCTATGAATCGCTCGAAGTGCTGCGCCTGCTGGATGGAATCGTGGACATCTACCTGCCGGATTTCAAGTATATGGACGGGGCCGCGGCCGGCCGGTACTCCGCCGGCGCAAACGACTACCCGGAAGTCGCCGCCGCCGCCATTCGGGAGATGCACCGGCAGGTGGGCGAGCTGGTCACGGACAGGGACGGAATCGCCCGGCGCGGCGTGATGATCCGCCACCTCGTGCTGCCACACAACCTGGCGGGGACGGACCGGTTCGTCCGCTTTGTCGCCACCGGGCTGGGACCGTCTGCTTACGTGAACATCATGCCGCAGTATTGTCCCGCTCACCGGGCCGGCGAGTTCCCGGAGTTATCCCGCCGCACCACCGAAGCAGAGTTCCGGCAGGCGGTGGACTGGGCCATACAAGCCGGGCTGACACGCCTGGACGCGCGTTAGGTTAGGGCTGGGTGGCCGGATCGAATGAGCGCAGGAACCCGGTCAGCCGCTCCATGGCCGGCTCCAGAATCGAGCGCTCGGCGGCATAACAGATCCGAACGGAACCCTCACCACCAGCGCCGAAGGCCACGCCGGGAGCGAGACCTACCCTGGTCTCCTCCAGCAGCCGCTTGCAGAACGCGAAGGAATCGCGCAGGCCCTGGATGCGCGGGAACAGGTAAAACGCGCCGTCGGGCTTGGGCACGGTCACGCCGGCGATGCCGCTCAGCGCGTCCAGGCAGAGATCGCGGTTTCGCTTGAGCCGTTCCAGCATTTCGACGAGCGGGCTCTCGCCTTCCGCCAGCGCCGTCTCACCGGCCTTCTGGGCGAAGCTGGGCGCGTGAGAGATGATGAACTCGTTCAACTGGGTGGCCTTGGCCGCCAGGTCGCGCCGCGCGATGAGCCAGCCAACGCGCCAGCCGGTCATGCAGTAGCTCTTCGAGAACGAGTGCACCACGATCACGGCGTCGTCGCGCGTGGCCTTCCGCAAAATCGAGGGGACCGGGTCGCCGAGGCGCGCGCCGGCGTAGAAGAGGCGGTCGTAGACCTCGTCCGCCAGAAGCCACAGATCGTGGCGCCGCGCAAAATCGAGCAACCGCTCCTGCTCGTCCTCGGTAGCCACCCAGCCCAGCGGATTCGAGGGTGAGGTATAGATGAGCAGGCGCGTGCGCGGGGACACGGCCGCCTCGAGCGCGTCGAAATCGACGCGGTAGCGATCGCCCGTGAGCGGCTGCGGCACCTGGCACACGGTGGCGCTGGCCATCATTACGCTGGAAGCGCCGTTCGGCCAGGCCGGAGTGAGCACCAGCGCCTGGTCGCCCGGATCGAGCGCGCAGCGGATTCCCACGTTCAGGGCTTGCACTCCCGAGGCGGTGACCACGATTTCACTGGCGGCATCGAGCTCCACCGAGTGCAGCCGGCGGTAGTTTTCCGCAATGGCGCGCCGCAGGGAAGGCAGCCCGGCATTTTCGGTATAGAAGGTGTAACCATCCCGCATGGCGCGGATGGCGGCCTGTTTGATGTAGTCCGGCGTGGGCAGGTTGGATTCACCGAAGTACAGGCGCAGGACACCATCCATCGACATGGCGATTTCCGCCAGCTCGCGAATGCGCGAGTGGGGCACGATTTCCACAGAGCGTGCAAGGCGCGGCATACAGTGATATTCTCGCACTGGATGCCTTCCCGCTTTTCCATTGCCGCCATCACCCCTCTCCCCTGCAAGGCGTCGTGATACCATTGAAATTCAATCCCATTCGAGGTTTTCGTGGCTAGAATCACCCGAAAAGAACTAAAGAGCGACAAGTTTGCCCTGGAAGTCGGGCAGACTGTAACGTTCTTCGAAGAGCACCAAAAAGAGATCGCCCGCTACGCCGTGGTCGCGGCGACGGTCGGCCTGCTGGTCATCGGCTATGGGTACTATCAGCGGCGCGAGCACGGCATACGCCAGCAAGCGCTGACCAAGGCCGTCGAGGTCCAGGAGGCCCCGGTCGGCCCGTCGGCCAGCGGAGGCCTCAGTTTCCCCACGCAAGAAGCCAAGGATCGGGAAGCCCTGAGAGTATTCACCGATTTGCGGAACAAATACTCCGGCACTGATGAGGGCGAAATCGCGGAGTATTACGTGGGCGCAGTCAAGGCGGACCAGGGAAAGCTGGCGGAGGCCGAAAAGAGCTTCCTCGAAGTGGCCCGGAAGGGCGACGAGAAATACGCCTCGCTGGCCAAACTCTCGCTGGCCCAGGTCTACTTCGCCGAGGGCCGCTCCGATGCCGCGGAGAGCACGCTGCGAGAGTTGATCGCCAGGCCCACGATGTTCGTCTCCAAGGAACAAGCCACGGTCACGCTGGCGCGTTGTCTCATGCTGAAGAAGCCCGCCGAGGCTCGCAAGCTTCTAGATCCGCTGCGCAACGTGCCCGGGGCCGTCGGTCAGGTGGCTCTTCAGGTTTACGGCGAGATCCCTCCGCAGTAAGCCTGCGCTTCCTGCCATGCTGGCGCGCCTGCAGTTTGCGGTGGAGCGAAGTCGGGGCCGGCGCTACCCGGAACCCGAACATCCGTACCGCAACGCCTTCCAGCGCGACCGCGACCGCGTGGTGCATTCCCGGGCCTTCCGGCGCCTGGAGGCCAAGACCCAGGTTTTCACTGCGGGTCTCTCCGACCATTTCCGCAACCGCCTGACCCATACCATTGAAGTGGCCCAGATGGCGCGCACCGTGGCGAAGGTGCTGGAGCTGGATGAGGACTTGACGGAGGCCCTGGCGCTGGCCCACGACATCGGGCACCCCCCGTTCGCGCACGCCGGCGAGGAGGAACTGAACCGGCAGATGGAGCGGTTCGGCGAAACGTTCGATCACAATCTCCACGCGCTGCGCATCGTGGAGAGTTTCGAGCAGCGGTACGCCCGTTTTCCGGGGCTCAACCTGACGTTTGAAGTGCGCGAGGGAATGGTCAAGCATTCGCGCGACCTGACACCCGGCGAGAGCCCCGAACTGGATGCCTACCTGCCGGCTTTCCGCCCTCCCCTGGAAGCCCAGTTGATCGATCTGGCCGACGAGATCGCTTACAACACCGCCGACCTGGACGACGCTTTTTCCGCAGGCATGCTCGCGGCCGAAGATGTGGCTGATTGCGTTCCGCGGTACCGCGCGATTCACGATGCCATCGAAACACGGTTCCCCGGCGCCACCGGGCGCGAGCGCTTTCACGAGAGCCTGCGGCAATTGGTCGATGGGCTGGTCACGGGGCTGATCGACGGAACCGCCGGCCGCGCGCGGGATGCGGCTGTCGCCGATGCCGATGAGGTGCGGGCATTTCCACGGCGCCTGGCGGCATTTACCCCGGAGGCGGCGGAGACCAGCCGCGCCTTGAAACAATTCCTGTATGCCAAGGTGTATGCTTCCGCGGCATTGGGCGAGGACCGGCGGCGGTCCATGACCATGATCGGAGAGCTTTTTCAGTTCTTTTCCGGCCACCCCGGCCGCCTGCCGCCGCCATACTGCCAGCAGGCGCTCGCCGAGCCCGTGCATCGCGTGGTGTGCGACTACATCGCCGGCATGACCGACGCTTTCTTCCGCCGCACCTATGAGCAGATGATGGGCCCGGCCGCCGCGTAGGGCGCGCCTCTATACTGGGAGAATGACGTGCGCGCTCTGCGAGATCCGGCGTCCCCGGCGCTTCTGCCCGGGAGTGCGGGGCGATATTTGCACCACCTGTTGCGGCACCGAGCGCGAAGTTACGGTGACCTGTCCGCTGGATTGCGAATACCTGCGGGAGGCGCGCAAGCATGACCGGATAACGCCCATTGCCCCAGCGGACATCCCCCATCGGGACATCCGCGTCACGGACCAGTTGTTGAACGAGAACGAGGAACTCATGGCTTTTCTGGTCCTGACCTTCACCCGCGCCGCAGCGGAGCTGCCGAGCGTGGTGGACTTCGACGCACGGGAAGCGCTGGACGCGCTGATCCGCACGTATCGCACCCTCGAAAGCGGCGTCTATTATGAAACCCGCCCCACCAACCCCCTGGCGGCAAGCATCTGCGACCGCGTGCAGGCCGGCATTGCGGAGTTTCGGCGGGAGGAGACGCGGAACCTGGGGATGACCAAGACACGCGATGCCGGCATACTGGGGCTGCTGGTCTTTCTGCAACGCTTCGAACTGAACCGGAACAACGGCCGGCGCAGGGGCCGCGCGTTTCTCGACGCCCTGCGCGCGATCTACGCCGGGGAACCCGGCTCGCCGCCGGCGGCATCGTCGCCGCTGATTCTGCCGTGAGCCGCCGGCGGTCTGGCCCTCTCCACCAGACAGGCCCTCTTCTTGCCGGTGCTCACCACCTGCGCAGTGAATCTGTGCGCGCCATTCACCAGCATCTCGACGGAACGCCCGGCGGGGTAATCGAGGGTGAGCAGGTGGCCTTCGCTCAGCTCCAGCAGGTCCCGGACCGTGAGGGTGGGCCCTTCCAGAACCGCCTCGAGCGTCAGCGAGGCATCGCGCAGCACCCGGAGCATGCGCATCTGCTCGGCCTCGCTGGCGCGGGTTTTCCGCACCGACCATTGCTGGTCGAATTTGTGCCGCATCATCTTGATCACGATGGAGGGCATGGCGATGTTCATCATGCCCACGGTCTCCCCGATGCGCAGCTCGACTCCTATGGCAACCACTGCCTCGTTGGGGGCGAGCATGTGCATCAACTGCGGTTCGGTTTCCATGGATTCGATGGTGAATTCAACCGTGGTCACCCCCTTCCATGCTTCCCGCAAATCGTGAAGAATGATGCGAAACAATCCGTCCAGCAGTTTCTGTTCGATCTCGGTGACATCGCGCTGGATGGACGCCGACGTTTTCCCCGTTCCTCCCAGCAGCATCTCCAGGATGGGGAAAACCAGGGTAGGGTTCAGCTCCAGCACGGCGTTCCCGTCATAGGGGCTGAGCCCCAGCGAGACCATGCAGGTGGGGGACGGCAATCCATCCAGGAATTCCGCGTAGGAGAGCTGCTCGACGCTCACCAGATTGACCGTCAGGTAGGACCGCAGATAGGCCGATAGGCTCGATACCAGATTGCGCACGAACGTGTCGTGGAGCAGGTGAATGGCCCGGACCTGCGATTTGGGAATGCGGTCGGGCCGGCGGAAATCGAACTTGACGGCGGGAGTTTCGCGCTTGCGGTCCTGCATTCTCAGGAAGACCGCATCGATTTCCTGCTGCGAAAGCTGCCGCGCCAAGTTCCCCGCTCCTAGGTCTGGTATCGGCTGGATCGCAAAAAACTTTAGCCCCGGGGCTGGACGCGGATCCGCAGCAATTTCCAGCCCCTGGAGCTAACAAAAGCGGCGTTCGCTCCGATGAATAGGGTATAAGGAGCCCAATGGAGTCAGACATTCTGGTTGTGGATGACTCTGCCGCAATCCGGAAAATCCTTCAGCGCGTCTTGCGGCAGACGGGCATGGCAATCCGCACGATCTATGAGGCGGGTGACGGCCAGGAGGCGCTGGAGCGGCTGAAAGCGGGGAAAGTCGATCTGGTGCTCTTAGATATCAACATGCCCAAAATGGACGGTCTTCAATTGCTTGCCTCAATAAGAGCCTCGACCCAGTGGCGGGACATTCCGGTGGTGATGATCACCACCGAGGGTGGCGAAGCCAAGGTGGGCGAGGCGGTCAAGCTGGGAGCCGCCGGCTATGTCCGCAAGCCCTTTACGACCGATCAAATCAAGGAGAAGCTGACTGGAATTCTCGAACCGGTGCTGCCGCTATGAACCTGCCAGATCTCATTATCGATTCCATAGGCCGGTCCACGGCGAACGTGTTTTCAACCATGCTCGGCGTCCAGATCTACAGCGGCGAGGTTACTATTGAACACGGCACGCCGGATGCGAACGATGGGGTACTGTCTTTTATCGGCGTGGCGGGGGCTTGGACCGGAACCGGAAGTCTGACTTGCTCGCCGGCGCTGGCCTGCCGGATGTGTTCCCGGATGCTGATGACGGAATTCGCGGCGGTGGACGAAGAAGTTCTGGATGCCGTGGCGGAGCTGACCAACATGATCATCGGCAATGTCAAGAGCGATCTGGAACAGCATCTTGGCCCCCTCGGCTTGAGCATTCCAACGGTCGTCTTCGGCAGAAACTTCAAGACCAAGAGCGCTGGCAGCACGGAGTGGATCGTGGTGAGGTTTCCCTGGGAGGAGGAGGTTCTGCTCGTCAAGTTGTGCCTGGCCCCCAAGGAAGAAGCCGCGCATGCCATCCCGCACGCGGCCGTCCAGGCTTGCGCCCTGGAGGTGTAAATCCGGAACCGGTAGAGCGGCTGCGCGCGCTGGCGAACGGGAGACGCAATGGGGCTTCGCCGGGCGCGGCCCCGCGAGCGCGCGCCCAAAGTTGACGGTCAGGTCGCTGGAAAGCTACAGTAGAATTGTTCACCTTCTTCCGGCCCAGCAAGTCCCCATCGTCTAGCCCGGCCTAGGACATCGCCCTTTCACGGCGGTAACGGGGGTTCGAATCCCCCTGGGGACGCCATTTCCATGTCCGCAGCCGCGCCGCTACTTCTTGATATAGCCGACGGTTTGCACGAGCGTAATCCGCTGCTCGGGCCGAAGGTTCAGAGCCTTGCTCAGCTCGGGCCGGGACACCGACGCGCGCACCACCGCGCCCAGGCCTTCGGAGGCGCAATACAGGTACACGTTCTGAGCGATAAAGCCGGTATTGGCGTTGGACATGGCGGTCTTGGCGCTCTCGTCCGCGCCTCCCATTTTGGCAAAATCGGCCACGTAAACCAGGTTCAGTGGCGCTTCTCCGACAAACGGCTGCGACCCTGTGAGCTTGCGGAGATCGCCGCTGGCCACCGGCTTGAGGGCGTTGCCCTTGGCGTCATAGACGGAGGCGCCGTCCGCCGTGACCGCGTAGATCTCGATTTCCTGCCGGTTAGACGCCGAGGGCGCGGTGCGGTGACCGTCCTCGCGGTTGATTCCCCAGCCGGCCCACAACAGGTTCGAAAGCACCTGCGGCGAGAGCTTCTCCTGGCTGAAATCGCGCGTCGATTTCCGTTCCTTGAGAGCCTGCATCAGCGGCTTGCCTCCGGTGATCTGCGGCGCGGGCAGGGCCACGGGCTTAAGTTCCTGGGCGAGCAGTCCGGCGGGAACGAGCAGAAGAGCAAAAAAGGACCTGGACATCAGAAACCTCCTTCTCCCGCAGTATACTCCCGTGGTTCCTTCGCCCGTGGGGTTCTCCGCTCCCTCACGGTCGCGGCTCAGTGACGGGGCGTTCCTGCCGGGATGGTCTCACTCGGCCACGCGCAACTGAATCCGCGAGCCATCCGCGCCGCCCAAATAGACGCGCTCGAAGGCCTTCTGAAAATCGCTCGAAAGCGCCTTGGGAATCTCCATGAACTTCTGCGGATTGCGATCCGTCAGCGGAAACCAGGAGCTCTGGATCTGCACCATGATCCGGTGCCCCCGCCGCCACGTGTGCGCGATATCCGGCAGCAGGAACGTAATCCGGTCCGGCTGGTTCGGCTCAAACGGCACAGGCTTCTCGAAGCTCTTGCGGAACTTGCCGCGGAAAGGCTCGCCGCGAATCAATTCCTGGTATCCACCCATGGGCACGCTGGCGGCCGTCGCCGGCGGCGGCGCACCGGACGCGGCGGGCGCGGGGGTGCCCTGTGGGCCCGGCGCGGGGTTGTTGTAATCCGGATAATCACCCGGAAAAAGGTCGATCACCTTCACATCGAAATCGGAGTCCGTCCCCGTGGTCGAGACTTTGAGATCAACCGCGATGGGCCCGAACACCGAGAGGTCATGCTCCAGCGGCTCGGTCCTGAAGACCAGCACGTCGGGACGCGTCGAGGCGAACCGCTGGTCCTCGGTCATATAGCTGTTGAGGACCCCCTGAACGATACGGCTGACGTACGGGACCGGCTTGTTAGGGTCCGACAGGTACTCTTCGAATCCCGGCGCGGCCGGCCGCTTCCATGCGAGCTTGCCCTGGGCATCGAGGAACAGGTCCGTGGCCCGCGCCTTGCGCGGCGGCCACGCGTCGAAGCGGCGCCACTGGTTCATGCCCGTCTGAAACACCCACGCCTTGGGAAACTTGCCGTCGCCGCGGCCCTTCAGGTAGTGGAGGAAAAATGGCAACTCGATTTGCTCGCGGTAGTATTGCGCCGTTTTGGAGGCGAAGTTGATGTTGCCCAACCGGTCGCCGTCGCCGCGCGCAAAACCGCCATGATTCCAGGGGCCCATCACCAGCAGGTCGGCCGGGGGCGTGTGCTGCTCCATGAAATCGAACTGGCGCAGCACGCCCTGCGGGTCTTCGGTGTCGTACCAGCCGCCCACCAGCATGACCGCCGGCTTGATGGCCGCCAGATATTTCCAGATGGCGCGCGATTGCCACACATCGTCGTAGGTGGTGTGGTCGATATTCATGTTCCACATGGGCTGCTGGCGCTTGAAATACTTTTCGTCGGCGTTGGCGAGCGAACCCATGCTGAGAAAGAAGTCGTAGCCGTCGGGCGTGCCATAGTCGAATGGCAGCGCGCGCGGGGGCGCGGCGGGTTCGCCCTCGCGGCGGCGGAACCCCATGTAGAAGCCAAAGCGGTGCGCCAGCATGAACGCGCCGTTATGGTACACGTCGTCGCCCATGTAGTAATCGGTGACGGGCGCCATGGGCGCTACCGCCACCAGAGCCGGATGCGCGTCGATCATCCCCGCGGTGACGTAGAACCCGGGCTGCGAGACGCCCCACATGCCCACCTTGCCGGTGTTGCCGGGCACGTGTTGGATGAGCCAGTCGACGGTGTCGTAGGTGTCGGTGCTTTCGTCGGTGTCCTGCGGTCCCTTCTTGACGGGCTTGTGCGGGCGGATGGTGACGAAGTCGCCTTCGCTCATGAACCGGCCGCGCACGTCCTGGTAGACGAAGATGAACTTCTCCCGTTCGAACAGCTCCGAGGGACCAAGGCTGGCGCGGTATTGGTCGACGCCATACGGCGCGACGTTATAGGCCGTCCGCTGGATGAGGATGGGATACGTCTTGCCGTCGGAGAAAACATCCTTGGGCACGTAGACCGACGTGAACAGCCGGACGCCGTCGCGCATGGTGATGTGATACTCGAACTTGGAGTAGTTCGCGCGGATGAAGGCGGCGCGCTCGGCGGATGCGCCAGTCGCGGCGGGCGAGGCGGCTGGCGCGCCTCCACGGCCTCCCTGGGCGGCGGCGAGCTGCGCCGCCAGCAAGAGAGCAAATATGGTGCGCATGCTGGTGATTCTAACGCAGCGGCGAGAGCGGTTTGGCCCGCGCATCGTTTACACTGGGCTTGTTATGGCACGCTCGCGCATCTGTTCTATAATCGCTTCGGCTTTCACCGGGGTGGCCGTCATGCTCGCCACCGGTGCGGTATCCGGGCAAACCCCCGGACCCGTGGACCTGCTGCCCGACGAAGGTCTGCACGGCTGGACGCGCATTCCCGTTCCTCCCATCGACGGCCTCAAGCCCAAGATGCAGTGGCGGGTGGACCCCGCCCAACACACCCTCATCTGTAGCGGCGACGGCGGACATGAATATCTCCGCTACGACAAGGAACTGGGCGACTTCATCTTTGAAGTGGACTGGCGCTTCACCCCGCGCGGCGAGGGAGAAACGCGCTACAACAGCGGCGTCATCGTCCGCATGTCGAAGTATGGCGAGATCTGGTACCAGGCGCAGACCGGTCTCCGCGGCGGTTACCTGTTCGGGGAGAACCTGGTCGAGGGCGCCATCCAGCGTTTCAATCTGAGCAAGGAAATGAAAGAGAACCGGGTCAAGCCAGCCGGCGAGTGGAACCATTACGAGATCCGCGCGCAAGGCAGCCACCTGACGCTCGCGGTCAATGGAGCCGTGGTGAACGAGTTGCCCAATTGCAGCCTGCTCCGGGGCTACATCGGCCTGGAGGCCGAGGGGTTCGAGGTCACCTTTCGGAACCTGAAACTTCAGGTGCTCCCGTAACTCAAGAAAGTTTACGGCGGGCTGGGCATGAGAACGCTATTCTGTAGTACGGGAATGCTTGTCCTGCTACTGGGGGTCCAGCTCCAAGGCCAGCAGAACGAAAGGTCCGCCTCCGATGCGCGGGCTTCCGCGCGCCCCCTGGCGCGAGACCTGCTCCGGGAACTGGTGGAGATCAACACCACTCCGGCCTTCGGTTGCACCAAGGCGGCGGAGGCTATGGCTGCGCGCCTCCGCTCCGTGGGCTTCCCGGATTCCGACGTCGTGATGGCGGGCGCGCGGCCCGAAAAACAGAACCTGGTGGCGCGCCTCCGAGGAGGGGGAAAGGCCAAACCTATCCTTCTGATCGCACATCTCGACGTGGTCGACGCACCAAGGGACGGCTGGGCGGCGGGGCTCGATCCGTTCCATCTCACCGAGCGCGACGGCTTCTTTTACGGGCGCGGTGTCCTCGATGTCAAGCACGGCGTGGCCGCTCTGGTTGCCAACCTGATGCGCCTCCGCGCGGAGGGATTCGTCCCCGGCCGCGACATCGTCGTGGCCCTCACCGCGGACGAGGAGGGCGGAGGCGCCAACGGGGTCTACTGGCTGATCAGTAATCATCGGGACTGGATCGACGCTGCGTACTGCCTGAATCTGGATGCGGGCGGCGGCCAGGCCGACAAGGGCCGGCGCGTCCGGATGACCGTCCAGACCAGCGAGAAGAGCAACATCAGCTTTCGGGCGGAAACGAAAAGCCAAGGGGGCCACAGTTCGCTGCCCGTGAAGGATAACGCCATCTACCGGCTGGCGGCGGGGCTCACCCGGCTGGCCGGGCACGACTTCCCCTTCCGCTTCAACGAGACCACGCGAGCCTACTTTGAGCGCATGTCGGCGGCGGAGAGCGGAGCGGCGGCGGCGGACATGAAAGCCGTTTCCAAAGACCCGGCCGACCTGGAGGCCGCCAAGCGGTTGGCGGACGGCTCGCCCTATTACAACAGCATCCTGCGAACCACGTGCGTGGCCACCCGCATTGAGGGAGGGCATGCCGCGAACGCCCTGCCGCAGACTGCCAGCGCAGTGATCAACTGCCGCGTTTTCCCCGGCGATACCGCCGGGTTCGTGCGCGACACGCTGGCCGGGTTCATGGCGGACGGTGAGATCGCCTTGACGCTGATGAGCGCCAACCCGCCGGCTCCGGCATCCCCGATGCTGCCCGAGGTGATGGGCGCGGTGGAACGGCTCACGGGCGAGATGTGGCCGGGCATGCCGGTCTACCCAGTGATGGACCCTTGGGCCAGCGACTCAATTTCTCTGCGCCGGGCGGGCATGCCGACCTTCGGAGTCAGTGGCACGTTTGGCGAGCTGGATCTGGGCAACGCGCATGGCGCCAATGAACGTCTGCCCGTGGACGCCTTCTACGAGAGCGTCGAGTTCCTCTACCGGCTCATGAAGATGCTGGCACGGTAAGAGAATGAATTCAGGATGACGCTCACGATGAACGGTCCGGCGCCGGAGGGGAACCGCGGTCTGGCGACGCTCGGTTGGTCCGCCGCGGCGATCCTGCTGGCCTTCTTCTGTTTTGCGCACCTCGGCGTCCTGCTCAGCTTCGCCGCCGGCTGGCGTGTTTCACCCTTCGTGGCGCCGGCTGCGCTGCTCGTTTCACTGGCGGCTGGCGACTGGCTGGCCCGGCGGGAGGGTGTGCGCGGCCCTCTGCGGATCGTGCCCCCTGCCGCCGCGCTGGCTGTCCTGGGCGTCTCTCTGTTTCTGTCCGCAGCCTTCTTCGACCTGTCGTGGGACGGCCTCTGGTACCAGCAGACCGCCGTGTATCAGATGGCGCACGGCTGGAACCCCCTGCATGACCCGCTGCACGCCTTCGCCCCTTCCGTCCAGGATTCCCTGCGCCACTATGCCAAGGGACCCTGGTACGTGGCTTTGGCCCTTTTTGAGACGGCCCCCCACATCGAATGGGCGAAACCGGCCCCGTGGATGGCGCTGGCCGCCATGTTCCTCGCCGTGGCGGCGGCCTCGCTCGACTTCGGGATGCGCCGACGCACCGCGGTGGTCATCGCCGCCCTGGTGTCACTCAACCCGGTGGTGGTCTGCCAGCTCGCTTCGTACCTGGTGGATGGCCTGTTGATCTCATTTCTGGCCTGCTATGTCGCGGCGGTGGCCCGCGGCTTTCGGCGGCCAAGCCTCCTGGTGCACGCAGTCGCACTGGCATCCGCGGTTCTGTGCGTCAACACCAAAATCACGGGGCTGGTCTATCTCTGCTTCTTTTGCGCCGCGGGGGCCCTGTATCTGCTCATCCGGCGGCGCCGCCTGCTGCCGCGCTATGCGGCCCTCCAACTCGCTTCCATCTTGTTGGGCACCGGGGTCTTCGGCTTCAATCCCTACGTCACCAATACGGTGCATCGCGGTCATCCGTTTTACCCCTGGGTGGGAACCGCCGCCCACGCCAGCTACAGCCAGAGAGGGCGCGACCCGAATGAACGGTTTGAGACTCCCAAGAACATGGTGGGCCGCAACCGCTTGGTGCGGTTCGCCTACGGGCTGTTCGGCCGCCCCGGCGCACAGCCCTTCTTCGAGGGGGCGGATGCCCGCCTCATGTGGCCCTTCGATGTCCGCTGGAAGGATTTCCAGATCTTTTACTTCCACGAGGTGCGCATTTCGGGCTTCGGGCCGCTGTTCAGCGGCGCGTTCCTGATTGCCCTGCTGCTGCTGGCCGCCGCGCTCATCCGTCCGGGTGTGCCGCGCGAGGTGGTGGTGCTTCTGGCTGGCGCGGTGGTGGCGTCCCTTCTGGTGGGGGTGCACATGTGGTGGGCGCGATATGGACCGCAGCTCTGGTGGCTGCCGATCATCGCCGTGGTGGCCGCGCTCGCAGTTCCGGGCTGGCGCGCCATCCATTGGACCGCTTGGGGCCTGGCCACGCTCCTCCTGGTCAACGCCGCGCTGGTGGGGGTAACGCACTTCCGCTGGGAGCTCCAAGCCACGCGCGCTACCCGCGAGCAGATGGCCTGGCTGCGGCAGAAGGGCGAGGTTGAGATCGACTTTCAATATTTTCGCGAGCCTTTCGGTGAACGGCTCCGCGCGGCGGGAGTGGCATTCCGCGCATCCAAGACACTGCACTGCGACAAGCCCATAGAATTGATGAGCGTCGCGCCGGGCTACCCGGGCGCGGTTCGGGCCTGTGTGCCGGAAAGGTAAAGCACGCACGCTCACCAAAACGCGTCGAGTTCGTCATACAAGACTATGAATCGAATCGTAACCGCAGTCACCCTTTCCGCCCTCGCCCTGCTGGCCGTGCTACCGGCCCGCGCGCAGGGCCAACGCCAGCCTGCGCCCGCTCAGACCATCCGCAGCCAGTTTGCCGATGTCAACAGGAAAGTGCTGGCCATGGCCGAGGATTTCCCGGAGGCCCTGTACGGTTACAAGCCCACGCCCGAGGTCCGTTCCTTCGGCGATGTGATCGTGCATGTCGTTTCCGGCAACGCCTTCGGAGCCAGAGCGGGGCGTGCGCCGACCTTCGATTGGAAAGACTGGACCGAATTGGACCCCAAGACGTTCAAGGCCAAGGCCGGCATCGTCGCGGCCCTGAAGAAGTCCATCGAAGATGCCACCGCCACGCTCAAGGCCACGCCCGACGATAGTTTCAAAGCGACGCTCCAGCCATGGATGTCGGTCATCGAACACGCGGCAGAGCACTACGGCCAGTTGGTGGTCTATTACCGGGCCAACAAAATGTCGCCGCCGGAGTCGCGGCCCAAGAAATAGGCCGCCAGGGCCGTTCCAAGCGGTTGGAGGATGCATCATGACGAGCAATTTCGGCATCACGGACGGGGAGACGGAACAGCGGCAAGTGATGGCGGCGGCCGACGAGGAAACCATGGCGATCGGCTCTGGCGACGTGGAGCGCTACTTCGCCATCCTGACCGAAGATGCGGTCTTCCTGCCGCCCAACCTGATGCCCCTGACCGGGAAGGAATTGCGACAGTGGTTGCGGGATTTCCTCAACCAGGTGGCCATCGAGTTTCTGCAGTCAGGGCACGGAGAGACTGTTGTGGCCCGCGATTGGGCCTGGCACGAGTACACCTGTAGCTGGCGCGCCACGCCGAAATCCGGCGCCCCCCCGGCGGTATTGCACTTCAAAGGCGCGCACCTCATCCGGCGCGCGCCGGACGGGAAGTGGAAGCTGGCTCGTAACATTTGGAATTTGAACCCCGCGCCGTCCGCCGCTGCGTGAGCCTCCGGACTCTGTCGGGGCCGCCGGCGCGCAGCGCAGAGCCTTACCCCGGCCGCGGACAGGCACGACCGCCTACACCACCACCATCTTGCCCACGCCATCGGCGTACTGTTCGTTGAGGGAAAAGGCTTCCGCGATCCGCTCGAGCGGGCGCGTGTGCGTCACTAGAGGGGCGAACCAGGCGGTGCGGCGGGCCAGCAGCTCCAGCGCGGCCTCCGATTCGTGATTCGAGCGGCGCACGTTGAAAATGGCCAACTCCTTGCGCCGCATCGGCGAGACCTCGAAGGGCACCATCACGGCGGAATGAATGCCGGTGAGGACTACGCGGCCGGCATTGCGCGCAATTTGAATGGCCCAGTTGGTGGTGTGGTCCCGGGCGGCGCAGTCGATCACGCAATCCACGCCGCGATTGCCGGTATCGGCTTGAATTTGCCGCACCACGTCGATTTCGCCGGGATCGAGCGCCGCATCGGCGCCCATCCGTCTGGCCAGCTCGCGACGGTGCGCCACGGGTTCGATGGTCCAGATACGGCCCGCGCCCGTCACCTTCAGGCAGGCCACCGTCAGCAGCCCGATCGGCCCCGCGCCGAAGACCGCCACGGTCTCCCCAAGCTGAATCGAGGCGAATTTCATGGAATGCATGGCGATCGCCAGGGGCTCGAACATGCAGGCCACCTCGAAGGAGAGGCCCTGGGGAATGGGAAGCAGGTTGGAGGCCGGCAGATTCACGAACTCGCGGAAGAAACCCGGATGTCCCGAATTGCTGAGGAAGCGGATGTTGGCGCAGACATTGTGGTGGCCGGTGCGGCAGAATTCGCAGTGGTAGCAGTAGAGGGCAGGCTCCAGCGCGGCGCGGTCGCCAACCGACCAGCCGGTTACGCCGGCGCCCGTCTTGACCAGCGTGCCGGAAGGCTCGTGGCCCAGCACCATGGGGTACTGGCACGGCATATCGCCGATGGCGCCTTCCAGGTACGAATGGAGATCGGAGCCGCAGATGCCCACAGCTTTCACGCGCACCTGCACCTCGCCCGGGCCGGGGTCTGGAATCTCTTGTTCCGTCAGGCGCAATTCGCGCGGCGCAATCAGTTCGGCTGTCAGCATCTTCACCCATTGTAAGATAGCCTTAGATGCTCAACTTTCGCCAGTTCGAGGCGGGGCCGGACCCCTTCGGCCGCAAGTTCCAGGTGATGTTCAAGTGGCTGCAAACCGCCATCTCGCTGCGTCACGCCGATACGGTGGACGTGAAGTTCATTCTGACGGATGAGAACGGCGGGCGAACCGAAAAGACCATCGCACTCCCCCACGCCAGCCTCCTGAGGGTGAGCCGCGAGACCGGCCGCAACATGGACGACCCCTGGTGCGCGCGCCTGGCGGCCCTGCACCTGCTGCACCTGGTGGAGACTGGCGAGGACATCGAGAAGGACCTCGTCACTGTCTTGCCAGCGGACTTGAAGCGTTACGCCGGCGAGCTCGAACGTGCGGAGGCATCCGAGACGCACGCCGGGTGATTCGATTCACCACAGTTGGTTGGCCCCACCTGATTCTTCATCGGAAGTTCATGTCTTTGTAATACCGGCTCGGTACCTTGTTAGGGACATGAAAATGAAAATTCTGCGCATTACACTTCTAGGGGCCATGATGATTCCCATGATCCATGGCCAGAGCGACCAGGCCCGCATTGTGGGCACAATCAGCGACGCCACGGGAGCTGTCGTGCCCGGCGCTACGGTCACCGTGAAGAACGACAAGACTGGCCAAAGCCGGAAACTCGCGACCAACGGCGAGGGCCGATACATCGTCACGCAGCTCCTGCCCACCACCTATACGGTAACGGCGGAGGCAGCCGGCATGTCGCCCGCCGAATTCACCGGCGTGAACCTGCAGGTCGGGCAGGAGCGGACGCTGAACATCACACTGCAGCCGGCCGCGCTCAACACCGAGGTCAACGTATCGGGTGGCCAACTGGCCGTCGTCGATGTGAGCTCGGCGCGCGTCGGCTCCAACGTATCGGAGCGCGAAGTTTCGAACCTGCCCCTCAACGGCCGCCAGGTTTCGCAGTTGTACCTGCTGGTGCCGGGCGCCGTGAATAATGGCAGCGGCACTTTCGACAATATCCGATTCAGCGGCCGCTCGAACCAGGAGAACATCATCCGGTACGACGGCGTGGAAGGCAGCAACATCGTGGATGCTTCGCCCGGCAACCTGAACGGCGAGACCACCTCGCAGTTCCGCCTCGAGCAGAGCCTCGAGAACGTCCAGGAGTTCCGCGTGGACAGCAGTAACTATCCCGCGGAGTATGGAACTGGAACGGGCGGCCAGATCAGTTTTATTACCAAGTCCGGCTCGAACGACTTTCACGGCTCGGTGTTCGAGTACGTCCGCAATGACGCGTTCGATGCGCGCAATTTCTTCGATAAGGCGGCCAAATCGGTCTTGCGGTTGAACCAGTTCGGAGCTTCCACGGGCGGGCCCATCGCCAAGGACAAGGCGTTCTTCTTCCTGAACTACGAGGGGTTACGGCAGAATACGAGTTCGCCCATCGTAGAGAGCACCTTGAGCGCGGCGGCCCGCGCCAAGGCGGTCCCGTCCATTCAGCCGCTGCTGGGGGCCTTCCCGACCGGGCAGACGCCGTCTTCGGACCCCAATTTCGACATCGTCAACGTCAATGCCCCCAGTAACGTCACGGAGAATTCGGGGGGCGCCCGCTTCGACTACAATCTTACGAGCAAGTACCGCTTTTACGCGCGGTATTTCCGCGACCAGGGCCAGTCGGCTCAGACTCAGAACTCGACGGGCAGCATTTACGCCACCGCCATCGTTCCGCAGAACGCGGTGGTCAGCTTGACCCAACTCCTTACGCCGACCATCATCAATGAGACGAAGTTCGGCTTCAACGGCGCCAAGACCCGGGTGGAAGGCATCCCCGGTCCCAGTCCCAACGCCAACATCAACGGCGTGACGATTAATCTGAGCGGCAGCGTGGCGCTGGGCGGGATTGCCGGCCAGAGCGGCAGCGCCGGCCTCGCCATTCCCAGCGGACTGATTCGCCTCAGCAGTTCG
>Ga0187850_10001514_pt1 | contig 24927 bp, 26 predicted proteins | sample June2016WEW_4_15_FD_132436 | JGI IMG/M metagenome (GOLD analysis project Ga0187850, IMG submission 132436) | Peatland microbial communities from SPRUCE experiment site at the Marcell Experimental Forest, Minnesota, USA - June2016WEW_4_150 | ecosystem: Environmental > Terrestrial > Soil >...
CAGCACGTCCTGGAGGGATTGCGCGATCTCCTGGGTCAGCCGCTCCTGAAGCTGGAGCCGGCGCGCGAACATGTCGACAATGCGCGGGATCTTGCTCAGGCCGACCACCTTCTGCTTGGGCAGATAGGCGACGTGGATCTTGCCGAAGAACGGCAGCAGATGGTGCTCGCACAGGCTGAAGAACTCGATGTCCTTAACGATCACCATCTCGTCGTACTTGACCGCGAACATCGCCCCGTTGACGACATGACGGACGTCTTTCTGGTAGCCGCTGGTCAGGTAGCGCAACGCCTTCTCGACGCGCTCCGGAGTCCTGACGAGACCCTCGCGTCCGGGGCTCTCCCCCAGCAGATGCAGCACCTGCTCCATCAGCGACGCGATCGTAGTCTCGCTGGGCCTGGGCGTCATTACCTTTACGGCAGCTTTACTCTTCATGGTATTTCAAAGATGTTCCTTTTCGTTTCCCGGATCCGGATTCTGTCCAGCCGGGGCCACTCGCCGGGGAAAACCGCGCTCCAGTTCCTGCGCAGCCGCCGCTCGACTTCGAGCGCCAGGTTTTCGGTAGTAGGGACCAAGGAGGCGAACTCGGGGACGTCCTGGTTGAGGTCGCGGTGATCGAACGCGCGGATCACTTCGCCTCCCACCAGGCGATCGAGCGCCGCAACGTCGGCCACCTGGCCCGAGCGCTCCTCCACGGGGCCGCGAACGCTGATCTCGAGCAGGTAGTCGTGGCCGTGCCCGTAGGGGTTGCTGCACCTGCCGTAAAGCTCCCGGTTCTCGGCCTCGGAAAGCTCGCGGGCGTGGAGCCGGTGCGACGCCGAGAACCGGTAGCGGCGCGTGAGCCGGATCATCGGTCCTCCCCGAAGTACTCGACGTATAGGTCTTCGGTTTCGTAGACGCGGACCGAATGCAGCCGCGCGGCGGGCGAGTTCAGATGTGGCGCCAGGCGCTTCCAGATCTCGATGGCGAGATTCTCGGTGGTGGGCACGACGCGGTCGAAGGGCGGCACCTCGTAGTTCAGAAAACGGTGGTCCATCGGCCCCACCACTTCGCGGTTCAGCACCTCTTTCAGCCGCTTCAGATCGAACACCATGCCGGTCACGGCATCCGGACGACCTTCCAGGCTTACCTCGAGCGCGTAGTTGTGGCCGTGGCCGTGGGGATTGGCGGATTCGCCGTACAGGGCGCGGTTCTCCTGGTCGGACAGACCCGGGCTGTGGCAGACGTGCGACGCCGAGAATTCGACCCTCCGCGTGATCAACATACCCCACTCCTAATGAGCCTCGCAAAATACGGTGGCTGACTTCGCTGTCCCAAGGCGCGTTCCGCAACCGAGGGACTGCCTCGGCCGTCCGCTGTGGGGACGGCCCAGGCTGTCCCCGGTTGCCCTCGTTCTGTCTGTCACTGCATTTAGCGAGGCTCTCTGTACAGATGCCCGCCCGCCCGAATGGATACACTAAGATCATAGGAATTCCCGATGGCAGCCGTCAAAACCAACCAAGTCCTTCAGGGCCTGATCGCCCTCGGCCTGGTGGCGCTGACCTGGGTGGTGATTGACACGTTTCGCGAGAAGGTGGTCGTGGCGGGCGACAGCGCGCCCGAGTTCTCGATCGCGACCGACACCGGGCGCACCGTGACGCGCTCGGACTTCGGCGGTAAGCTGCTGGTGCTCAACTTTTGGGCGACCTGGTGCCCGCCCTGCATCGAAGAGATGCCCTCGCTCGACCAGTTCCAGAAGACGTTTGCGGACTCCGGGGTGGTGGTGCTGGGGGTGAGCGTGGACCAGAACGCGCAGGCCTACCGTAGCTTTCTCGCGAAGGTGAAGGTGGCGTTCCAGACGGCGCGAGACCCGCAGGGGAAAATCAGCGCCGAGTACGGCACGTTCAAGTACCCGGAGACCTACATCATCAACCGCGACGGTCGGGTGGTGGAGAAGATCATCGGGCCGACCAACTGGACCGACAGCGGGATGATCGACCGGGTGAAGAAGCTGCTCTCCTCATGATCCCCGCGGCGGCCAAACAGGAACTGGCGGCGCTGGCCGGCCCGCGCGGCTACCTCGACCGCCCGGAAGACCTCATGCTGTACGAGTACGACGGCAGCGTGGCGACTGGGCGGCCGGACCTGGTGGTATTCCCGCGCTCGACCGAAGACGTGGTTGCGATCGTGAAGGCGGCGCACCGGCACGGGGTGCCGGTCGTGGGGCGCGGGGCCGGGACGGGGTTGAGCGGCGGCTCGATTCCTGTCGAGGGTGGGATCGTGGTGGCGTTCTCGCGCATGAACCGGATCCTGGCAATCGACCTGGAGAACGAGCGCGCGGTGGTCGAGGCGGGAGTGGTGAATCTCGACGTCACGCTGGCCGTCGCGGGCCGGGACTACTTCTTCGCGCCCGACCCCTCCAGCCAGAAGGCCTGCACGATCGGCGGCAACGTGGCGGAAAACGCAAGCGGGCCGCACACGCTGGCCTACGGCGTGACCGGCAACCACGTGCTCGGCCTGGAGGCGGTGCTTCCCGACGGCACGTTGTTCACCACTGGCGGCAAGGAGCCGGACCTGCCGGGCTACGGTCTCACGGGGTTCCTCACCGGTTCGGAAGGGACGCTGGCGCTGGTGACCAAGGTGGTGCTGCGGCTGATGCGCAAGCCGGAGTGCGTCAGGACGGCGCTGGCCATCTACAACACGGCCGAGGACGCTGGGCAGACAGTCACTGAGATCACCGCGCGGGGGATCACTCCGGTGGCGGTGGAAATGCTCGACGGCGTGATGCTGCGGATGGTGGAGGAGGCGACGCAGGCTGGGTATCCGATGGACGCGGCAGCGGTGCTGCTGATCGAGGTCGAGGGGCTGCGGGAGGCCGTCGACGAGCAGATCGAACAGGTGCGCGAGGTGTGCGTGATGTCGCGGGCGCGCGAGTTTCGCCTGGCGCAATCGGCGGCGGAGCGCGAGCTGCTGTGGAAGGGACGGAAGAACGCCTTCGGCGCGGTGGGGCGGGTCAGCCCGACCTACTACATGCAGGACGGCGTGGTGCCGCGCACCCAGATCGCGCCCACGCTGCGCTACATCCAGCAGGTGGGGGAGAAGTACGGGCTCACCATCAGCAACATTTTCCACGCTGGGGACGGCAACCTGCACCCCCTCATCCTGTTCGAGGCGCGCCGCCCCGGCGATCTCGAGAAAGCCAAAGCTGCTGGGCGGGACATCCTGCGGCACTGCATCGCGGTGGGCGGTACCATCACCGGCGAGCACGGCGTGGGCATGGAGAAGAACGAGCTGATGGGAGAGCTGTTCAGCGCGGAGACCATCGAGCTGCTGCGCGCGCTCAAGCTGCTGTTCGACCCGGCTTGCGGCTTCAACCCCGGCAAGCTCCTGCCGACGGGGCGCGGGTGCGCGGAGCTCCCCGCCCGGGCCTGACCGTGCGCGACTTCGCGGCAGACATCTGTCTTAGAGAGGCATCCGCACGGAAGCAGTACCCGGCTCTCGTGCAGGCACCGAGCCCGTCATCCGCGCAGTGAGGCACAAAGAACATCTGGCCCGCGGCGTATCATAACAGCATGAAGCGTTCACTTGCATTGCTTGCGGCCGTCGTGTGCCTGCTCGCGGCGCCGCCCGAGCCGAAGAAACCCGGGATGGATGCCGAGCGGCTGGCACTGATTCCCGTGCGCTTGAAGTCGTTCGTCGACCAGGGAACGCTCCCCGGCGCCGTGACGCTGGTGGCGCGCCATGGCGTCGTGGCGCGGCTGGACGCGGTGGGGTACCGGAACCTCGAAGAGAAGAAGCCGATGCGGACCGACTCGATCTTCCAGATCATGTCCATGACCAAGCCCGTCACCGCGGTGGGCATCATGATGCTCATGGAGGAGGGGCGGCTGGCGCTGAGCGATCCCGTGGAGAAGTACCTGCCCGAGTTCCGGCCGCTGAAGAGCACCTGGCGTCCCATCACCATCCGCGACCTGCTGACGCACACTTCCGGTGTCAACACGCCGGAGATGATTCGCAACATCATGTCGACGCTCGACCTGACGCTGGCGGAGGCGGTGTCCTACTACGCGCAGGCGCCGCTCGAATTCGAGCCCGGCACCGAGTGGAAGTACAGCAACGCGGGGATCGCAGTCCTGGGCCGTATCATCGAGGTGGTTGCCGGGCAGCCCTACGAGCGTTTCATCGGCGAGCGCATACTGAGGCCGCTGGGCATGAAGAACAGCTTTTTCTTCCCGCCCGCGGACAAAATCAATCGCATCGCGCTGGTCTACACGCTCGAGAACGGCAAGCTGCGCCGCGCGGGTAGCGAGACTCTGGGCGGGGCGCCCGATCAGTACCGCAAAGGGGCGAAGTACCCGTGCCCGGAATGCGGGCTGTTTTCGACCGCGGCGGACGTGCTGGCCTTCCACCAGATGATGCTCGACGGCGGCACGTACAACGGAAGGCGGTTGCTCTCGCGGCAGTCGGTGAACGTCATGACCGCCCTGCACACCGGCGATCTCAAGGCCGGCTTCACCCCGGGGTTGGGCTGGGGACTGGGATGGACGGTGGTGCGCGAACCGCTGGGCACGCTGGAATTGCGATCCATCGGCACGTTCGGCCACGGTGGCGCATTCGGCACCGAAGGATGGGTGGACCCGAAGCAGGACTTGATCCAGATACTGATGATGGGGCGGACGGCCGGCAGCACGCCCGAGGAGCGAAACTCGTTCTTCACGCTGTCCGCTTCCGCGGTGGTCGACTAACGTTCCACCACCTGGACGCGGGCGCCGCTATGGAGCGGGGCCTCGGAGGCGAGTGCGATCAGGTCGCCCTCGACGAGCCCTTCAAGCACCGCCGCGCGGGTGACGCTGGAGGCGCCGAGCTGGATGGGCCGCCATTCGACGCTCTCGCCGCGGAGGGCGTAAACCCCAACCTGGTTGTTCTCCTTGCGGATGGCTTCCTTGGGAATCACCAGGCCGTTCTCCACCACCTGGGAAACGATCTCCGCATTGATGTTGGTGGCGGGCAGCAGTAGGAGATCGGGGTTCTGGATGACGCAGATCACCTCGCCCACTTGCCGGGTTCCCAGCGCGATGATCTGGGTGGGCATCTTGTCGACGGCGCCGCTCCAGTGGCGTCCGGGCATGGCGTCCCAGGTGATGGTGACCGGCATTCCTCGGGCGACGCGGCCCAGTTCCGGCTCATCGACGTAGACTCTCACGCGGAGCGTCTTGAGGTCGCCGACGTGGGCTGCGAGATCGCCGGGATTCAGGTAAGCGCCGACGCGGGCGGGCAGATCGTAGACGACACCTGCAATGGGCGCGAGGAGGCGGCTGCGCTCTAGCCGTGCCTGCGCTTGTTCGAGCCCGGCCAGCGCCTCGCGCAGTTTGGCCTCGGCCGCAGTTCGGTCGGCTGGGCTGACCAGCGCGGCACGCTTGCGTGCCAGGGCCTGAATGTCCGCCTGCAACTGCTGTACCTTGTGATTCGCGTCGATGACTTCCTGCCGGGTGGCGGCCTGCTTCTCGGCGAGGCGCCGGAGGAGCTCGTGGTCCCGCTGGGCGGCTTTCAGCTCGATCTGGTCCCGCTCGAGGGCGCTGTCGATCTCCACGTGGGCCGAGCTCCTGCCGCCTTGGTCGATGGTCTGTAACTCGGCGCGGGCCTGGGCAACCGCAGCCTCGCCGGACGATACCTCGGCGCGGGCATCGCGGGCATCGAGTTCCACCAGCAGGGAGCCCTTGGCCACCTGCTGCCCCTTCTGAACCTCGACCCGGGACACGGTACCCGCGCGCTCGGCACGTACGGCAACCCACTCCGACGGTTCCACTTTCCCGTTCGTTGCGAGGGTGCTCACCAGCGTCTCCCGCCGCACCTTCGCGAACGGAACGTCGGGCGGGCTGGTGCTCTTTCGGCGGATCCACCAGGCCGAGACGAGGATGGCGATCACCAACAGGATCAGGGCGATTCGTGTGCGGGACATGAGAGCGCCGGAAAGACCATTCTCCCAGATGACATACTGGAAGCGCTATCCAACCAGAAGGCAAAACTGCTCTTGTGCTCTCCGCGGGTGGGATGTTTGGGGCCTACCAGGCTGGCGTCTGGAAAGCGCTGTCGGGACGGTTCCACCCGGAGATCGTGGTCGGTGCGTCGGTGGGAGCGTTGAACGCCTGGGCGATTGCGGGCGGAGTGGCGCCCGGCGAACTGATCGAGCACTGGCTGGCGCCCGAATGCGCGTCGCTGGCGACTTTCCGGCTGATGCAGCCGCCCTGGCTCGGGGTTTTCGATGCCCGGCCGCTCCACGCGCATATCCGCAGGTTGTGGGAGACCTACCTGCCGCGGGTGGATATCGGCGTGGTGGCAACCGGGATTCCGCGCTTCCGGCCGCGGCTGTTTCGTGGCCCGGAAATCGGCTGGTTGCATTTGGCGGCGTCGTGCGCTGTCTTGCTATGCTACCCGCAAGTCCGAATCGAGGGCCGGGTCTACAGCGATGGCGGCTTGCTGGGAGCCCTGCCGGTTTGGGCCGCGGCCCGGATGGGCGCCACCCGCATCGTTGCGGTCAACGTGCTGGCGCGCGCGCCCTCGCGCCTGGCCGGGTGGGCCGTCCGGGGATTCCGCACGCTGGCGCCCGGCCTGCCGGCAACGCCGGCTGAGGTAAAGGTGTGCACGATCTCGCCCAGCCGGCCGATGGGACGCTTGCGCGACACGGTGTTCTGGCGCCGCGAGGCCGTCGAGCGCTGGATCGAGATGGGCGAAGAAGACGCGATGCGGGACTACGCATGGAGACTCGGCTGATCGGGTTACAATGTTGGCTATGCCGGTATTCAAGATCTATCGCATGAAGGATTCCCACTACCAGCAGTTCCGGTGGGCCCCTCATACGGTGGGCGCGGCTGAGGTAAGGCGCAGGGACTACGAACCGGCGGGCGAGGTGGAGGCGCCCAGCGTTTACGCAGCCTGGTCCGAGTTGCGGGGGAGGGGGGAGGCCCCGCGGGTCGGCGACCTGTTAGAATCGGACAGCGGCGATCTGCGCATCTGCAAATACGTCGGTTTCGAAGAAGCGCACTGGCTCGTCCCCGAGGCCAAACCGAACCCCGAGGGCGCGGGCCCAAACCGCGAGGCGGCCGGCCAGAACACACCGGCTCCGTAGGGCCAGTTCAACGGCACATCGCGTATGGACGACGTGGACATCCTGGGGTGGCGGACTCTCGACGCCTGTGGCGATGGCGTGGAGCCCATCAACTCCTTCGCGCTGGTCACCTATATTCCGGCGCCGCTCGGCCGGTTCCTGGATGACCTGCGCCTGGAACTCGTGCCGACCTTCGTCCCCCGCGCGCACGCGACCATCCTTTCGCCGCGGCCCTTGACGGTCGACCCGCGGGTGGCCTGGGAGCATGTTTACTCTGCCATCAAGGATTTCCCGCCGTTCGAAATCGTGGCGGACCAGGTCGAACTATTCGAATCCACCTCGGTGGTCTACATCGGCATCGGAGCGGGCCGGCGAGTCCTGCTGCAAATGCACGACCAGTTGAACAAGGGTCCCATCGGCTACGCGGAGCACTATCAATATCGCCCTCACATCACCCTGGCGCAGGACCTGGAACCGGGACAGGTGGCGGGCGCATACGAGCTCGCGCGCCGCCGTTGGGCGGAGTATTCCGGCCAGCGCTGGTTCGCCGTGGACCGCGTGGTCTTCGTGCAGAACACCAACCGGAAGCGCTGGCTGGACCTGGCCGAGGCCCGGCTCGGCGTGCCGTCCGCGCGGTAGCCCGGCGGCCTATTCAAACAGCTCGATCTGCTCCTTGGGCTTCGGTTTGGGCTTACGCGGGCGGAGGGGGCTGCCGACCACGCCCAGCACCTGGAGGTCGGCCAGCGCCGCGCGTGGCACGAAGACCCTCTGGTTGTTGGAAGAGGGATTGGGCGGTACCACCGTGAAACCGTAAGGCTCCAACTGCAAGAGGTTGTTGGCCAGGATCCCGTCCATCAGTTCTCCGTCCCGAAAGTGCATCCTCACCCAAACGCCGCTGATTTTGGGGCGGGTATTGAAAACCCGGTGCTCTGCCGAAGGCTCGGCGGTGTCGAAATCTCTAACAAAATACACGGCTTTTACTTCAGCGTAGGGAACCACGAGAATGGCGCCCGACTGGCTGAGCATTTCGATTCCCTCGGCACGGAGGTAGGTCTGGGGGTTTACGAACCCCGGCACCGGTTCGCGCTCAAACCGCCGGATCACGATTCTCTTGCTGGTAGAGGCCGACAAATCCTCGCGCCCCACTTTCTTCCAAACAATTTCGCAAGTATTGTATCATTGGCACAATGCAGTGCGTGGCCCCTTACTCGGTCCAGATTCAAGCGTTTTTGGACTACTGCCGCGTCGAGAAGGGCTTGGCGGCCAACTCGCTGGAAGCTTACGGCCGCGACTTGGCGCGATTTGCCGCCACCTGTGAGCCGGAGGCGCCAGAGGCGTTTCCGGGGCCCGACGCCTTGCGGCGATACCTGGATTCCTTGTCCCAGGGGGGCTTGGAGAGCCGCTCCATTGCCAGGCATCTGACCACTTTGCGGAGCTTCGCCGCCTTCCTCCTCCGGGAGGGTAGAATCCAGCAGGATCCGACCGCGTACCTGACCCTGCCTAAACAGTGGCAGAACCTCCCTAAATACCTGAGTTATAAGGAAATAGATCGATTGCTCGAAGCGCCGGATCCGGCCAAACCGACGGGCGTCCGCGATCGAGCCATGCTCCATCTTCTGTACGCCAGCGGGCTGCGCGTAACCGAGCTCTGTGAACTGCAATTATCCGATTTCATGGAAGATGTTGGGGTGGTCCGGGTGATGGGGAAGGGAAGCAAGCAGCGGCTGGTGCCGGTGGGCCGGCCGGCCCTGGCGGCTGTGCGCGAGTATCGCAATGGAGCCAGGCCGCTCCTGTTACGCGGCCGGAGCAGCAGGTATCTGTTCGTGACTGCTCGCGGCTCCCGCTTGACCCGTCAGGCGTTCTGGAAGCTATTGAACGGGCACGGCCGGAAGGTGGGGATCTTCCGCCACCTGACGCCGCACGTGCTCCGGCACAGTTTCGCGACCCACCTGCTGGAGGGGGGCGCCGACCTGCGCAGCGTCCAAACGATGTTGGGTCATGCAGATATCTCCACTACCCAGATCTATACCCACGTGATGCGGTCCCGGCTCAGAAAGACGGTGGACGACCACCACCCGCGAGCGTAGATAAGGAGGCTTGTGGCCTGTAGCTTGTAGCCTGTGGGTCCAACTGCCGCAACCCGGCTCGCCGCCGGGGCGCCAGCGGAGGCACCGTTGCGGGATCAACAGGCCACAAGCCACAAGCCACAAGCAGCATATGAGCGACTACATGTTCATGTTGGAGAGCCACCTTAGTACGGACCAGAACCGCGTCGTCGCCGAAGTCCGTGCCGCCGCGGCGGAGGCCAACGCAAGTCTGTTCCTGTCTGGCGGCGCGATGCGCGACATGCTGGGCGGGTTCGCCATCCGGGACCTGGATTTCACGGTGGAAGGAAACGGGATCAGGGTGGCCAGGGCGGTGGCCAAGCAGACCGGCGCGGTAATCGTGGCCGAGGACGAGTCTCGGAAGTGCGCGGAGCTGGTTTTTCCAGGGGGCGCGACCGCCGAGATCGCGATGGCCCGCAGCGAGCGCTATCCCAGGCCCGGGGCAAGGCCCCAGGTAACCCCGGTGACGATCCACGAGGACCTGGGGCGCCGCGACTTTACGGTGAACGCGATCGCGCTCTCGCTGAACCGCGCCTCGCGTGGGTTGCTGATCGACCCCACCAACGGTTTGGGCGACCTGGAGCGCAAGGAGCTTCGCGCGGCTTACAACTACGCGCTTTACGACGACCCGGCCCGCCTGCTGCGGCTGATCCGGCTCAGGGTCCGCCTGGGGTTCTCGATCGAAGAGAGGACTCGGTCGCAGTTCGAGAACGTCCTGGCCGAGCACCTGGAAACGCGGATCGCGCCCAGGAGGCTGTTCGAGGAACTGCACAACGTCGCCAACGATCCCGCGGCCTCCGACATCGTTCGCGCGCTGGAACAGGAGAAGTTGCTCCACCTGTTTTCGCCGGCGATGGTTGGCCCGAAACTCAACCTCGCGGGGATGGCCAAGCTCCAGAAAGCCAAGAGCCTGGTTCCGTTTGGAGTCCGGTTCCCGCTGGAGGATCTCGGCATCTTCCTCTATTTCCTCGCCGAGAAGCTGGCGCCGAAAGAAAAGGCCGCTCTGGTGGAGGCGACTGCCATGCGCAAGGCGGAAGCCGATCTGTGGCAGAAGCTGGAAGTCCGCTCCAGGAAGCTCGAGCGGGAGCTGAAGTCTCCCAAGCTGGGCCGGCCTTCACAGGTGTATGAGGTGCTGTCAAAAGCGCCTGGCGACCAGATTCTGTTCCTGCTGATCCGTTCGCCGCTACGGCTGGTCCAGGACCGCGTGCGCAACTACCTCCAGAAGTACCTGCCGCTGGCGCTGGAAGTCACCGATGAGGAAGTGCGCGCGAAAGGCGTGGCCCCCGGCACTGCGAAGTTCCAGAAGGTGAAGGAAGAGTTGGTGGCGGCGAGATTGAACGCGCGGCCCAAGAAGGTCGTCCCAGAGGAGCCGGCCGAGCCGGCGAAACCAGCCGATCCGCCGGCGGGCCAGAAGAGGGCGCTGCGTCAGCCGATCGTAAGGGACTAAGTTGCCTGCCGCCGGAAGCGGGCGCGATCCGCTTTCACCATCTTCTCGGTGGCGTACTGGAAGATGAGGCGGGGCGCCTGGTCCTTCCACTCCAGCAGGAACGCTTCGACGGGGCGGGGATGCTTCTTCCAGGCCTCGCGCAGAAACCAGCCTAGCCCCTGCTGCACCACCCGTTCGCCGTCCATCATTAGGGGGCGGAGGAAATCCAGCCAGGGGCTGACGTCCTCCCCGGTCTTCAGCAGGCCCAGCATGGCCACCGGAACGGCCCGGCGTTGGAACTTCAGCTTCGACCTGCGCCATGAAGCCAGGGCCTCCACCTTGATTCGCCCACTTTGGAGCAGCGGCGCGAGGACCTCGCCGCATAGGACGTCGGTGTGCGCCCAATTGCCGATGCCCGCCGCGAACCATTTGGCCAGGGCGGGAAGCGCCCGGGCGTCGAACTGATCGCGGAGTTGGGTGACGAACCGGATCGCCAGCGCGCCCTCCTCGTACTTGCCGCTCGCAAACAGCAGCTCCCCGAGCTTCAGGAAACCGCGCAACCCGAGGCCCCGGTACCCTTCGAGCCATTCCTGCTGCTTCTGATTCCAAAAGGGATGCTTGCTGTCCAGCAGGCCCCAGGCGTCATATCCCTCGGTGAAGTAGCGGGCCCACTTGAGGGCCATCTTGGGGTCGGCGTGCACGGCGCAGTATTCCCGGATCTCAGTTGCCAGAGCGTGTGCGCGATCCATGTGGGCTAGGTGCATTATAGCCCGGCGGACTCCCCGGGAAGGGTGTGGCGGGGTCTCGGGCGGCCTGCGAGCCTGAGCCTTGCTTTTCGGATTTCAGCGACCCCCGGGCCCGGTTTGACGGGGTGTGTTACACTTGGGATAAGAAAACGGTATGGCGCAGGTTGTGAAACCTGCAACATTCGTGCCCGTGATGACGTCTAAACGGGAGAGAGAGCGGCGGCGCTTGAAAGTGCTGAGTGCGCGGGCTTGAGAGCGCCCCGACACGAAGATGCCAGGCCCAGAACGATTAGCCTCACCGACCCCCGACCCCCAGAGCGCCCCGGAAGTTCCCCTGCTCACCGCGGACGACCATCTGAACCATCTGCTGATTGCCGAGGTGGAAGAGCCTTGGTACGGCTCTTTCGTTCGGAACATCAAAGAGTTCATTCGCCCGCCCAAGCTGCCTCCGTTGCAGGTGACGTCCAAACCGGTGGCCGTCAAGAGCATCTGGGGCGACTACCGGTACGGCAAGCAGGCCGGGTTGTCCTCGACCTTGCTGCACATCATGGCGGTAGTGTTGATGTTCACGTTAGCGGGCAGCAAAACCGTACGGGACGCGGTGAAGTCTACGGTCAGCCTGGTCGCCCCAGACATCGCGCCCTGGACTCCCGACTTGAAGCCCAAGGCCCAGCAGCAGCAGGGCGGCGGCGGCGGCGGCGACCGATCGCCACTGCCGGCCAGCAAGGGGCAAGCGCCCAGGTTCGCGCCGCGGCAATTCGTTCCTCCGGCGGCAGTCGTCAACAACCCCAATCCCAAGCTGCTGATGGAGCCCACGCTGATTGGACCGACCGACATCAAGCTCCCCAACGTCAATATGCCGGTGTGGGGCGATCCGTTCGCCAAGATGGGTCCTCCGTCGAACGGCCCGGGTTCGGGCGGCGGCATTGGTTCGGGCTCCGGTGGCGGCATTGGTCCCGGAAGGGGGCCGGGGTACGGTCCGGGTGAGGGGGGCGGCATCGGCGGCGGCGTGTACCGCGTGGGCGGCGGCGTTTCGGCGCCCATTGCGATCTACAAGATCGAGCCCGAATACTCCGAGGAAGCGCGCAAGGCGAAGTTCCAGGGCACAGTGGTCTTGTCGATCGTGGTCGATGAACAGGGGCTGCCCAGGAACTTCAAGGTCGTCAAGCCCCTAGGCTTGGGCCTAGACGAGAAAGCCATCGAAGCGGTCCAGAAGTGGCGCTTCAGCCCCGCCAAGCTCAACGGCAAGCCGGTCGCCGTACAGGCCACCGTCGAAGTGAATTTCAGACTGCTGTAGCGGGCGGCTTGCTGCATTCCCCGCACGGGCAGATCAGCCGGAAATGCTGGTAAGAGTATATGCCGGAGGAGTGCCCGTCGTTCCACTTGATGCGGATGGCGTAATTGCCGACGGGCTCGACGGTCTCGATCCTGAGCGCCGGCTTGTAAAGCTCGAACGGGTTGGCGGCCGGCGGCGGAGTGCCGTGCGCACCGCTGCAACTCGCGCAGGGGCAGCGGTCGCGCAGATACTTCAACCCGTAGTGGCTGTGGTGGCCGTCCCGCCAGTCGATCTGGATGCCGCTGGACCTGGAGATTGCGATGTGCTCGGGCTCGGTCGCCAGCGGGTTCGGCTGGTATTCGGACATTTCAGAGTCGCTCGATGTCCCGGATGCCGGAGAGGCGCCGCATCGCGGAGACGATGCGCTCGAGCTGCTTCTTGTCGCGCACGTCAACGGTCATGTCGATCACCGCGCCCTCGTGCTCGGTGCTCCGGGCCTCCAGGCTGCGGATGTTACTGTTCTCGTTGAACAAAACGGAAGTCAACTCGCTGAGCATCCCGGGACGGTCGGTAGTGTGAACCAGAAACTTGACGGGAAATGGTTCGCTGGCGCTGCGCGCCCATTCTACGTCGATCCTGCGCTCCACCTCGTACATGAGGTTCTGAACGTTCGAGCATGAGGTGGAGTGGACCGCGACGCCCTTGCCGCGAGTGACGTAGCCCACGATGGACTCGCCGCGGATCGGGTTGCAGCACTTGGCGCGATAGACCAGCAAGTCGTCCATGCCCTTGACTCGAATGACCAGGTCGGCCGAGTCGGGCGTCCCGGGCGGAGGCCCCGGGGCCTTGACCGCGCCCTCACTGCCGCGGCCCGGTTCGGGTTCGGCGTCCACGGTTTCGGGTGAGATTTTCTGGAGGACTTTACGCGGCGAGAACTTGCCATAGCCCAGCGCGGCGTGGAGATCCTCGACCTTGGCGAATCCGTACTCGGCGGCCACCCGCTCCAGATCGGCCTTGGTCACCTTGGCCAGAGAGACGCCGATGCGCCGCGCCTCCTTCTCCAGGTACTTCTGGCCGATCTCGATGGCCTTGGCGCGCTCGGTGGCGTTGATGACCGTCTTGATCTTGTTGCGGGCGCGCGGTGTCCTGGCCAGTGCCAGCCAGTCCTTGGAGGGCATGTGGCCGGGCTGGGTGAGGATCTCCACCACGTCGCCGTTGCGCAGCTCGTACTTGAGTGGGACGATGCGGCCATTGACCTTGGCGCCGACGCAACCGTGTCCCACCGCGGTGTGGATGGCGTAGGCGAAGTCGATCGGAGTGGCCTCCCGCGGCAGCACGATCACCTTGCCGCGCGGGGTGAAGGTGTAGACTTCCTCGCGGTACAGGTCCACCTTGAGCGTGGACATGAACTCGCCCGGATCCCGCATCTCCTGGATCCACTCCAGTAAGTGGCGGAGCCAGGCAATGTGCTGATCGTCCTGGCCGTCCTTGCGGCCCTCCTTGTATTTCCAATGCGCGGCGATTCCCTGCTCGGCGATGCGATGCATCTCCTCGGTGCGGATCTGGACTTCGAACGGCTGGCCGCCTGGCCCCATCACGGAGGTGTGCAGGGACTGGTACAGGTTGGGGCGCGGGATGGCGATGAAATCCTTGATGCGGCCGGGGATGGGACGCCACTCATTGTGGATCACGCCCAGCGCCGCATAACAGTTTCGGATGCAATCGGTGACCACGCGGACGGCGAGCACGTCATAGACCTGCTCCATGCTGATCTTCTGCCGCTTCATCTTCTGGTGGATCGAGTAGGCGCGCTTGATGCGGCCCTCGATGCGGGCCGGAATCCCTTCCCGGCGGAGCACGATGTCGATGGCGTCCTTGATTTGCTTCAGGAACTCGTCGGTGGCGCTCCGCTTGGAATCGATGGCCGCCATGATCTCGGCGGAGGCATCCGGCTCCAGATAGCGGAAGGCCAGGTCTTCCAGCTCGCCGCGGATTCTTCCCATTCCCAGGCGGTGCGCGATGGGCGCGTAGATATCGAGGGTTTCCTGGGAGATGCGGCGCTGGCGCTCGGGCGACAGGACGCCCAGGGTTCGCATGTTGTGGAGGCGGTCGGCGAGCTTCACGATAACCACGCGGACGTCGTCCACCATGGCCAGCAGCATCTTGCGGACGCTCTCCGCCTGGCGCTCCTCGCGGTCGTAGAACTTCAGCTTGCTCAGCTTGGTGACGCCGTCGACGCAGCGCGCCACCTCCTCGCCGAAGTTTTTGCGGAGTTCCTCGGCGGTGGCGCCGGTGTCCTCTAGGACGTCGTGCAGGATCCCGACCTGGAGACAGACCAGGTCCATGTTCATCTCGGCGAGGATCAGGGCCACGTTCAGCGGGTGGACCACATAAGGCTCGCCGGAGTCGCGGGACTGTCTGCTATGGTATCCGACGGCAAAACGATACGCCCTCTCAAGCGGCGAAGAATCCTCCCGCGGGCGCAACTCCAGCACCCTAGCCGCCAACTGGCGATACAGCTCCTCGACCAAGGCGGGAGCGCTGGCTTCCGTCACCGGCGCCGCGGGGGCCTCAGTGGAGTCAGACGGCATGGAAAAAAACAGGCGGCCATCGGAGCCGCCTACTCTTCATTATAGAGGAATGCCGCCAGGGATGGCGGCACGGCGGGCGGAGGTCCACCCCGAGATACAACACTGGCGGGAGGAGGAGCAGGACCGGGAACGCGCGCGAATCCCGCGGGGCGGGTTCGGCCCGGTCCCCGATGGCTTACTTCGAGGCCTCGGGCGCCTCACCCATCGCCGGCAAGTTGCCGGCCTTCCGCTTGCGGGTGGTAAGCGTCTTCTGCAACCAGTCGTCCGCCGTGGCGGTATCCTTCCTGTAGTCGTCCATGTTCTCGGCGAGGTCGGCCCGCTGGCGGTACAGCAGGTTGAGGTAGGCCATCGCGTCGTCGTAATCGCCATCCAGCGACAGGGACATCTCCAGGTTCCGGATCCCGTCGGCGATGATGCTCCAATAGGAGGCCCGCAGCTCCTCGCGGATCTTCCGGTCCTTGATCGGTACGGGGTCCTCGGGCTTCATGCCGATGGCGGCCTTGGCCGAGCCCAGGGCCGCATAGGCCTTGGTCCACGCGATGACTCCCAGGCTGTAGAAAGCTTCCTTGTTCTTTGGGTTGGCCTCGGAGAGCTTCTTGTACCACTCCTGGGCCTCTTCGAGCTTCTTGACCTTCTGGGCGAGGTCCCGGACAGCTTGGGCTTCGTTGAAATTCAGCGAAGCCATCGATGCCAGCGCGACATCGTTCTTGGGGTCCTCCTCCAGAACCTTCAGGAAATGCTCCTTGGCGGCCGCGGCCATCTTGGAGTTGTCCTCGGACTCAGCGCCGGGGATGTACTGGCTCATGTAGGCAGTGGCCAGATACAGCCGCGCGGTGCGGAAGGTCGGGTCCAGCCTGACAGCCTCCTTGAAGCGGTCCACGGCCTCCGGATACTTGGCGCTCTTGAAAGCCTGCACGCCCTTGTTGAGCTCGTTGCGCGCCCTGAGCTTCTCGCAGCCTGTCGTGGACAGGGCCAGGAGGCCCACGGCCAGCGCAACCGAGAGATTAGTCCATTTGCGGTTCATGCTAGCTCCTGATCACAACAAATCGTAAACCGGAGACGGGCCTACTGTCCAGCCTTGACCCTTTCGGTCATTAGGCCGACCTTGTCAATCCCGGCGCCGTGAGCGATGTCGATCACCCGCGCGACCGACTGGTACTGCAGGTCCGGATCGCCCTCGACGAACACGACGCGCTCCGCGCGGGTCTTGAAGATATCCTCCAGCCGGGCGCCCAGGCGGCTCTCGTCGGTGGGCTCCTGATTGATCATTATGGCGCCGTTCTTGTTGACCTGGATGACCACGGTTCGCGTATCGGCCGCCGACTGCTGCCCTGGGGGCGCAGGCTGCGGAACCAGCGCATTCAGGCCCTTGGGTGTTACCGGCGCGATGACCATAAAGATGATCAGCAGCACCAGCAGAACGTCGATGAGCGGAGTGACGTTCATGTCGCACTTGGTTTTGTCGGGGCCACCACCCACTGTCATTGCCATTGTGTTTTCTCCTTTACAATAGTGCGCCCCGTTACTGGCGCGCGGCCCTGTTCTTTTCCTCAACCGCCTCGGTCATCAGCCCCAGTTGGTCGACTCCGGCGGCCCGCAGGTTGTCCACCACGTCGACAACCTTTTTGTACGACGAGCGAGCGTCGGCCTTCACGTAGGTCATCTTGTCCGTGCGGCTGGAGAGCAGGTCCTTGACCTTGGGCGGCAGGTCCTCGGGCTTCGTCTTGGTCGTGCCGAGGAAGGTGTCGCCATTGCGCGTGATGGCCACGACAACGGCGTCTTCCTTCTCGGCGTTGGGCATGGGGGCGGGATTCTGCGTCTTCACCAGGTCCACGCTGACGCCTTTGGAAAGCATCGGGGTGATGACCATGAAGATGATGAGCATCACCAGCATCACATCCACCATGGGCGTCACATTGATATCGGCGACCGGCGGCTGCGCATGAAATTTCTGCATTGTAGTGTCCTCTCGGACTCAGCCGGGCTGTGGCCCCGCGGAGCCGGCTGCGCCGCTCCGCGGGAACCCGATTCAACTCGCCGAGTCAGAACTGGAAGCGATCGCGCCCAGCTACTTCGCGACGTGCTGCGACCGCTTCAGGAAGTAGTCGATCAGCTCGGAACTGGAATTGCCCAACTCGACGTCGAACGACTCGACCTTGTTGGTGAAGTAGTTGAACATCCAGACGGCGGGGATGGCCACGAACAGGCCCACGGCGGTGGTCACCAGCGCCTCGGAAATGCCCCCGGCGACAGCGCCGATGCCGGTCGACTTCTCGTTGGCCATGCTCTTGAAGGCGTTGATGATGCCGACCACGGTGCCGAACAGGCCCACGAACGGGGCCGTCGAGCCGATGGTAGCCAAACTGGACACGCCGCGCTTCAGCTCGGCATGCACGATAGCTTCGGCGCGCTCCAAGGCCCGCTTGGAAGCCTCGATCTCCTCCCCCGGGATTTCCGAGCTGATCTGATGGGCGCGGAACTCCTGGAGCCCGGCCACGACCACCTTGGCCAGGTGGCTCTTCTTGTAGCGATCGGCGATCTTGATCGCTTCATCCAGCTTGCCTTCCCGCAGCGCACCGGCCACGGCCGGGGCGAACGCACGGGATTGTTTCCGGGCCGCGCTGAAAGCCAGCAGCCGGTCGATCATCACGCCGATTGAACCCGCCGACATGATGAAGAGCACGACCACGACCGCCTTGGCCAGCAGACCCATCTGGGCCCAGAGTTGGGGAATGTTCCAGCCTACCGCCGACCCTTCCTGAAGCAACAGAAACGCCCAAAGTTGTGTTTGTAGAAGCATTGTTCTCTTTCTCCTGCGAGTTGAATTTTACCTTTAGAGCCCGTAGCCCGTAGCTCGTAGCCCGTAGAACCAATCCACGAGCTACGAGCTACGAGCTCCGAGCCGGAATCCTCATTGACTCAACGTGAAGTTCACGTCGATCTGGGTTACTACCTCCACCGGCTCTCCGTTCAGGAGGGTCGGACGGTATAGCCACTGCCTCACCGCGTCCTGGGCCGCGGGAACCAGCAGCGGGTGCCCGCTGACGAGCTGCAGATTCTGGATCGCTCCGTCCTTGCCGATAATGGCCGTGAAGCGCACCTGGCCCTGAATGCGCGCCTGCTTGGCTAGCGCCGGATAAACCGGCGTGATCTTCCGGATCAGGTTGGCCGCCTGCACATTGCCGCCGACACGGATCCGCGTCGGCTTGGCCGCCTCGACCACCTTCACCGGGGGCGGAGGCGGAGGCGGAGCCGCCGATCCTACCGAGCCGATGAGCCCGCCGATCACCCCACCCGCAGTGCCGCCGGGTACGCCGCCCGGCACGCCACCGACCACCCCAGGCCCACTCGAGACCTGTGGCAGTTCCTCCTCCCGAATCTCCGCGACCTGCTTGGGTATGACCTTGGGCGCCATCAGGCGGCCGGAGTCGAACTGCCGCGGGATCTGCTTCACTATTTTCGGCACCACCGCGGCCGGGGGCGGCGGAGGGGGAGGCGGTGGCGGCGGCGCCACCAGGAAACTGGTCAACTGGGTTCGGGGAAGCGCATCGTAATAGATCAGCGGGATCAGGATCGCGATGCCGATCAGCAGCATCTGGAACCCAAACGAGAGCATGAAGGTCCAAGGCTTGGCGGTCTTCCCACCCTCAAGGAGGCTTTGTTCGAACATATCAGAGTACCCTTTCCAATCCTTTGTAACATTCCGGCACCGCGTGCCGGGCACCCAACCCAACCGCGTCTACTTCACCGCCTTCACCGGGTTCTTTCGCGGCGCCTGCCCAGACGCCGCGGCGGCCGGAGACCCGCCTCGCCTCTTCCGCCTCTCGGAGACATCTTGCCAAAATACCACGATCGGACTGGCGATGAAGATGGACGAATACGTTCCGATGATAATGCCGATCACCAGAGCCAGAGAGAAGCCGTGGAGCACTTCCCCGCCGAAAAGGAACAACGCGAGCACAGTCAGGAACGTCAGACCCGAAGTCAAGATGGTCCGGCTCAACGTCTGGTTGATGCTCTTGTTGACCAGCGACCCCAGCTTCTCGCGGCGTAGAATCTTCAGGTTCTCCCGGATCCGGTCGAAAACCACGATCGTGTCGTTCATCGAGTAGCCCACCAGGGTGAGCAGCGCGGCGATCACCGTCAGGGAGATTTCCTTGTTGAAGATCGAGAACAGGCCGATCGTGATGATGGTGTCGTGGAACACGGCAACCACCGCCGCCACACCGTAGATCCACTCGAAGCGGAAGGCGATATAGACCAGCATCCCGCCCAGCGCCAGCAGCGTGGCGCGAATCGCCTGCACGCGCAGTTCGGCGCCCGCTTTTGGCCCCACGATATCCACGCTCTTCACGTTGAACGGAGCCAGGTAGCACTCCTGTTTCAGCGTGTTGAGGACCGCCGCGCTCACCCCCGAAACCGTTGACAGATCGCCAAAACTGGTGACCAGGCCGGAACGGGACCTGTCGCGGTAATCGAGCAGGCGGCCGACCAACTCCTGCATCTCGGCGTCGGACAGCGACACGCCGTTGCGGATGAGCGGATCGCGGAGCCGGTCCACTAGCGCCTGCCGGCCAGCGTTGTTGAAGTCCAGTTTGCCGCTGCCCGGCTGGCCGAACGTGGCCTCCAGCGTCTCAGTCATCGCCAGCCGGGCGGCAGCCAGTTCCTTGTCGCTCTTCAGCTCGGTGCCAATGAGAGCCTCGTTGGCGCCCCCGACCACGTTCTGGACCGTGATCTCCCCGGCGATGCGCCGGGAGAGGGCCGTGCGGATTCTCTGGATCTGAGGCGGATCCTGAAACTTCACGAACATGTTGGTCCCGCCGCGGAAGTCGATCCCGTAGCGGGGTCCCCCCTTTGCGACCAGGCTGATGAGGCCGGCCGTCGAGAGCACCAGGGAGGCGGCGATGAAGGGCCACTTGTAGCCCAAAAAGTCGAAATTCGTGTTTCTAAAGATTTCCATGCAGCACGCCGTACCGGTGCCCGGAGGATTGGACACCGGCGTTCCGTATTAAGTTCCCACACAACCAGGCAAAAACCGGCACAGGCTCCCTAGATACTCAGTCGAGTCACTTGCCACTGGCGGTTGAGGTGCCAGTTGAACATGGTCCTGGAAACGAACACGGCCGTGAAGACATTGGCGATGAGGCCAATCACCAGGGTGACGGCGAAGCCCTTCACCGGGCCGGTTCCGAACATGAACAGGAAGGCGCAGGAGACCACCGTCGTTACGTGGGTATCGATGATGGTCAGGAAGGCCTTGTTGAAGCCGGTGTCGACCGCCGCGACCACCCCCTTGCCCGCCCGGAGCTCCTCGCGAATCCGTTCAAAAATAAGGACATTGCTATCCACCGCCATACCAACGGTGAGGATCACGCCGGCGATGCCAGGCAACGTGAGCACCGCGCCGGCGTAGCCCAGCACCGCCAACAGGATGACGGCATTCAACACCAGCGCCAGTACCGCGTTCACGCCTGCGCCCTTGTAATAGACCAGCATGGTCAGGATGACCGCAGACAGCCCAACGATGCCGGCGATGATGCCCTGGCGGACCGAATCCGCGCCCAGCGAGGGCCCCACCGTCCGCTCCTCCGGGTAAGTGATCCCGGCGGGAAGCGAACCCTCCCGGAGGACCAGGGCCAGGTCGGCGGCATCCTGCTCGTTAGCGGCGCCCGTAATCCGGCCCGAATCCTCGATGCGGGACTGGATCGTGGGGGCGCTCCGAACCTGGCCGTCCAGCACGATCGCCAGGCGGTTGCCCACATTGGCCTCGGTGAAGCGGGCGAAGCGCCGGGCGCCGTCCTTGCTCAACACGAAGTCGGTTTCCCACTTCCCCATCTCGCCCCGGCCGGGGCGGGCATTGCGGACGTCCCGCCCGGTGACCACCGGGACGCGGCCCAGCAGGTACCAGGAATCGCCGCCCTCCCCCCCACGCAGGGCGCTCTTGACCAGCTTGGAGTCCAGCGGCAGGACGCCGCCGTTCTTCGCGCGGGCGTCGTCCTGGCTCGCGTAGGGGCCGCCTTTGACATCCGAAAGCTCCAACATGGCTGCCGTCTGCATGATCTGCTTCACGCGCCCGGGATCGTCCACGCCCGGCAGCTCGACGACCAGCTCGTATTCCGCATCCGCGCGCCGGCGCTCCTGGATGGTGGTCTCGCCGACACCCAGGCCGTTGATGCGGTGCTCGATGGTCTGCTTGGTCTGGTCCAAGGTGTCCTTCTTGAGCCCGATGAGCTCGGTGGGCGTCATGTTCAGACGGTAGTCCGTGGGGCTGCTGCTGGCCAGGTGCCAGGCGGCGTAGCGAGTGCTGTTGATCAGGCTTCGCAGATCCCCCGACTTGGTCGTGGGCACGCCCTTGATGTTGATCTGGATGCTGTCGGTCTCCTTGACGCTGGCGGGGTCGTTGCGGTCCATCGACGCGTAGTCGATGCCGGCCTTGCGGAGGTCCTCCTTCAGGCTCTCGATCGCTCGGTCCGCCTCGGCCTTGACCGCATCCTGCACCTGGACCTCCAGGACCAGGAAACTGCCGCCCTTCAGGTCCAGGCCCAGCCGGATGTTGCTCTGCAAGTTGCTCTTGAGTTCGTCCAAGGACTTGGGCAGCCCAATGATTCCGTAGAGTGCCAGCAACAGCACGCACAGAATGACGATAGCTCGCGTCCTAACGGCACTGGTCATCGGTTCTTCTCGATCGCGGAAATGTCACTTCTTCGCTTCTCCGGTAATCAGGCTCGCCACCGCGCTCCGGGCCACTTGCAGCTTGATGTTGTCCGGTTTGACGCGGAGGATGAGCGTGTCGTCGTCGTTGATCGCCACGATCGAGCCGACGATACCCCCGCTGGTCACCACCACGTTGCCGTTCTCGAGCGAGGAAAGCATTTTATGCTGTTGCTTCTTCTGCCTCTGCATCGGCCGGATCACCAGAAAGTAGAAGATGGCGAAGATGAGGAAAAACGGCATCAGGCCCATGAACGGGTTGCCTGCCTGGGGCGTCGCGGATGGCGTGTCAACAAAGAGATTTAGGAGCACGTTCGGCCTCTCATTGCCGGCCGATTCCTGCCCTTGCGCTTGGCGGCGAAACACACAACGAATGCAGACATCAAGGAGAACCGTCTACAAAGACTTCCTTTAATCTGGAACCGGCACGGAGCGGATTGCTTCCAAGTACTCGGGGAGCCTTCCTATCAATATAGAGTGCCTGATCCGTTTCATGATGTCAAGGTAGTGGCGGAGGTTGTGCAGGGTGGCCAGGGTGGCGAACAGGATTTCGCCGGCCTGGAAGAGGTGCCGCAGGTAGGCGCGCGAGAAGTTCCGGCAGGTGTAGCAGGGGCAGGCGGGGTCGAGCGGTCCGGGGTCGTCCCGGTAGCGGGCGTGCTTGATAATGACCCGCCCCTGGGAGGTGAACAGACAGCCGTTGCGCGCGTTGCGCGAGGGCAGCACGCAATCCATCATGTCCACGCCGCGCGCGGCGTACTCGGGCAGTTCCTCGGGCAGGCCCACCCCCATCACGTAGCGCGGCCTCTCGCGCGGAAGCAGCGGGGCCGTCAGGTCCACCATCTCCAGGCTGAGCGCGCGCGGCTCGCCGACCGACAGCCCGCCGATGGCGTAGCCCGCCGCTTCGAGCGGGAGCAGTTCGGCGGCGCACCAGCGGCGGAGGTCGCCGTAGCTGGCGCCCTGGACGATTGGAAACAAGGGGGCGATCGCGCCGGATTCGTCTTCCCGCTTGCGGTAGTGCACAAACGCGGCCCGGGCCCAGCCTAGCGTGCGCTGGACCGACTCGCCCGCCTGCGCGTGGCCAGCCGGATACTCCAGGCACTCGTCCAGCACCATCATGATGTCGCTGGCCAGGGCGAGTTGCACGTCCACCGTCGATTCCGGGGTGAATAGGTGTGCATCGCCGTCCAGGTGCGAGCGGAACAGGACGCCCTCGTCGGTTACCTTCCGCAAATCGCTCAGGCTGAAGACCTGGTAGCCGCCCGAATCGGTGAGGATGGCGCGCGGCCAGCCCATGAACCGATGCAGCCCGCCCAGCGAGCGGATCAGCTCGTGGCCAGGACGCAGGTAGAGATGATAGGTGTTGGCGAGCAGTATCCGGACGTCGAGATCGCCAAGCAGGTCGCGCTGCGCCACGCCCTTGACGCTGGCCTGCGTCCCCACCGGCATGAAGACCGGCGTCTCGATGTCGCCGTGTGACGTGTGGAGAACGCCCGCGCGGGCACGCGTCCGGGGGCATTCGGCGACGATCTCGAAGGAAAAGGCGGGCAACTCACCATTCTAGCCGAGAGCCACCAGCACCCCTGCCGCGGCCAGCGCGCGCGCGGCTTTTTCGACGTTCGCCTCCTTGACCATCACGTAGTCGGTGTCGTAGGTGGACACCGCGAAGATGCTCACGCCCGCATCGGCTAGCGGCTTGGCAACCGCGACCAGAATCCCCGTGAGCGCGAAGTCCAGCGGCCCCGCGATCTGGAAAACGCGCCAGCCAGTCTCGCACTTCGTATCTGCCGGGACGGCGCCCTCGTCGCACACCACCGACAGCTCGTCGGCCGTCCGGGTAATGGAACAGAACGCGCCCCCGCTGAGCGCCCAGGCAGGGACTTCCTCGCCGGGGTCGAGCCGGCACACCGCAAAGCGGCCTCTCAGCAGGCGGAGTTTGAGATGCGGGACTTCGGGCACTGTTGCTACGATGGTAGCTTACCCCCGTATGGCCCTGCGCTTTTACAACACGCTCACTCAACGTATCGAGGAATTCACTCCGGCCCACGACAACGTGGTCCGCATGTACACCTGCGGGCCGACGGTGTGGAACTTCGCGCACATCGGCAACCTGCGGACCTTCACCTTCGTGGACATCCTGCGGCGCTGGCTGCGCGCGCGCGGGTACACGCTGGACCACGTGATGAACATCACCGACGTGGACGACCGCATCATCCAGCAGGCGATGGCGGCGGGCAAGTCGCTGGATGGGTACACGGCGGTGTACACCGAGGCGTTCCTCGAGGACACAGCCACCCTGCGGCTGGAGCGGCCCGAGCGCCTGGTGCGCGCCACCCGGCACATCGAGGACATGGCGGAGGCGATCCGCAAGCTCTCCGAGAAATCCTACACCTACGAGAGCGAGGGCTCCATCTATTTCCGGATCGCGAAGTTCCCCGAGTATGGCAAGCTGTCGCACGCCGATTTCAGCGGCATCCGCGCCGGGGCCCGCGTGGATACGGACCGCTACGAGAAAGACGACGCGCGGGATTTCGCGCTGTGGAAGGCGCCCAAGGAGGGCGAGCCGAGCTGGGACACGGTGATCGGACGCGGGCGGCCGGGCTGGCACATCGAGTGCTCGGTGATGGCCATGAAGTACCTGGGCGAGACGCTGGACATCCACGCCGGTGGGGTGGACCTCACCTTCCCGCACCACGAGAACGAGATCGCGCAGTCCGAGGCGCTGACCGGCAAGCTGTTCTCGCGGTTCTGGCTGCACTCCGAGCACCTGATCCTCTCCGGCGAGATCATGTCCAAATCGCTGGGGAACTTTCTCACGCTGCGCGACCTGCTTGACCAGGGTTTCCACCCCGAGGCGGTACGCTTCCTGCTGGCGTCTGTGCCCTACCGGAAGAAGCTGAACTTCACCATGGACAGCATGCGCTCGGCCGAGCAGGCGGTGGAGCGGGTGCGCAACTTCAAGCTGCGGCTGGACACCGAGAAGTTCGCCGG
>Ga0187850_10001517_pt1 | contig 24746 bp, 24 predicted proteins | sample June2016WEW_4_15_FD_132436 | JGI IMG/M metagenome (GOLD analysis project Ga0187850, IMG submission 132436) | Peatland microbial communities from SPRUCE experiment site at the Marcell Experimental Forest, Minnesota, USA - June2016WEW_4_150 | ecosystem: Environmental > Terrestrial > Soil >...
CCAGACACCAGTAACCGTTTGAATCCATGTACACGTAATACCGCGTGCTCCCGACCATCGATTCGTAGGCATTGTCCTGGGGGCTCCACACGTACGTTCCGCCGTAGCCAGGCACAGCACCAATACGGCGAGCGCAGGGATCCGCATCATCCAACATTGTAGCTCTACCGCAGGCCGATTTCGCGTTGATGCTCTTGCAGATCTTCCACTGAATGAAATGTTCTCAGGGCCACCCAACCGGCTGGCTGGCGACAGACGTTCCCTGGATTGTTCCCGTGCTGTCGGTCGGCGTGATGATGACGCGATACCAGTGGCCGTAATCTCCGGTTGGTTTGAATTGGTAAGTGCTGCCGGTCCCGATCGGGATCGGAGAGTCAAATGACTGCGCGAAAGTGGGAGATTTTTGCCATTGGTACGTGGCGCTATTGCCGGGACTCGACAAATGAAACGCGACCTGGAGAGTCTGCGGGAAGCCTGTGATATAAATGTCGGGAGAGTTCTTCTGTATGCTGATGCCGCCCTCACTATCATCGATGGCGGAAATAATGGTGCCCGAACCCGACCAACTGGACATTGGAGGGAGTGTTCCCCAAGGGGAGAGGAGGCTGTGAGCGATCACGCTGCCGTCGGGGTACGTCCTATTCGGCAGGCTCGCAAGGCACCAAACGCCGTTTCCATCCATGTAGATGTAGTACTGCGTGCTTCCGACAGCAGCTTCGTAGGCGTTGTCCTGTGGGGTCCACACGTAGGTGCCGCCGTAGCTTGAGCTGCTGACGACGATCTGCAAGGCTGCGGCCGGCGTCTTGTCATAAGGGTTGTCGAACACGAAGCAGCCGGACAGGCACAGTACTGTCGCAGTGAGCGTAGTGATTCGCATCATCGTGCTGCCTGCCCGAGCCGGTCGATTGCCCTCTGTTCCTTCATCGCTTTCGCCTGATTGACGCTCGTATGTTCAACTCCCTCCATTGTAGCTCTGCCGCAGCATGATTTCACCGATGTGCCGCTGGGCTGGACAAACAGAGCTTCCGCTGCGTGACGAGCGTCAGGGCCAGCAAACCGACCCACTGACAACAGGCGTTCCCTGGATTTTTCCCGTGCTGTCAGTCGGCGTGATGATGACGCGAATCCACTTCGCGTAGTCTCCGGATTGGATTGTGTAGGTGCTGCCAGTCCCGATCGGAACCGGAGAGTCGCCTGACTGCGAGGAAGATCTTTGCCATTGGCAGGTGGCGCTGTTGCCGAGACTTGATGCCAGAAATGCAACCTTGAGAGTCATCCCGCTTGAGACGGTGCCGTCGGGGGCGCCGCCCTGCGGACAGATGCCTCCTTCACTATCATCGATGCCAGATATAATACTGCCCGACCATCCAGAATTGGACGTTGGGGGGAGTGTGCGATAGGCGGGGCTGGTGCTGGAAGCGATGACAGTGCCCCCGGATGTCAGGTGCCAGGTGCCGCCCGAGTCCATTAATACAGAACATGGCGTGCTTCCGACCATCGCTTCGTATGCATTGTCCTGCGGGCTCCACACGTACGTGCCGCCGTAGCTGATGCTGGAGATGACGATTTGGAACGTTGCGGTTGGCGTGGAGTTGGTGTCCCAGGGATTGTCGAACAAGAAACAGCCGGCCAGGCATAGCACTGATGCGGCGAGGACCGCAGCGATCCGCATCATCGTGATGCCTGCCCGAGCTGATCGATTGCCTCGTCGAGGCGTCGGATCCGGTCCTCCGTCGGGGCTGTCGGAGGGGCGATGAGCTGGAGCGTCAGCGCGGTGGCAAGGGCGAGTCCTCCGGCTACTCCTGCCGTGATTGCCACTGCACTGTTGAACTGCGTCTGTTCCTTCATCGCTTGCGCCTGCCCCGCACTCGTGGCGGCTTGGTACTGCGCGTATGACGCGAACGCCTGGTAAAGAAAATACGCCATGGTTCCCGTGGAGGCGACTCCCGCCCCCAGGGAAACCCAGCTTCCTACATTGTAGCCCCGCCGCAGCCCGATTTCGCGCTGGTGCCGCTGCTCCAAAACGCTGCGCTCGGCGAGGAGTGCGGCCGCCGAACCGACAGGAAGAGCGGGTCCGAGGACTGGAACCTCGTCGTGCTCGGTGTTCGGGGTCAGCCGCAGGGGCGGGAGGAAGAGATCTCCGGTTGAAGCGACAACAGGAGCAGTCAAAGGTGCAGCCGCGCTCTCCGGCTGCGGTTCGGGGGTCGGTTTCGACGGGAGAGTCGGCGATGGAACGCGGGCAAGCTCGAGAGAGCCATCCGGAAGGACGTCAGGCGCGGCGGCAGCCGAAACGGCCGGAACTGCCACCGGAGACGTCGGCGCCCTGGCAATGTCTGCGGAGCCGGTCAGCCATGCGGCCACCGCGCTGGGGTCGATGATGCGCGCGTAGGGAGTGACCGCGCTGACGAACGCGGCCTCCGAGCGCCGTGCGCTGCCGCCCAGGGCGTCCCGTGCAATCATCTCGCCCTGGCCGTAGATCGTTGCCAGGAGGAAAAGCCTTCTCTGGGCCTCCCGCGTCCACGGTCCCGCGGAGGAGAGCGATACCACGGTACGGTAATCCTCTATCGCCGGCGGCAGCTCGCCCAGCTCCTCGTGGGATCGTCCCCTGAAATAGAAGGCTTCCGCGAGCCGCGGATCATCCTTGTGCCTGACGATGAACCCCGTCAGCAGGGAGATGGAGGTCGAATAGTCGACGAGCAGGTATGCCTGCCTTGCCCTGTCCAGGTCCGTGGGCTTACCCGGAAGGCCGGCGCTTCGTTTCTGCTCCAGGAGGTCCAGGAAATCCAGCAGCTTCCAGGCGACCGCGCTCTGCTCTTTGCCGGGATTCTCCGCTATGACGTCGGTGAGAATCATGCGCGCATTGCCAAGGCTGTTCAGCATCGAATCACAGAAAGCGACGTGCAGCAGGGCCGTCGCGCGGAGATCCGACCCGAGAGGAACCTCGGGAAGCACGCGAAGGTATATGCCGAGCGCCTGCCGGTAGCTGCGGCTGCGCTCGCGCAGGTAGGCGACCTCCAGGGCGCCGAGCGTGGCGTCTTCCGACTCAGGATGGATCGCACCCTTGCCGAGCATGTAGCGCAATCCGTTCAGGAAGGCGCGAAGGGGCCTGACCAGCGGAGCGATGGCCGCCGGAACATCGGAGGCAAGAGGCCTCCGGGGCGCGGTGAGTGCCTGGATCCGTGCCTCCAGCTCGTAGTTCTCCACCCGGCTCTCACCCTGCTCCAGCCGCCGTTTCAGCAGCTCGAATCTCCCCAGGATCGCCGAGTTGTCGAGTACCTCCTGGGTACCCGATGCGTCCTCCAGGAGGTAGTTCAGCTCGGAAACGCGCACGGTCAGGAGGTTCGTGTTGAAGAGGAGCGCGAAAAGGAGGAAGAGCAGGATGGGCAGGGCACGGATTGCTCGCTGCATTCTCTACTCCTGCTTCCCCGAGACTTCCGCCGGCAGCGTTTCCCCGGCATCCTTGCGGCGGTCGATCGCAAATCGCGAGCCGCTGGTGCCCTCCGCTTTCTTGGCGAGCTTTTTCAGCTCCGCCGCGGTCCCGGCGATCTCCTCGTGCCGGGTGTATGAGCGCCACTGGTTCGTGACGACCGCCACGGACACGGTCATCAGGGGGAACCGCTGATGCCTGCCCTTGCGATCCACGGATTCCAGGAAGCCGTTGGCACGATCGGCCTCGGAGTACAGGAGCGAGACCCCGCCGTCGAAGAGCCCCATGAAACGCCGCACGCACGGCTCCCAGGTATCGAAGCCGGTGATGGCGATGAAGTCGTCGCCCCCTTCATGGCCGATGAACCCGTCCCGGATGTCGAGCTCGTCGAACGACTTGCGGAGGCAGTCACGGGTGTAGAGGATCGCCTCGTCTCCCTTTGAAAAACCGTACGCATCGTTGAATGCCTTGAAATTGTCCAGGTCGCAGTACAGCACGGCGATCGCCGCGCCCGACTGCAGCCGCTCGTCGATGCGCCGGGCGATCGTGAGGTTCCCCGGCAGCCCCGTGAGGGGATTGGATTCCCGTGCCTCCTGGCGCATCCTCTGGAGGGCCACGCTCATCTCGTTGAAGGCGCGCGCGAGCTGTCCGATCTCGTCCTCGCGCAGCACGGGCACGCTCACCTCCAGGATTCCCCGGGACATTTTCTCCGTCGCAGTGAGGAGGCTGCGGAGGGGCCGGATCAGCACCCGGGTGACGATGAGGACGAAGGCCGAGTGGAGCGCGAGGATAAGAAGGGCGATGATGGCGCACTGCCGGTACAGGTAGCCCAGCTGTCGGGCAATGTCCTGCATCGGCATCGTGACCTCGGCCACCGCGGTCCGGTCTCCTGCGTACGCGAAAGGGAGATAGAGCTCCACCGTCCTGCCGGGCATGTCGATGGAGTGGGAGAAGAGCTTCGCCTCGAAATCGCGTTTCAGGATCGCTGCGTTGATGGCGGTGAACTCATCCGGCGTGGCCGTGTCGGCGGCGGGCGCCTCCGGGTCCGGCGCGGCCCCCGAGCGGAAGAGGACCTTGCCATCCTCGCCGAACACGGTGGTGCGAAGGACCCCGGCCTTCATCGCCATGTCCGAGATCCTCTGGAAGGCGGCGGCGTCGAGGGGTTTGCGGTCTGCGGCAAATGCATCCAGGGAGTATTTTATCGCAGTTCCCGCGTTCAGACTGGAGAGGACGGCGTTCTGGGAAATGAGATCGATCTGGTTCTCGAAGACCAGCAGGACGAAAACGGTGATGTTGAGGACAGTGATGACGAGGTAGGCGAGGGCCGTGCGGAAGAGGATCGAGGACGTCGCACGTGTCACACCGGACCTCCGAGTGAGCGGGTCAGTCCTTGCGGAAGAGCGGGGTCTCGACCCACGCTTTCTGCGCCTCGCGCGCCTCTCGCACCGCTTCCTTTCCGTTTGCTTCCAACTCCATCTGGTTCCCCTTGCACGTTTCTGCCCTACAGTAGCACCGCCGCCGGCAGCAATCAAGGATTCAACTTTATGGGGGTCCGCATCCGACATGGGAACTACCGCAGCAGACCAGCATGGCAGACGAGGAGTTCTTCCGACACATTCACCGCATGAGCCGTCTCACCCGGGCCCTGAAGGCGCCCCTGGACGCCTGGGAGGCCGAAGTGCTTCGTCGCACGACCGACAACTTCGGAGAGCGGATGGCCCGCGCGGTGCGGCGGCACCTGGACGAGGCGTTCATCGAGCTCGTCACCGGCCTCGACCCGGGGATCAGGAACTGAACCGGGCGGGCCGCGCTCTCAACCGCGCACGGGATCATGTATCATGGATCGGGCTCAGGCGCCGGGCCTCGTCGGCGAGCTCAACGACTTCCAGCAGGAATGGATCCAGTGCTACTTCGACTGCGTGAGCAAGGCTCGATCGCTGAAGGAGCCGCGATCGCGATCGAGAAGGTGCCCGCGGCATTTCGCTGCCGCGACCCAGCCTCTGCAGGTACACCGCCGAGCGCCCGATGCTGAGACAGGTTTCATTTGTCTCACTGCTCGTGCAGGTATGACCGAGCAGGTTCTGCGCCTGCCGGCAGATGCAGTTCATGACACCGAAGGGCCCGTTCGTTTCACGGATATGCCCGCGGATGTCGTCATACCGACCGACCGCGCCTGGTTCGCCTACCCTGGCATTGATCGGGACGGTCCGCATCTGCGATGTTTTTCTCGTGAGGATCGGGTTTGAAAATGCCTCATCCTGGTACGCGTGAATGTCTTCTACAAATTCCTTCGTCAGGCGATCCACCTGCAGCTCGAACATTCCGACGACAAGCGGAGTCATCCCGAATGCGGGAACGGGTTTCCCTCCTCGGGTGCCGCGGCCTCCCACGATCGCCCCCTTTCTCGCCATTGTGTCGAGCGCCGCGCGGAGCGCTTCAGGGGTGATGGGGATGCCTTTCAACCGCCTGCGTATTTTTTCTACGGGCTCAGGCCGTGAACTCATCGCAAGGGCGATTTTCGCTTCCACCGGACTGAAAAGATGCTTCAGCAGGCGAAGCTCCACCCCTGTTCTTGTGGCAGGGAACGCGATCGACATGCGGTCAAGATGACGCTGCAACCGGCGATAGATGTCATCAGGATTTTTCATTATGGTCCCTCTTTTGGATTCGCGCAAGAATATCTCCGATCGAGGTTTCGCGCAACACGCGACGAAAAGGCTCCGGTGTGCACAGTCTGCACATGGGAGATCTGTGCACAGAACATCTGTCATAGGGGCTCCCCTGGGCGTCACGCGCAGCATTCCAGCCGACCTTGTGCTCATCGCCTAACTCATACCTGATTCTAATTACCTGTCTGGCAAAATGATAGGTGATGTCCAAGCAAAATTGCGATGATGGCAAAAACTAGTTTGCATCGAGAAAAAATTCACGATTGGCACAGGTATTGCAACTAAAATATCAGAGAGGTGCCTGCGCACCACTCCATGGCCAGAGGATGAACCTGAACGAGCTTGCCTTGAAGATCAACGCCCGACTCTTTCCACCCGCGGGGGAGCGCTGCCCGGCGGTGAAAAGCATTCACGCGGCTGACACGATGAGCAGCCTGATTGCCAACGCGTCCCCCGACACGCTCCTCGTGACGTCGTCATGGGCAGGGCAGAGACGGCGGGCTGCCCATTGTTCGATCTTCCATGGAGGAATCCCGATGACCCTTGGACATATCGTTTCAGCTCTTGGCCTCGAGGTGCTCACCCGCGAGCTCTCCGTCAACGGCGGCGCCGATGTCACGAAAGGGCACGCGTCGGATCTCCTGAGCGACGTGCTTGCAAACGCGCCCTCCGGCGGGATTCTTCTCACGATCCAGGTGCACATGAACGTGATCGCCGTCGCCCTGCACGCAGGGCTCGCCGCGGTGGTCTTCACCCAGGGGATGCGGCCCGAGGAGCTGGTCCGTCTGAAGGCGGTGCAGGAAGGCATTCCCCTGCTGGCGACGAATGAATCGACCTTCGAGCTGGCCGGGAGGCTCTACGCGCTGGGGCTGAGGGGAAGGGGACAGGCGGAAAGTGAATGAACCGGCTGGCCGCGGACATGCACGTCCACACGGTGCTCTCGCCCTGCGCGTCGCGCGAAATGACCCCGCCCGCCATCGTGCGGGAAGCGGTGCGGAGAGCCGGTTCACGCTTTCGGAAACCGTCGAACTCATCCATCGGTACGGCGGACTCGCGGTGGCCGCGCACGGGCTGCCCCTGGTGAGCTCGTCCGACTGTCACTTCCTGGAGGACATGGGAACCGGGTCCACGATGCTGGAGGTGTCGGCGCCCTCGTTCGACGAGATCGCGAAGGCGCTGGGGATGGTCGATGGCCGGAGGTGCGCGATTGCGTGAGATTAGCCTCCACATCCTGGACCTCATCGAGAATGCGATCCGTGCCGGCGCGACGGTCATCGCCCTTGCCGTGGAAGAGGAACCGGACCGGGACCTGCTTTGTATCGCGGTGGAAGACAACGGCCCCGGTCTGCCCGTGCCGGCGGACATCGCCGCCGACCCTTTCTTCACGACCAAGGAAGGGAAGAAGACGGGGCTGGGGCTGAGCCTGATGAAGTTCCGCACCGAGCAGGCCGGGGGATCCTTCCGCCTGGAAAGGTCCTGCCTGGGAGGGCTCGCTGTGCGCGCCACGATGCCGATTTCCCACGTGGACAGGAGCCCGCTGGGGGACCTGGCGGCAACCCTGGCCTCCGTGGTGTGCACGAGCCCCGGGGTGGAGCTGCGCTCCCGGCTGCGCGTGGGCTGCCGGGAATGGCGCGTGAGCACGGCGGACATCATGCGCGGGCTGCCCGTGGGCGGCCGCAGCGAGATCGCCGTGGCGCGGCGCGTGAGGGAACGAATCGCGGAGGGGCTCACCGCCCTCCACGTGTGTGAGTAAACCAGAGGAAGGGAGAACGGCATGAACGAGGCATTACAGTCCGCCTGCGCGTGCGCAGACAAATCCACTGGGTACGGTGGCGAGCAGGCGACCGAGTCAGAGCTGATGGAGAGGCTCGACGAGGTTCTCACGGAGTACCAGGGCAGGCCGGGGGCCCTCATTCCCGTGCTGCAGATCGCCCAGGGCATCTACGGCTACCTGCCGCAGAGCGTGATGAAGCGCGTGGCGCTCCGTCTGGGCAAGTCCTACAGCGAGGTAGCGGGAGTCGTGGGCTTCTACTCCTTCTTTTCCACCGTGCCCCGGGGAAAGCACCTGGTGCGGGTGTGCCTGGGCACTGCCTGCTACGTGCGCGGCGGAAAGCAGGTGCTGGAGGGCTGCCGGCAGGAGCTGGGAATCGACGTGGGAGGCACCACGAGCGACGGACTGTTCACCCTTGAGGTAGGCAGGTGCTTCGGCGCCTGCGGCCTTGCACCCACGATCATGATCGACGAGGACGTGCACCAGCGGGTGAAGCCGATGAAGCTGCGCGAGCTGTTCTTCGCGTACCGCGACGGAAGCGCCGCATCGAAAAAAACGGTCACGAAGAAGACGCTGAAAAAGGCGCAGGCCGACTCCCGGAAGGGCGCGGGCCGCAGAGAAAGGGTGGGAGCGTGATGAGCGAAAGAATCAGCAGTCCCCAGGACCTCCTGAAGCTCCGCGACCAGGCGCGCAGCCAGGTCGATCTGCGCGGCGGCCCGAAGGAAGCGCAGGTCGTCGTGCACGTGGGAACCTGCGGAATCGCCGCGGGCGCGCGCGACATTGTCGCGGAGCTCGTTGCCGAGCTGGACAAAAACGCGGTGCAGACCGTCACCGTCCGGCAGTCCGGATGCATCGGACTGTGCAACAAGGAGCCCATGCTCACCTACACCGACAAGGCAGGAGAGAACTTCCTCTACGTGAACCTCACGCGCGCGAAGGTGCGCGAGCTCGTGGAGCGCCATCTCCGCACGGGTGAGCCCGTCGAGCAGTACATCATGAAGGGAGACACGACATGAGCCGATCGAGATGCAATGTGCTGATCTGCACGGGCGGCGGCTGCGTGGCCTCCGGCGCCCTGGAGCTGAGCGCGGCCATGCGGGCCGCAATCCAGGAGCGCGGGCTGGATGGCGAGGTGCAGGTCTTCGAGACCGGCTGCCTGGGCCCGTGCGCGGCGGGCCCCGTGGCCGTGGTCCATCCCGATGGGATCCTCTACCAGAACCTCAAGCCCGCGGATGCGGAGCGCATCGCGGAGGAGCACCTGCTGAAGGGCCGGGTGGTGAAAGACCTCGCCTATGAGAAGCGCCCGGGGAGCATGGAGGCGCTGGGCCTGCGGGAGATCCCCTTCTTCCGCAAGCAGGTGAAGATCGTGCTCCGGAACTGCGGGCTCATCGACCCGCTGAAGATCGAGGAGTACATCGCCCGGGACGGTTACATGGCCCTGGCGAAGGTGCTCACCGAGATGTCACCCCCGCAGGTGATCGAGGAGGTGAAGATGTCCGGTCTCCGAGGCAGGGGCGGGGCGGGTTTCTCCACCGGCATAAAGTGGTGGCTGTGTCGCGAGGCGCATGGCACCGAGAAGTTCACCATCTGCAACGCCGACGAGGGAGACCCGGGCGCGTTCATGGACAGGAGCGTCCTGGAGGGAGACCCTCACAGTCTCATCGAGGCCATGACCATCGCCGGCTACGCGATCGGCTCCTCCCAGGGTTACGTGTACGTGCGAGCAGAGTATCCGCTCGCGGTGGAGCGGCTCACCCGGGCGATCGAGCACGCGCGGGAGCGAGGCCTGCTGGGAAAGAACATCATGGGCTCGACCCACTCCTTCGACCTCGAGATCAGGATGGGATCGGGCGCATTCGTCTGCGGTGAAGAGACTGCGCTGATGACTTCTATAGAAGGAAACCGGGGCGAGCCTCGGCCGCGGCCCCCCTTCCCCGCGTTCAAGGGTCTCTGGAACAAACCCAGCCTCCTCAACAACGTGGAAACGTACGCCGCGATCCCCTCGATCATCCTGAAGGGCGCATCGTGGTATGCATCCATGGGAACGGCGAAGAGCAAGGGCACCAAGGTCTTCGCCCTGGCCGGCGCGGTGAAGAACACGGGCCTGGTGGAGATCCCCATCGGCATGCAGCTCGGAGAGCTCGTCTTCGACATCGGCGGCGGCATGAGGGAAGGCAAGACCTTCAAGGCCGCGCAGATCGGGGGACCCTCGGGAGGCTGCATCCCGCGGCATCACCTCAACGTGCCCGTGGACTACGAATCCCTCGTCGAGCTGGGCGCGATCATGGGATCGGGCGGTCTGATCGTCATGGACGAGGACACCTGCATGGTGGACATCTCCCGGTTTTTCCTGGAGTTCGTGCAGGACGAATCCTGCGGCAAGTGTACGCCCTGCCGGGTGGGCACCCGGCGGATGCTGGAGATCCTGGACCGCATCTGCGAGGGCAGGGGACAGGAGGGGGACATCGAGCGCCTGGTGGACCTGGGGTCCACGATCAAGGACACGGCGCTCTGCGGGCTGGGCCAGACCGCTCCGAACCCGGTTCTCTCGGCCATCCGCCATTTCCGGGAGGAGTTCGTCGAGCATATCAGGGACCACAAATGCCGGGCCGGCGTGTGCCCCGAGCTGGTGCGCGCCCCGTGCCAGAACGCGTGCCCCGCGGGGGTGGACGTGCCGGGCTTCGTGAGCCTGATCGGCGAGAAGCGATTCGACGAGGCGCTCGCGCTGCACAGGGAGAGAAACCCGCTTGCGGCCATCTGCTCCCGCGTGTGCTTCCATCCCTGCGAGAGCAAGTGCCGTCGGTCCACGCTGGACGATCCGCTTTCCATCAGGTCCCTGAAGCGCTACATGGTCGAACAGGAAAAGGAGTTCAACCTGCCCGAGATGATCAAGGACGGGGCGAACGCGAAGAGGAAGGTGGCCGTCGTGGGCGCGGGCCCCGCGGGTCTTTCCTGCGCATATTTCCTGGCCCGGCTGGGCTACCGGCCGACCATCTTCGAAGCGGCCTCGGAGCCCGGCGGCATGCTCGTGCAGGCGATCCCGGCCTACCGCCTGCCGCGCGACATCCTTCGCCGGGAGATCGGCATGATCGAGAAGCTCGGCGTGCAGATCAGGACGAATAAGGTCCTGGGCAGGGATTTCACCCTGACGAGCATGAAGGAGATGGGATACGAGGCGGTGTTCCTCGCCGTCGGTGCGCCGAAGGGTGCGGGCCTGGGCATGCAGGGTGAGGAGGCTCCGGGTGTGACCGAGGCCATCGACTTCCTCAGGCAGTACAACCTCACCGGCAAGGTCCCCGTAGGAAAGAACGTCCTGGTTGTCGGCGGCGGAAACGCCGCGATCGATGCGGCGCGAACCGCCCTTCGACTGGGCGCAGGGTCCGTGACCGTGGCCTACCGGAGGACCCGGGCGGAGATGCCCGCCTACAGGGAAGAGGTTGAGGAGGCGGAGCGCGAGGGAGTGAAGTTCCAGTTCCTCGCGGCGCCCGTTGAGCTCGAGCAGGAGAAAGGGAAGCTCGCGGCCGTGAAGATGCGCCGCATGGGATTGGGCGATTTCGACCGCTCGGGCAGGCGCAAGCCCGTGGCGGACCCGCAGGGAGACTTCACCATGCCGGCCGACCAGCTCATCGCCGCGGTGGGACAGGCGCTGAAGCCGAACGAAATCTTCGATGGAGTCTCGCTGAAGCTCAACGACCGCGAGTTCATCGCGGTGAACCCGGTGAACGGCCAGGCATCCGAGGAATGGGTCTTCGCGGGAGGCGATGCGGCGAGCGGACCCTCGTCGGTGATCGAGTCGATCGCCGCGGGAGAAAAGGCGGCGGTGGGCATGCACGCGTTCCTTGCGGGAATGGGAGAGATCCCGTGGCGGACCTCCCGGATGGTGGACACTTTCTTCGACCCGGATGCGGATCCCGTCATGGGCACGCGGCCCGGCCTGAAGCTGATCCCCGTTTCCCGCCGGAAGGGATTCGCCGAGGTGGAGACCGCGTGGTCCGCCGGGGTGGCCCTTGCAGAGACGAAGCGCTGCCTGCGCTGCGACTACCGCGAATAGAGAGGAGAAAACGATGCCATCCCTGACAATAGATCACAAGACCATCAGCGTGGCGGACGGCACGAGCCTGCTCGAAGCTGCCCGCCAGGCCGGCTTCCATGTCCCCAGCCTCTGCTACCTGAAAAAGGTGCAGGCAATCGGTTCCTGCCGGGTGTGCCTCATGGAGGTGGAGGGCGCGAAGACGCTCATGGCCTCCTGCGTCACTCCCGCCTTCGAAGGCATGAAGGTGCACACCAATTCGGCGCGCGTGCGCGCCGCAAGAAAGACAGTCGTCGAGCTGATCCTTTCCGACCACGAGGGCGACTGCCAGACCTGCGACAGGAACGGCGACTGCGAGCTGCAGACCGTGGCTCGCGACCTCGGAATCCGGGAGATCACCTACCCCGGCAGCAAGAGTATCCGCCGCAAGGACACGAGCACGCCGGCCCTCGTGCGGAACACGGCCAAGTGCATCCTGTGCCGGCGCTGCGTCACCGTCTGCGGCAACACGCAGGGAGTTGCCGCCATCTTCCCGCAGAAGCGCGGATTCCAGTCCGTCATCGGCCCGGCCTTTACGTCGGACCTTTCGGAAGTCGTCTGCGTGCAATGCGGACAATGCGCGGCGGTGTGCCCTGTGGGGGCCATCGGTGAGAACGACGAGACGGCCAAGGTGTGGGCCGCGATCGACGATCCGAAAAAGACCGTGCTCGTGCAGACCGCCCCTGCAATCCGGGCCGCACTCGGCGAGTGCTTCGGCCTGCCGCCGGGCACGCTGGTGACGGGCAAAATGGTCACCGCCCTGCGGCTGATGGGCTTCGACAAGGTGTTCGACACGAACTTCACCGCGGACCTCACGATCATGGAGGAGGGCACGGAGCTGCTGACCCGGTTGAAAAAGGCGCTGGTGGACAAGCAGCCGGTGCCGCTCCCTCTGTTCACAAGCTGTTCGCCCGGCTGGATCCGGTATGCCGAGCACTTCTATCCCGAGATCCTCCCCAACATCTCCACATGTAAATCCCCCCAGCAGATGTTCGGCGCGGTTGCCAAGACATACTACGCGGAGAAGATCGGCAAGAAACCCGAGGATATCTTCGTCGTCTCGGTCATGCCCTGCACGGCGAAGAAATACGAGTCCCAGCGGCCCGAGATGTATGCAAGCGGCGTGCGTGACGTGGACGTGGTGCTCACCACCCGGGAGCTGGGCCGGATGATCCGACAGGGAGGCATCGATTTCCCGAATCTTCCCGACGGTAAGATGGACAGCGTCCTCGGCGCATCTTCGGGCGCGGCGGACATCTTTGCCAACACCGGAGGCGTCATGGAGGCGGCCCTGCGGACCGTGTACGAGATCGTGACCGGCAGGCAGCTGCCCTTCGACAACCTGCACGTGGCTCCCGTGGCCGGGCTCGCCGGCGTGAAGGAGGCGGCCGTGAAGATCGAGGGCACCGTGCGCGAATGGGCATTCCTGGAAGGGGTGACGGTGAAGATCGCCGTGGCGCACGGCCTGGGCAATGCACGGCACCTCATCGAGAAGATCAAGAGCGGCGAGCAAAAAAATCCGCGGGATACCGCGGCGCAATACCACTTCGTGGAGGTGATGACCTGCCCGGGAGGCTGCATCGGGGGAGGCGGGCAGCCGCGCCTGACCACCGACGAGGTGCGCATGGCGCGCATCGCGGCCATCTACAAGGAGGACGAGGGCAAGCCCATCCGCAAGTCGCACAGCAACCCCGAGGTGACGGCGATCTACGAGGAGTACCTGAAAAAGCCACTGGGGGAGAAATCGCACCACCTCCTGCACACGCGCTATACGGCGCGGGAGAGGGTCTAGGACCCGTACCGCAATGGTGAAGGTATCACCTGGAGGCACGGCCACAGATACCGCCCTGCGGGCGGTGTGCACGTGAGCATCGTCTCCACGATCCCCGAGAAATGCAGGCGCTGCTACGCGTGCGTGCGCGAATGCCCGGACAAGGCCATCAAGGTCATCGCCGGGCAGGCCACGGTCATCGCGGAGCAGTGCGTGGCATGCGGGAACTGCGTGAAGGTCTGCACACAGAAGGCCAAGCGCATCGAGGATGCGACGATGCTCGTGAGCAGGATGCTTTCCCCCGGGTACGTCGGCACGTCCTTCCTCGTTCGGATCCCCATCGACAGAAAATCCACGGAGGAAACCAATGAGCACGGCAAGAACGGTTCTGCTGGTTGACGACGACGCGGACTTCGTGGAGATGAATCGCATGCTCCTGGAGCAGAACGGGTATTGCGTGCGCGTGGCGTACAGCGGGCGGCAATGCCTTGCGGAGGTGAACGCAAGCCGGCCCGACATCATTATCCTGGACATGGTCATGGAAAGCCGGGAGGACGGTTTCGAGGTGTCCCGGGAGCTGCGCAATTCCGAGCACACCAAGTCCATACCGCTCGTGATGATCACCTCCGTGAACGACAGCACCCCTTTCCGCCTCGAGCCCGACCGGACGTGGCTGCCCGTCGACGCCCTGCTGGAGAAGCCCGTGGAGCCCCAGCTTCTTCTCAGCGTGGTGGACAAGGCGCTGAAGCCAAATGACGCGCAACTCCGCCAGGAGCGGAAGGCGCCTCGGTGGAATGACGCGCAGGCGCGTCCGCGCTGATCGGCATGTTCAACGGACCGATGATCTATCGTGTCGATGACGACAAGGACTTCCTGGAGATGCAGAAGGCCATCCTCACGCACGGGGGCTACCGCACGAGGTGCTTCTCCGAATCCCGGGAGGCCCTGGACGCCCTCGGTGAAGCCGCTGGCCCTGAGAGGCCGGCGCTCGTGGTGACCGACCTCATGATGAAGTCGCTCGATGCGGGCTTCACCTTTGCCCGAACGCTCAGGTCCGACCCCCGGTTCGCGGACATCCCGATGATCATCGTCTCCGCCGCGGCAAGCCGGAAGGGCTTCGACTTCAGGCCGCGCACCGCCGAGGACCTGGCAGCGATGCACGCCGAGGCGTTCTTCGACAAGCCGGTGACTCCCGCGGCGTTTCTGGCCAAAGTGAAGGAGCTCCTCGAATGAGCGAGCCCGCCGCCGCGAGCGCGCAGGGGGCAGGGGCGGCCCCGGCCCCTCACGCCCGCATCCTGGTGGCGGACGACGAGCTGGGCGTCCGCGAGGGCTGCCGGAAAATCCTGGCCGCCGAGGGCTACGAGGTGCTCACGGCCGGGGACGGCAAGGCCGGCCTGGAGCAGCTCGTGGAGCGCGGGCCTTTCGCGGTCCTCCTCGTGGACCTGCAGATGCCCCGGATGTCCGGGCTGGAGCTGATCCAGGAAGCCAGGAACCGGGACCCCGACATCGTTCCCCTCATCATCACCGCGCACGCCACGCTGGATACGGCCGTGGAAGGCACGCGGCAGGGAGCCTACAGCTACATTCCCAAGCCTTTCACGCCGGACGAGCTCCTGCTGGCCATCAAGAACGGCCTGGAGAGGAGAGCCTTGTCCATTGAGGCGCGCCGTCTCCGCGAGGAACGCGAGAAGCGTCTCCTCGAGGTCGCCGCCGAGCGCTCGCGCAGCAACACGATCATCGCGGCGATGACTGACGGCATCCTCGTGATCAACAGCGAGAAGCTGGTCGTGCTGCGCAACAACGCCACGGCCCGCATCCTTCCCGACTGCGCCCACCGGCCCATCCCGTTTCCCCTGGACGAGATCGAGAGCGCCGACGTGCAGGAGATCGTGAACGTCGTCCTCGATTCGCCCGGTGGATTCATGATCCTCTCCCGGCAGATCCCCCTGGGGGCGTTCACCTATATGCTGAACGTGAGCCCGATCATCGATCCCGGCGGGGAGACCTCCGGGGCCGTGGCGGTTTTCAGCGACGTGACGGAGCTGAAGAAGCTGGACGCCGCGAAATCCATGTTCGTGTCACTTGTCGCCCACGAAGTGAAAAGCCCCCTGGCGGCGACCGAGGGTTGGTTGAACCTCGTGCTGAGCGGCATGCTGAAGGCTGACCCCGCGGAAGAGCGGCACATGCTGGAGCGGGTCCTGCTCCGTGTGAGAACGCTTCGGGGAATGGTCAACGAGCTGATCAGCCTCACGGCGATCCAGACGGGCAATTTTTCATTGAAACGGGCGCCCGTGGCGGTGGCCGACGTCGTCGCCGAGACGGTGGAAGCCCACCGGGAGAAGGCGGAGGAGCACAGGATCTCGGTGAAAATCTCCGACTGCGTCACCGGTGCGCGCGTGCTCGCCGACAAGGATGCCCTCTCCATGATCTTCTCCAACCTCGTGGAAAACGCGGTGAAGTATTCCCGCGACGGTGGAGACGTCCTGGTGCGGATCGGGCGGGAGGGAATGTACGTGACGGTGTCCGTGAAGGACAACGGCATCGGGATCTCCCCCGAGGACCTCGCGAAGGTGTTCGACGAGTTCTACAGGGCCCGAAACGAGCAGACCGCCAGCATCCCCGGTACTGGCCTGGGCCTGAGCCTCGTGAAGCGGCTCACCGAGCTGCACGAGGGTACCGTGGGCGTGTCCTCCGAGCCGGGGAAGGGGAGCGAGTTCATCGTGAGGTTTCCGTCAATCGCTTAGAGCTCTTGTTCCCGTGACCGACTGTCTACTTCCCCGTGACCTTTTCGTGACGGATTCTCGGTACATTCTGTCCATGAGAAACCAAACTTTTCGACTGACATTCGCATCACTGCTCCCTATGGCGGCGATGCTTGTTCTCGGCGCGGCGAACGCCGCGGCGGATATGCCCAGCCCGCCAATGGACACTGCGGCCATGATGAAGGGCACGCAGACAGCCGTGCTCGCCGGTGGATGCTTCTGGGGAATGGAGGGCGTTTTCGAGCGTTTGAAGGGTGTCAAAGATGTCACCTCGGGGTATTCAGGCGGGGAAATGAATACCGCCCACTACGAGATGGTCGGCACGGGAATGACGGGGCACGCCGAGTCCATCCAGATCCGGTATGACCCTGCCCAGATCAGCTACGGCACCCTGCTCAAGGTTTTTTTCGCCGTGGGGCACGATCCCACGGAGCTGAACTTCCAGGGTCCGGACCACGGGACCCAGTACCGTTCCGCGATCTTCTACGCGAATGATGGCCAGAAACAGGTCGCGGAAGACTACATCCGGATGCTGGACCGGGCAAAAGTGTACCCGAAGGCCATCGTGACCCAGGTCGTGGCCCTGAAGGCGTTCTATCCGGCAGAGGAGTATCACCAGCACTTCCTCGACAACAATCCCGACTACCCCTACATCGTGTACTGGGACCTGCCGAAGATCGCGAATCTTCAGAAGCTCTTCCCGGACCTGGTTTCGAAGAAGTCGTGACCTGAGACGCGCACACTTCGGTGTGCGCGTTGTCTTTCGTTCGCGGGGCGACTATAGTTCTCGCCCATGAACGTCCTGTCTCTCGACGGAGTGAGCAAGACCCTGGTGGATGCGCCGTTGTTCGATCGGGTGACCCTGGGGATCGATGCGGGGGAGAAGATAGGATTCATCGGGAGGAACGGAGCGGGAAAATCCACCTTCCTCAAGATCCTCACCGGCGAGACCCTTCCCGACACCGGCACCGTGTCGCGCAACCGCGGGTTGACAATCAGCACCTTGCCGCAGCGGCCGCTCTTCCGTCCGGGGACTTCGCTGGCGGAGTACTGCTTCCAGGAGGATGCCGACCAGAAAGCCTTGAGCGCCGAAGCACATGCCGTTGTCGCTGACGCATTTCGCTCACTGTGCCGCGAGCTGAGACTCGACGACCCGACGGCGCGCATGGGAACGCTCTCGGGAGGCATGGTCCGCAAGGCGTCCATCGCCCGGTGCCTTGCACGTGGTGCCGGCTTCCTCCTGCTCGACGAGCCGACCAATCACCTCGACCTGGACACCATCGAATGGCTGGAGGGACGGCTGCGCGCGGCGTCCTCCGGATTCATCCTCGTCACGCACGACCGCTACTTCCTGGACGGGGTGTGCACGGCGATCATGGAAATCGACGACCGCGCGATCTTCAAGTATGCGGGCAGCTATTCCTCGTACCTGGAGCGCAAGGCGGATCGTGAGGATGCTCGCGAACGTGCGGAGCAGCGCAGGGGTGCAATTCTCAGGGGCGAGTTGGACTGGTTGAAGCGTGGGCCTCGTGCGCGCACGGGCAAGGACAAGGGCCGCAAGCAGCGCATACAGGACCTGCTGGATTCCCGGGTGCAGGCGGAGATGCCCATGCGTGAGTTTACCTCCACCCATCGTCGCCTGGGGAAGAAAGTGCTCGAGATGCAGGCGGTGACGAAGAGCTACGACGAGCGGCAGGTCCTGCGGCCCTTCACGTACAGCTTTCGCCGCGGAGAGCGCATCGGCGTCATCGGCCCCAACGGATCGGGCAAGACCACGTTCCTCAGGCTCGTCGCGGGAGAGGTGGCGCCAGATGCCGGGAGCGCGACACAGGGGGAGACCACGGTCTTCGCCCACCTTCCGCAGGCAAGCGGCGAAGAACACAGGGGCATCACCATTATCGATTTCATGAAGGAGCTGGGCGAGCGGGTTTTGCGCGAGCATGGTGAATCACTCTCGGCCGAGCAATTCCTGGAACGGTTCCTTTTTCCCCGCAGCATGCACGCTGTGACCCTCGATCGGCTTTCAGGGGGCGAGCTGCGGCGGCTCACGCTGGTGCGACTCCTCGCTACCGCCCCCAATTTCCTGCTCCTGGACGAACCGACGAATGACCTGGACCTGGATACGATCCGGCAGCTGGAGGACTACCTGTCGGACTTCGAGGGCTGCATCCTCCTGGTCTCCCACGACAGGGCAATGCTCGATCGGCTCACTGACTCTCTTCTCGTGTTCGACGGCGCGGGGGGAGCTCGGGGTTTCACCGGCAACTATGAGGAATACCGCGCCGTCGCGGGCAGTGAAAAGAGAGAGCCCGAAGCCTCGCCGCGCGAATCATATCGGCCCGCTCATGTCGAAAAGACCGGACTGTCCTTTCAAGAGCGCAAAGAGTACGGCGAGCTCCTGGCGGAGATCGAGCGCCTGGAGAAGGAGCAGAAGTCACTGGAGGAGTCCTTTCAGCAGCAGTCGAGTGATCCGATCGAGCGGGGAAAGAACTCCAGGCGCTACCAGGAGCTCCTGGGAACGATCGAGCAGCGGATGGCCAGGTGGGAAGAGCTGGCCGTCCGCGCGGGGGAATGAAGCTCCGTGGGGCAGACCGTCGCGGGGGACGCGCGCGAGATAGCACGGGCACTGAAGAAGCATTTCGGATTCGGGGAGTTTCGGCCCTACCAGCGGGAGATCGTCGAAGCAATCCTCCAGGGACGTGACGTGTTCGCCGCGCTGCCGACGGGCGGGGGGAAGTCCCTCTGCTACCAGCTCCCCGCCGTCATGCGGGACGGCCTCACGCTTGTGGTGAGCCCCCTCATCTCTCTCATGAAAGACCAGGTGGATGCCGCCCGGGAAGGGGGAATCCCGGCCGCGTTCCTCAACAGCACCCTTTCACAGGACGAAGCGAAAGAAACGTGGCGGGCGCTCGCCTCCGGCACCATTCGGCTCCTCTACGCGTCCCCCGAGCGGCTGTCGATCCCTGCCTTTCGCGCCGCGCTGTCCCGGTTCGGGCTCGGACTGATCGCCGTCGACGAGGCGCACTGCATCTCGGAATGGGGGCACGAGTTCCGTCCTGACTACCGGACGCTGGGCCTGCTTCGCACCGAGTTCCCCGGAGTTCCCATCGCCGCCTTCACGGCAACGGCCACCCCGCAGGTCCAGGACGACATCGTGCGGCTGTTGACCTTGAGAGCGCCGTACCTCGTTCGGGCAAGCTTCGACCGGCCGGAGATCTTCTACCGGGTGCGCGCCAGGGAGGGGGATGGAGACGCACAGGTGCTTCGATTCATCCGGCAGCACGAAGGAGCGCCGGGCATCGTGTATCGCGGCACGCGCAGGGCCGTGGAGCGGACCGCCGCTTTCCTTGCCGGCAGGGGAATCGACGCGGTGGCATATCATGCCGGCCTCGAAGACGGCGCGCGGCGCTCGCGGCAGGAGGCGTTCGACCTGGACCAGGTGACGGTGGTTGTCGCCACCATCGCCTTTGGCATGGGCATCGACAAGCCGAACGTGCGTTGGGTGGTTCACGCGGACCTTCCCCGCAGTGTCGAGGGGTACTACCAGGAAACTGGCAGAGCTGCCCGCGACGGTGAGGAAGCCGATGCACTCCTCCTTTACGGGCCGGGCGACATCGCCTCCATTCGCTGGCACATCGCCAGGATGGAGAATCCCGAGGAGAGCGCGCGTGCCGAGGCCCGCCTGCGCGATATCCTGCGCTACGCGGAATCCCCGGTCTGCCGAAGGACTCAGCTGCTGGCGCATTTCGCCGAACGCCACCCGGGCAACTGCAGGCGCTGCGACGTGTGCGCCGGCGAGGTGGCGCGGGAGGACCTGACGGAAGCCGCGCGCAAGGTCCTCTCCGCCGCGGTGCGGACCGGGGAGCGCTTTGGCGCCCATCATCTCGTCGACATCCTGACGGGCAACCCGACGGACAAGGTATTGGAGCGAGGGCACGAATCCCTGCCCACCTACGGCGTCGGCAGGGATCACGACCGGGACTGGTGGCTCGCTCTTGTCAGGGAGCTCGATGCCGCGGGGTGCCTCGTTCGCGGTGAAAGCCGTACCGCAGGGTACAGCCTCTCCGGCAAGGGGCGTCTTCTCCTTCAGGGCAAAGAGACGTTTCTGGGGACGCGAAGCTCCGGGAACAGCGCGCATGTCAGACCGGAGCCCGCCCCTCTCGGCGGACCGGCGCAGGAGGATCTTTTCCAGAGTCTCAGGCAGGTGCGAAGGCGCCTTGCAGAGGCGCGGCGACTGCCCCCGTATGTCATATTCAGCGACAAGACCTTGCGTGCGATGGCACGCGGAAGGCCGACGGACCCGGCGGGGCTCCTTCGCTGCCCCGGCGTTGGCGATGCAAAGCTTGCCGCATACGGGACCCTTTTTCTGGATGCAATTCGGGAGTTCCTCTCTCGTGCCGGCACGCTCAGCCAGAGGGACTGAACCGCCGATTCCGCACGATTCTGCTCGACCCTGACGCTGCGTCAGGGTTCATCTTTTCAGCGGACATTGGATTTCCCGTTCCTCGTGCACAGGCAAAACCTCAAGGAAGCTGACGCGCTGAGCGAGGGAGTGGTGGCTGGAATCTCCTCGCGTCGAAAGGCTGCACTCGCACCCTCCAATCCGGAGATCCGATCGGCTCCCCAGCCAATGGCCGTGAGCGGATGCAGCCTCCGACGGCTCCTTCGGAATGCGAGAGCCGGGACGTCTCTGCGACATGAGGGGACTCGCCCAATTGAAGCGGGCGTTGGGGATTGAGGCGGCCGGCCGACAGCACCTCTTGCTTTTCGGCCCGCCCGGAAGCGGTAAGACAACGGCCTTACTGCGGCTGCCAGTGAAACAAGCCCAAAGCTTGGTCGGTCGGTCAATCGCAAAGTCGGGTGCTTCGCTTTGAAGGCGTTGGGTTTTGTTGCGACCCCTGAGAAAGCAAGGAGAGAGTCAAACCCGTGCTCTGGGACCTCCTTTTCGGGAGGCTCGTCGCTTTAGGGAAGGTCGCAGCCGAGACGTCGGCGCACGAATGCCGCCGCGTTGTGACCGACGAGAGCTTGGCTGCCTCCGAACGGACATCTTAGGCTCAATCCTTGGGACGTCTGATGGGCTGCAGTAAACCCTTGCGGTCATTTCACCTCCAAATCTTCTCGATTAGCCAGAGGTGAATGCTTATTATCATCTAAAGGAGACCGGGATGTCTCGTTCCGAACGCCTCATGGAGCTACTACAAAGTCTGCGCCGCCGCAAATACGCCGTCACCGCCCGGTCCTTGGCGGAGGAGCTTGAGGTAAGTGTGCGAACGGTGTATCGGGATATCGAGACCTTGAATAACCAGGGGGCCTCCGTCGACGGCGAAGCAGGCGTCGGATTCCTGCTGCGTCCTGGCTACACCGTTCCACCTTTGATGTTCACTACGGAGGAAATCGAAGCCCTTGTTGTCGGCGCGCGCTGGGTCATCGGCAAAGCCGATGGTCACCTCGCTAAGGCGGCGCGCAATGGGCTAGCCAAGATCAACGCCGTGTTGCCGAAAGTACTCCAAGATGAGTTGGATTCGTGCACGCTGCTCATTCCTTCGCGTCCTCATCCTACTGCAGAAGCCGCTTTCATGAAATCCCTCCGCGAAGCCATTAGGGGCAATAGGAAAATGACCATCGTTTACCGGGACTTGAAAGACGAAGTGACACGGCGGACCATCTGGCCCTTCGCCATAGCCTATTGGGACCAGGCCCAGGTCATTGCCGCGCGGTGTGAAACACGGATCGACTTCCGGCACTTCAGGGCCGACCGCGTGGAATCCTGGATCGCGTCGGACGTTGAGTATCCACGCAGCCGCTTCGACCTCTTGAGGGAATGGAGGCAAACGCTTGGCGTTCTCCCTCCTCGGCTCGAACCCTAACGGCTGGATCCTTCGACTGCTGACATAATCTGACACACCGTCCCGGTATATTAGAGACAAGTAGTTTGCAGGATTGTGACTGACAGAAAGGCAAGGAGGGATGCATGTCAGCGAAAACAAAAACAGTGGCAGCTTTGCGGCCTAAGTCCTAATGCTTGGTCTTGTTGAAATTGCGAACGCGCAATCAGGGGTCGGGAAGAGAGAAAGGAACGACTATGCCTAATTTCAATGTTGTTGTGTTGTATGTCAAAGACATCAACGTCAGCAAAGCCTTCTATACGGGGTTACTCGGACGCAGCCCCAAGGAATTGTCTCCAACTTTCATGTCGTACCAATTGGCCTCGGGGCTTGTCCTGGAGCTTTGGCAACTCGACAAGGTTCATCCTGCAGCATCCCTTACTGGCGGCGGCAGCGAGCTGTGCATCGTTTTGCCAGATCACGATGCAGTGAACCGCTTGTACGACGAATGGAAAGGCCGTGGCGTCGAGTTCGCACAGTCCCCTGCAAAGGCTGTGTTCGGCCTCACCTTCGTGGCCAAAGACCCGGACGGTCACCGACTGCGGGCGGTCGCGGGCAACTGAGCGGGGGAACGAGGATTTTCCTTATGGCTGTGGCGCGCGCCACGGCCATTGTATGCCGCAGCCGAGGAGGCCCCTACAATAAGAAAGACGCGGGACTCTTGGGACACCTAAAGGCTATGGGTAAGGCATTGAGAGGGCGCAGGCTGCGGTCGTTGAGCCGAGTTCATGAAACCCATGGAAGCTATTCTCGATCGGCAAGCCCGGCGATACCATGGAGAAAGAATCTTCTCAGCCACGTCGCCATTTGGGATGCGCCGTAGGCTTTCCCATATTCCAGCCACCATATTGCGACGCCGACAAACAGGCTCGCCGAAAATGCAACGGTAATCTCCTGTGGCAAAACGCCTTTTGACGAACCGCGTTTCTTGGCTGGCAACCCTATTGGTCCCCGTTCCTGGAGCAGGCGCTCGACATGCGTTCGCAGCCGTGCCTGGAACCAGGTACCTCCTGCACTGTGGAGGATCGCTCGGTACAGGTTGGCGTTCGTTTCGATACATTCAAAAAACCTGATCCAGGGTTCCGGCACTTCGTTCAGTTTGAAGCGAGAACGCGCAGACTCGGGCGATCCCATCGATTCATCCAACTCTTCGATGGCTTTCGTGAGAATGCTCTCCAGCAATTCGTATTTGTCTCGGTAATGGCGATAAAACGTCGTCCTGTTCACTCTCGCCCGACGAGCTATGTCTCCAACCGTAACCGAATCAAGGCTCTTCTTTGCAATCAGAGCCACGAGTGCATCTCGTATTGAATCCAGGGTCCGTTGGACTCGAAGATCGTTCACGTTCATAGACATTCCCGCCTATTTGTCGCATAAGCGACAGACGTTGGGCGTTGTTTCTTCCCCCAGCCTGACTGACGCCTTATGCTCACTGTAGCATGTGCAACACGACGTTGCACAGCAAGGAGAGCTTTATGAACGATCAGGTCTTCGATTTGTACGTCTGCCCGCGATGCAGGGGAAAACTGCTCAAACGGCCTGATGCTCTGCATTGCAAGGGCTGCGAGAAGAACTATCCCGTGACGGGGGGCATTCCAGACTTTGTGCTTGTCACACCGCAGGAAAGTACTAACCCATTCCTGCACGGGTTCGGCAAGATATTGGCACCTCTCTACGAAAGCCCCTTCTGGTTCCCTATCATGCTCAAGCTCCTGGGCGGCTGGGATGCGCCAACACTGGGTCAGATCGTGGAGTCTGTCAGTGAGAAGATCGGATCGGTCAACGGGCGTGTCCTGGATGTTGCGACTGGCACCGGGACATATGGTCGCCATGTCGCGGGGAGACGACGCTCCGTCTATGGCATTGACATATCTTTGGAAATGCTTCGAAAGGGTCAGCAGTTTGTGGAACGGGAAGGCGTCGATAACATGAGCTTCGCTCGTGCGGACGGCGAGTCCATGCCGTTCGCTGATGGTGTGTTTGATTGTTGCCTCTTCTGCGGCAGTCTGCACGTCTTCCCCGATACAAAGAGAGTGCTCAGGGAGGTGGGGCGCACCTTGAAGCTAGGCGCGCCTGTCGTTGTCACTACGCTGATTCACGGGGAAAAGGGAATACTGAAAGCACGCGGTACTCGTCAACGTGAACCGAAGAAAATGAAGGTATTCGATCTCCCGGGCCTGCAGGTTGACGTTGAAGAGGCGGGCTTTGACGATTTCAAGCCAGAAGCGTACGGATGCCTTCTGATGTTCACGATGAGAAAAAAATGACCGGTGAACCCCAGCGCTTCAGGGACCTTGCCGTCTTTGCAACAATCTGCAGAGTATATTGTTGTGCGGGAGAAACTGCAAATGCGAGGCTCGGCAGACAGACCCATGAAGTCTTCATTTCAGAA
>Ga0187850_10001518_pt1 | contig 24740 bp, 25 predicted proteins | sample June2016WEW_4_15_FD_132436 | JGI IMG/M metagenome (GOLD analysis project Ga0187850, IMG submission 132436) | Peatland microbial communities from SPRUCE experiment site at the Marcell Experimental Forest, Minnesota, USA - June2016WEW_4_150 | ecosystem: Environmental > Terrestrial > Soil >...
GATCGCGTTCAAAAATGTGCGATTCACTATGCCACACCAGATGGCAAAGTGAGATGCTTCTGCACTTACAATAGCATACATCGGCCTAACGTTGAAAAACAGTTCTCAACCTCGATTGCTGAATGGACGAGGAAGACTGGGAAAAAAATAAACGAACCAGCATAGTTGTTGTCTCTGCAGAGAATCGCTGTCTCTGAGAAGCAGCAGGGTGTACGATTCTTCGCGGTGGGAGCACAGTCAACGATGTTTCAGGTTTTCGCTGTCTTCTGCCTTTCCTCTTCCTGAAGCACTCTTCTCAGGACTTTGCCTACCATAGTCATGGGTAGTTCGGTTCTGAATTCTACCTCTCTTACCGCCTTGTAAGGTGCCAATTTGCTATTCACAAATTCTTTAATCTCTTCTGCCGTTGCGGTTTTCCCCTCTTTCAGCACGACGAAAGCTTTCGGAATCTCACCCGCGATTGGATCGAGTTTGCCGATGACTGCGCAGAGTTTGACGGCTGGATGCTCATAAATCACGTCTTCAATCTCTCTTGGGTAAACGCTGAGGCCCTTGTACTTGATAAGGTCCTTCTTCCTGTCCGTGATGTAGAAGTAGCCGTCTTCATCCACCTTTCCGATGTCTCCCGTGTAGAGCCATCCTTTTCGGAGGACTTCTCTGGATTCCTCATCCATCTTCCAGTAACCCTTCATAACCTGCGGTCCCGCAACCACGAGCTCTCCGTCTTGACCAGCGACAAGCTCGGTTTCTCCGGTTTCCAAGTCCATGATTTTGGCGTCCGTGTCGGGAAAGGGCAGACCGATGGAGCCCACCTTGACGGTTTTCAAAGTCCGATCAAGAGGGTTGCTGTGTGTGACCGGGGAGGATTCTGACAGTCCGTAGCCTTCCACAAGGACGCCTTTCGTTACGTCCATCCATTTTTTCTGAATCTCAGGCGGCAACGGGGCGGAGCCTGAAATGCAGAAGCGAACCGATGAGAGGTCGAAGCTGTTCAAGTTTGGATGAGCGAGAAGCATCGCGTACATGGTTGGTGCCCCACAGAAGACGGTGACCCTGTATTTTTGGATGGCTTTCAAGGTGGCCACCGCGTCGAAACGGAGAAGCATAACAATCTTTCCGGCCAGATATATCGGCGTGTTCATTGCTGTTGTCATGCCGTATATGTGGAACAGTGGCACAACGGCTAGAAACGTTTCCATCAATTGTTTTCCCTTGAGCCATTCTGCGCACATGATTGCGTTTGATAAGAGGTTCATGTGTGTCAGCATCGCTCCTTTCGCGATTCCAGTGGTTCCACCGGTATACTGTAAAGCTGCAAGATCTTGTTCGGGGTCGATGTCGACTCTTGGCGGCTTCGCATCATGCATAGTCAACAGTTCTTTGAAGAAGTAAGTTCCCGCCTTGCGTTCAACTTTGAAGGAGGGAATTTTCCTAGATAATGAGCCTAGGAACGCAGTGGCCGTGGGCATATAGTCCTTCAAGCCTGTCACGATGATCCTCTTGACCTTGGTTGTTCGTAGGATTTTTTCCAGAATCGGATAAAGTACGTCTAAGACGACGATGGTTTCGGCTTCAGAGTCGTTGAGCTGATGCTCAACTTCCCGTTCTTTGTACAATGGGCTTATGGCCGTTACGACGGCACCTATTTTCAGAGTGCCATAGTATGCTATCACGAACTGAGGAATGTTTGGTAGGAAAATCGCCACCCTGTCGCCTTTGTTTACTCCTTGGGCGGCAAGCGCGGCCGCAAACCTGTCGGAAGCCTCATCGAGCTCACCGTAGGTTATTTCTTTGTTGAAATATACCATCGCTACTTGCTTGGGAGTCTTCTCAGCGGTATTTGTCAAGATTTGAGAAAGCGGAATTTGGGGGTATCCGATGTGTCTCGGAACGTCTGAGGGCCAAAACTTGAACCAAGGCTTTTCGGCTGGTTTTTCGACTGAACCTGGTTTCTCGGCTGGGCTTGGTTCTTTTTTGCTTTTTCTCTTAGACATAAACAGCCCTAGTCTTAAATAAAGTCTAAAAACCATTCAAAAATGTCTTTCCATTCAACCATTCTTGAAATGTTCTACACTAAAGGCAAATCAACCAGAAAAAAGATTAATCCTTCCAGTATTTCTAGATTTGCTTATGGTTCTCTAGGATCTTGTGAATCAGTCCGTCAAAAAAGCTCATGTCGAGTCTTTTAGATCGATCGTAAATTGCCAAAGGGTTCATCTTACCGTATCTCGTATAGAAAATCATTGGATTCTCCCAGCCACTTCCAGTGAATCCTATGCCTTCTCCCGTGTTGGCGTCGTATTGACCGATCGCAAGATCGCTTAAGTAAAGGTCTCTTAGCCAACCGCTTGGTGATCTGCGGCAATCATATGGCTCCAGTTTCGTTCCGTTTTTCTCACTTATGTGCTTCCAAAGCTTTCCATAGTGTCCCTTGTCAAATGGTATGATTTTGCCAGAGCGGGGGCATCCCAGCCTTTCCCATCGCTCTCTCAACCCTTTGCTTAATGATCCAAACCAAAGATCAACCGGACAATGTCGCCACCACACTTTGCCCTTGGACTCGTAAACATCAATCGTTGTAATGGAAAACCCGTAGAAATCATCTTCCCATCGGACATTCGACCAATCTAATCCAAACAAAGCCTTATTCCTACACTTCAATGTGATGTGGAGCTTTATTGCAAAGGGGTCGCTCTCATCATTGACAAAATCATGGGCAAAATCCAAGATGTGGGGAACCTGTTGAGGGGTGAATCTATCGCAGGCTCGTTTCCCAGAGTTGTTCGGGGATCGCATATCTTTCGCACTTGCTCTCAACCTTCGATCTTTTAGTAGCTCATGCTTACCAATGCTCTCAAACAGGCGTCGTAAGGCCTGTATGTCTGAGTACACAGAGATCCTTAGCTCTGCTAATTTTGCTATTATGAAATCTATGTGTTCATTGCCCCACAATTGAGGACGTTGAGACTCCACCAGTTCATCTTTGCCTGACTCTCTTATCCACGTCCACATTCGGAAAAGTCTGTTTCTGACACTTCTCTGAATAGGTTTACTGCACCGTTTCAACATTATCATAAGCTTTTGAATTTCAGGGATCTCGTCAAACTCATCAATTGCTGAATAGCTTTGGTTTTTCCTCTTACGATTTTCAACCTCATTCCTCATTCGAACGATTGCCTTTCGGCAAGCTTGACATACGGCTTTATCTTCGTCTTTCTCGTAATGCTGACACAAGAGCGTTGCAATTTCTTTTGGCTCCATCCTTTTTTGCATCTCTTCAAACTGCTGCAGAGAAACCTGCCTACGTAGACTTTTCGCTTTTCTAGCTTTCGTTAGAGGTCTGGATTTGCAATTTTCTGTAGTGACTTCAACTCTCTCCAGCTCTTCCCCCTTTCTCCAGGCCTTTCTGCACTTAGGACACTTGAAAAGAAATATTCGTGTAGTTGTGCCTCCCCGACCCGTTATGACGTAGTTTTTGTAAGAATCCACTTCCGAGCCACATCTCGGACACACCTGTCGCAGGTTATGCGAGTAAAGGTTTTTATCCTCTTTATTCCCATTTGTTTTTGTGGGGCCTGATTCGATCATACCGGGTCAGTTCCACACCAAGGGGTGCGGTCTTGGCGGACTCCCCCTTGGTTTTGCTTTTTCCTTTGCGCTAACTCTACAATACTACATTTCCACAATGCAACATTTGGTCAGCCAAATACTTAAATGTTGCGTCATAGAATTGTGGTATAGTGTCTAACATGGGAATGCTGAATGTAAGGCTCGACGATGAACTTGAGCAAAAATTGAGGTTGGAGGTAGTAAGAAGATTCAGGGGAAAGAAAGGAGCCTTACGGCAGGCCGTCCAAGAAGCCATAAAACTCTGGCTGAAAACGGGTGAGCAATAGATAGATTTTCGGTTTCGTTTAAAGATCACCGAGTAACTTCGAATGAACAAGCAGTCTTGAACGGCGATGCCAAAATTGAAGAGAAAGAGATTTTTGTGATTCAGTTTCCCACCGTTCATGGTCAACTCCTCGAACTAACAATTCTTAGTTTGTGGGTTGAGACCGGCGCGCGCGGACAAAGGTTGATCTTCGATTTTTTTGATGATGTTTTTCCATTTGAGTACATCCTTAGGGTTGCAGAATATGACCGCACTATTCCCGATGCTCGCAAGTTCAATGACTTCCTTTCCTAGCCACAACTGAACGTCTAGCCATTTTTTTGGAAGAGTGACCGCTTTGCTATGTCCAACGGTAATGACCTTCCTGGGTTTAGTTACCACCATCCCCTCTTCAACCATTTCTTTTTTCATATTCAAGCACATTGTTATAACAAAATGTTAGAACGTATTAAAAGCCTTCTCGTTGAATCATTGAATATTCAGCCATTAGAGGAAAAAAGAAGGCGATTTTGAGGCTTTTCACTAGTTTCCCTAAAGAATCTTGGAAAAAAAGAGAGAAATCAATTTTAGCGATATTTCTGGAAGATGAGCCACGGCGCGCGCGGGTGCTTACCGACCTAACCTACAAATCTACAACGCAACATTTATATAATTCTACGAATATCGTTGTATTGCTTAAATGTAGAATTGCATGAAAGAATTTTAAGGGGCTAAAAACATGTCATGGTTGTGGTGGCTGCTTGTACCTCTAGGCGTACTGTCCACGGCGTTGATCGTTTTTTACGCAAGAACAGGAAAACTGAGGTTGTTGTTTTCCATCCGGCGACCAAACACGAACGTATTAACCCAACTAGCGATGCTAGAGGAACGGACGAAATGTCTGCAGGGAATAGAGGAGAGGATAGAACATATCAGGGACAAACAAGACGCGGACTCCAGAGAGTTAAGAGAAAAACTCTATCAGGAATATTCGGAAAGGCTTCATGACGCCGTGAACTTGCTGAAGGACACCTATGGAAAGATGAGCGAAACAACCGCTAACGCGTTCAGAGAGATTACGAATCGAAACTCCGAGGTCTACCGGGAAACCGCAGAGCATCTAGGCAACATCGCCGAGAAACTTGAGTCTGCTTTCCAAATGGTTGAACAAAGAGAACACAGCCAAATGCGAGAGGAAACAAGAGCACTCAAGCGGAAAATCGACGATCTTGAGAGGGACCCACTTAGAGTTCAGCTCGAAGAGCTGGCTGAGGCTCGAACAGCCCAGATGGTTCACGAACAAAGCGTCAAGAAAATTACAACCCTCTTCTGGTCAAACAATGGGGAAATTAAATTCAACGAGAAAATCGGCCAATATGAACCTGATGTTTTCGTTGACAATCACAGAGTGAAGATTGTTGCTGATGAGGTAACCACGGAGGAGTTAAGATCTGTACGAGACAAGATAAGGAAAGTTGCAGATTACATGAAGGGATTGAACGCTAATGTTGGTTATGTCATCATACCCAACGCCGGTATCGATCCTGAGACCCTTCGAGAACTTAAAAGAACTGTGCCTGAACGTGGGCTGTACGTTGTCAGGTTAACAGAGTATGCAATACACTTACAGGTTTGGCATGACATCGCTTCAACCGGAATGATTGACAACAACATCTTGATAGAGAAAGGATGGAGCTTCCTACAAATAATGGAGCCAATATTCGACGAGTTCTTAGCCACGATACAAAGCCTAGAGCAAAAAGATGAGAGAGATTTTACATACCGAAAAAACAGGTACAAAGAGATCAAACACTTCCCAGTGAAACTGCTAGACACGTTAGAAAAAGGAACAGGGAGGTAGCGCGTTTTCAGCATAAGGGCGGAGCGGAGGGACTAGCGCCCAAAAAGGGCGATTCATCAAACAGCTTCAAATCCTTAAATTGAAGAGAAATGCTTATTCAATTGAGAGAAGGAAAAAAGATGGTTCAGAGTCTTGATGTGGACAAACCTCTAAATATTGGTCATACTCGAATCTGTAATTGTCCACCTAATCATATGAATTGTCTTACTGCAAAAGAGTGGATTAAAGACCAAGTGGCTATTTGGGAGTTCTTCTATGAAAAACGGGACATCAGAGATAAGAACATACATCCCGCAGTTTTTCCGATTGGTCTTCCAAAAAAATGCATTGAGTTACTTACTCACAAAGGAGAACTCGTTTTAGACCCTTTCGTTGGAATTGGAACGACCTTGCTAGCCGCTCAAGACGTTCACAGAAATGCTGTTGGTTTTGACTTGAAAGAAGAATATATTAGAACATCAAAATCAAGACTTGCCCAAACTCGGCTCATTCAAGAGACCCAGCAAATTGCAATATGTGAAGAAGCCCATAACATACCGCAATACTTGAAAGAAGAAACTGTTTCTCTCTGTGTGACTTCGCCACCTTATGCGAACATACTCAATAGACCGAGAAAGAACAAGAGCATAAGAGGAAACTTGCGAACGAATGAGCATTATCTAAAGGTTCAACAATATTCGACAGACCCAAGAGATTTAGGCACTATGGACGGACAGAAATACGCTCAGACAATAGGAGAAATCTATCACGGCATTTTACCCTTAATGAGGAAAAAAGGACATTGCGTTATTAATGTCACAGATTTGTGGTGGGAAAACAAACGTGTTCCGATTCACCTTTACCTAATTGAAAACATGCAAAAAGCAGGGTATGAGTTAAGAAACATCATTATTTGGGATAGGAGAAACCTAGTTAATAAAGTCGGAATTTTCGGTTATCCAAATAACTACATTACTCTAGGAACAACATTCGAATATATCCTAGACTTTTGGCGACCAAGCTAAGGCAAATGTCCATTTTGAGTGAAATAGAGCACATCTTGAGCGAATCGTGTATTGGGCCTAAAGCGATTCCCTCTATACTGCATTTGGTCAAGAGTTGAAGGTGGAAGATAGCAATACCCTCTTGTGCTCAAACATTGAGCGTCTATCACTTCAACATTAGACTGAGTAAATTCAGAAGGCGAATCAAAGAACCCAAACATTGAATCGCCATCGAAAGCTAATCCTCTTGTTCCTCTTTCTCTAAGTTTCACATTCTTAACCTCTACTCTATGTCTTCCTCTCTGGTTCTGAAAATTCGGAAAATACACGACAATATCGGTTCTTTCGATTTTTCGCTTATAGTGAACGTTCTCTCTTAGACCGACTCTGTTTAGTTCTCCTTCTGCACACAATTCCGCAATATTCCCGCTCACAACTTGGAACGTTTGACTAACACGTCTCGAAGCCTCTTCCATAAAGTTAGCGTATTCTACTCCATTCGCTTCGAGTGGCGTGACCATTTCTCGTTTAAGCCTTCTCCTCGTTTCACTCGGAATATCCGCTAGGCTCATACGTGAAAGAAAAGCGTCAACCTTCGACTCGTAATATCTCTTCTTATACTCTAGCATTAACCGATAAGTCAAACCGTGTAACTGATTCACATCTGCCGAAGGATTTGAACGACCAGCTTCTTGAACCAAATCTCTCGCAGAAGGAATAGACGTTTCAGTCCCCTTTCACTAATAGGAACGTTCAGTTTATAAAATTTAGTTCTATACGCAATCGTGAGAAAAGAAGAAGCAAACCGCGATGCAACTAGACGCGTTATTTCTGTTTCTTGAAGTCGTCTGCAAACCTGTTGTAGTAGTCTACACCTTCAAAAGCCGGAACATAATTCATTTGACGTTCCAAGCCACAACTACACACCGCAGTGACTTGCTTGTTCTTCTTATCTACCTCGATTCGCAATTTCTCCAATCCGCACTTTGGACAGAAATGTGGCCCGCACAACAGTTTCTTGCGTTTGCTCCTTATTGCATCAGCAATGTAAGTAGGTGTTTGATATCTCGCATTTCGAGGAGACATACGGAGACCTCAACAATGTCTGGAGATGTTCATCCATGCATTTCATTGGATAAGTCTCTTGCGGCACGCGCGCTGAATCAGACCACATATTGAACAACGAAAAACACAAGCTGATAGCTATTCCACGACGATTAACAGGGTCTCGGGTCCAACGAAGATTTAACGAAACCAGAAACAGCAAATGATATCTGGACTCATGCTGATAATGTCAGCATTGTGAACTTGTTCTTGGGATAGTTGAGGGAGGTTCACGGTGGACAGATGGGTCTTTGGGTCTAGGAAAATACCAGAAAGGCGAGAATTGGTCTATACCAGAGACGAATTGGTTCAATGTCTTTCGGAAATACGTGAGAGAGGGTGGATAACTCTTACAAGCCATAGGCAAGATAAAGATGGCGGACTCGGCAATACCCTTGAGGACCTTTTGCATATACCAGAAAATAATATACCGATAGCGGATTACGGCGAATTTGAGCTGAAGACCCACAGGACGACCAGCAACTCGTTGATCAGTCTGTTTCGCTTTGAACCCTATCCAGGAAAAGTAATCCCTAAACTTCTAGTTGACTATGGCTGGCCGATTCCGAAATACGGTCCGATGGAACGAAGCTTGAGAATCGACATTGACGCCGCTGGTTTTTCGGAACGCGGGTTCATTGCTACTATCAATGATGAATTGAAGAGAGTGGAGCTGCACTTTGACAGCGCCAAAGTTCCGGGTAGGATAGAGTATCGCGGTTGGCTTGAGGAAGTTCAAAGGCGTGTGGGATTGGGTGATCTCCGACCCGTGCCATATTGGACGTTTGATGGTTTGGGGAATAAGGTTCGTCAAAAGATAAGAAACATGGTTTACGTTTCAATGGAAACGTTAGCTGAAGGTGTAAAGCAGAAAATGAGAATTGGGAAGACCCAGTTACTTCAAGGTGCAGACTTGTCCAGATTCTTAGCTGGCATCAAAGAAGGATGGCTGCAAATAGAGTTCAATGCTCGCACCCATCACAATCATGGCACAGGATTCAGAACATGGGAGAGATATTGGCCAAATCTGTATACCTCCGCAGAGATACTCTTGGCATGATTTATCAGATATTGGCACGGCAGAAAAGAATCAGAAAATGAAGAGCGCGCCAGTTCAACCCGGTTTCCTGTTGAAACGCCGAGTACATTGAGCGCGCGCTAAGGGCAGCGGTCGTTGATGAATGGCCAATGTTCCAGTAGCAGCGTTCAGACAGTATGTACTGTTATCATTGGATCCCACGTAGACAAGACCACCAACAGCGCGCGCTTACCTTTCAACAAAAGATTGGATCAGAAAGATTATCCGATTTGCCAAAGATTTGGGAATAGATTAAAATTGCTGATGTTAAGTATAGGTGTGGATAAAGTTTGATTCTGAGGCCAGATTTATCTTCACCAAATAATAACAAATTCAAATATATACCCAATCTAAAGAGTTCCTTTGGCAGCGTTGACTGGCACATACCTATTGTTTTGAGAACAATTGGACAAAAAAGAATAAGACGAATAGAAAAAGTCAATAGAGAACTGCCTTCAGCATTCCTTACCTTTCTCAAACAGAATGGAGTGGATGCAAAGATCAGGAATTGGAAAACGCTCGACTATGAAGGACAAACATATGAGAAGAGAAAAGCAAACAAGAAGTATCTTATAACTCAAATTTACGGACTCGCCTTACCTACTTGTATTCAATTTGATCTAGTCTCACAGCAAGACCAATATGAGATGCTCACATTTTTTGGAAGAAAACTACTAAAAATCATAAACGAAGAGCATGTATCTCGGATAAGTCAAAGCAAAAATGCACTGGACTTGTTTAAACGAATAGTCGTAGAGAGAGATATCCGACTTTGGGAAATTCTATCTACTATACAGGAGATTGGTAAAGAAGCTGATATCGACAAACTGACTCAATCGCTACTTAGAAAAGGTGTGAAGATCGAGGTATCAACTAAGGCCGTCCAAAGAATAGCCCGCGAGAAAATTCTTAATGACTTAAAGAAGAAAGGTGTAATAAGAAATTGGACCGACAACCTACGCCTTTCTTCATGGATTGAATCAAAATCCAAGCAAGAGATTAAAAGAACCATTATGGATAATCAGAAAGCAATCGTTAGAAGTTTACTCTCAGTTTTTGTCTCTCTGGGTCTAATTCAGAAAGAAATCGCGAAATATCATATTAATCAGGATGAAGTCGGTCGGGTATTGAATCTTGCCTTTTGGAACGAAGCTAACCTGATTTCAAATAGCAGATTTTTTGAACTATTGAAATCTTCGTGGCTGAAATTTGCTAAGCTTTCAGGAAAACTTGTGTCGATTCCGATAATTCGTGATGAGGTCTGTCTAAGGCTTGATATTCCATGGTACGTTTTCGATAAGAAAATCATTGAAATAGGTTACATGTACGGCGGGTATCGGATATCCTTGTCTCGTGCTATTTTTTCTAAAAAGTGGGGCATCTTTATAGGTAAAACGAACTACTATTACATCTCGATAGTGCAAGAGGGATACTAATTGCCCACATACCATGAGCTGTCATTTAACCCATTCTACGAAAAACACGATCATAAGCTTGTAGGCGAGGCGCGTAAAAAGCAACTGGGCCAAATCCTTGGACAAGTAGAGAAAGCGGTTAATGCAAATGCTTGTTTCATTGTCTTCTTGAGCGGCACCGTTGGTGTTGGGAAATCTTTTACCCTTGACAACCTAACTAATGAACTCATTTCAGGAAAAAACTTTGCAAATCAAAAATCAGTGGTTGCTGTGAAGTTTGATGCGACCATAAGTACCACTGCCTCTAAGTATATTCAGTATGTATGCAATTCTGCATTTCGCGAGATTGGAAAGAACATTTTTTCGATATTAAGAAGCCAATTTGATACATTGATATCTAAAACCAGGAAAAAACCTGAAGAGTTGCTTAGAGATTTCGATAGGGATTTCAAGAATGCGTTTTTGGCACTAAAAGATAACGAGTCACTTGTATGGCTGTGGTTTACGGGAGAAAAAGTAGACTTGAGAGACTTGAAGAAAATCGGTGTGTACAGCAAAATAGACTCACCGATTATCGCTTTAAGAGCAATCAGTAGTTTTTGTCGTTTGCTGAGATTACTGGGATACGCTGGTTTTGTATTGTGTCTAGACGAAGCAGAAGAACTGGCGTTAGCTGGGTCAGGAAAGTTAGTTGAAATGCTAACCATGCTAAAAAAGATATTTGAACAAAATAAGGTTGAGTTAAGTAAGGCTCCTAACGAAACTGTTCCAATTATATTATGCTTAGGATTTACGCCAGAGACATTAGATCTAATAATCGGCCCTGTTTATGAGACTGAAATGAAGAGGACAGGAGCGGCTGGATTGAGTACATTCCTTAGACGGATAGGAGAAACATTCACATTAGAGAGCTTCGTCAATCAGGATGCAGAAAAATTTGTGACAGAAATTCTGAACAAGGCGAGAAAATCACCGTTGAAGTCTTGCAAACCATTTACAAACGATGCTATACAATACATAAACTCAATCTCCAGAGGTATTCCGGGAACCATAATGGAGTTTTGCAGAGAATGTCTTGAAATAGCCGATGAGAATAAGGCTGATATCGACGAAGAAAACGCCAAGAAATGGCTAATTGAGTCAGGCAAAATACCTGAAACAGGCTTACCTGAGGAAGTTGAAGAGGTCGAAGAATCAGAGGCTTAAAAAGTGAATAATTGGCTCACGCCTAATCAAGACGTGATACTTTTTTTTAAATTACAATTTTCTCGCATACCTACGTCGGATATAACTATTAAAGTTGAATTGGTTCCAGAGTTCAGTCAAAAATTGGAAGAAAAGAAACTTTTGCCTGGTGCTCGTTTCTCAGCATTGGACAGAAAAGCTAAATTCAGATTCACAGTCCCCGAAGGCATTTTAAAGGGAGGTCTAAAGAGGAAATCGATACCTTCTCTGGGAAATTTTAGATTATGTCAAAGAGGTAGGCAGATCCATTATGAAGAATTTATTGGCTTTTTAGTTGTTGACAATAGTACTTATTTTGAAAAACGGATCGTACCTGAAATGTTTCAAGACATGGGCTACATAACCGAGGTCATTGGTGGCAAAAATGAGCCAGATACTATCGCTTTTCACCGAGTAATTAATCCTTCCGAGAAAATGGATTTGGAGTCTACTCTTACATCGGATTATGATATAGCTAGATGGGACCACGATTGCAGCAAATTCTCAAGGTATAAACAGATACGAAGATTGACAAGGTTATTGATAGTTACCCACTCCAATACTATATCGGGAGATGTTCTGAGACAGTTAAACCAGACCCGCGATCCCATAAGTTTAATTGAATTTAAGGACCTCAAATCTATTCATTTCAATTTTAAACGTGACGGAGACCATGCTTCGGTAGTATCTAAGCTTTCTTCATCAGGCAAGATAGTTGTTCCTAATAGCTTGTCCGAAGTTAAAGTCTTTCTTCCGAAACAAATCAACATTTCACGTACAATCTGATTGACATTTTCAACTATTTCTCACTTCGACAAAAGAAAATGAACATAACGAATAGAAAAAGCGCGCGCGTGCGCTTGGAGATACTAAAGCGCATTTGTTTAATTTTTGTCGATGCTTTGATGGCTAATGGAACTATGGCTAATGGAACTACTGAACCGGCTCCTGATACAATCGACAGAGATGATTTTCCTTAATCCTTGGGAAATGCGATGCTAAGCGTCTCGGAAGACGGTTTCCACAAGCGACTATTTCTCTTTCTTGAAAAACGCGCGCTAACGATAAGACCATAGAAACACCCTAGAAAAGATGAGTGCAGTTTTACTGCTTCTTAGTGCGGTATTGTTGAGTTAAGTTGCGCGCGCCAACAAGATACCAAAACCATAAATACTCAGACCCCCTAAACATTATAAACTAAAACGTTTACGAAGGAGATGTTATACATGAAGTATAACTACCATGACGTACATACAAGTAAATCAACATCATGGTGAAGGGAAAAAATGGAAATAAACAAACCTAACGTGATGCTATCCTCAGAAGAAATACTGGCACTAAAACCAACTGAAAGAGAAAGCTATGTTAGATCTCTAATCAAGAGCATACTCTCAAGGAATGAGAACGGTATCATGGCATCAGAAATGGCAGACGCAACTAACTTGAATAGAATTACCGTAACAAAACACCTAGAATACCTTGTGGCGATACGTGAAGCCTACAAAAGTGACCGAGGCGCAGGTTCAATATACTACGTAAACGGTCGGCTTATCCACCCAACAGATCGCTTATCGATACCCATTGGAAACAAAATCTACGAGTTTTTTAAACTGGAAAATGCTGAAGGACATTTCGTGTTCATACAAGAAAAGGAGCAAGATGAACTACGCTCAACAACGGTAAGAGGTGGCATAATGATTAGATGTCATGATATCTTTCAGTTCATGGATGGATTACAAAAGTTCATCACAATAGCAGGTACCAAGATGGAGAATAAACCATGAGCGCACCCCAAATCCAAGTTACCCACTACCGTGAAAGAAAATGCAAATTCTCTGAATCAACAGACTTGAAAATAAACGGCAAAACTCTAGTAACTCCGACCTTCGCGCCACGTCTAAAAAGCGATAGTGATTTGAAAGCTTACCATAAAGTTGGACAAGTCTATTCTCCCAGACAACTTTCTGCGTATGTAGTAAGGTTGCTTGATACTGGAAGAACACTCCATTCTTCAATGAAGAAATCAACACTCTCCCTTGTGGTGGACCAATCGACTCTAGATACACAGTTCACGCCACAGTCAGGAGAAGAGATACTTTTTGTTGACCCTGCTCTCGAATACATGTTCTATAGCGTAAACATGGAGCGACTTTCAAACACTCCTTACGTCTCGCGCACTATTCGAGACCACCTTGTGAGATTTTTGGAAAAAAGTAAGAACCTTGAAGAAGAACGATTAAAGGGCAAGTCAAAGGATATCATGAGTGCGAGTGAATTTAGAGATACGCAACATACAAACTTCTGGACATGTGTTTACAAGGACGCGAAAATGAGAATGAAACTCATACGAGACACATTCACTGTCGAACTTAAGGCAAGAACTGACGTATTAATTCCGCCTGTACCACTGATAACATCGCCGCATCTGCTTGAAGTTGCCATTTTCATGAATGAAAAAAGCAGGGCATTTAGCCCATCTCTCAGTCAAGAAAAAAGAGAATGCGCAGATTACTTCATCATAAAACCCCAAATTCTCAGAAACGAACACATGATGTCAACAATAAAGGAATACGTCTCCAATAGCGAAAGCCCATTGACTCTATTCAAATTCAAAAATCTTAACTTGAATGACGAAAATATGGCTCTTGAAAGGATTGCATTCAAAAGTTTCTTAATGGAGCTAAGCCTCGTTTCTCAGCATCTTGAGAACAAGGCTTTTGGATTGCTTGAAGCAGGAAACCAGACATTTCCTGCTGCACTTTCTTCTTTTGCTATAGTATCGACTGGGTTCAACTTAGATCGTGAGGATAGAAGAAAAGACCAAAAGGAAATCAGCCCATTTATGAATCGGTATGACCCGAAAAATATGACCATGCAAAGTAAGGAGACTTTCTTGAAAACAGTTGAGAATAATGATAACCTAATTCCTTGTTACTGCAAATCATGTACAGAAAATCCAACAATTCCTACAAATGATTTTATAGAATACAACAGGAGAGCTAGAGAACACTATTTACTTTGCAGAGAGCATGAAATGAGGGAGATCATCACAGCAATAGAGAAACAAGAATCACAAATGGGTTTTCAGAGATTAGACGGGTCATCATTGAAAAACCTGAAAGACATAGTACCTAGATAAAAGAACTAACAAAGCAGGGCATGGATAGCTTAGTACGGACACAAGCAACCGCCTACTGAGCGATAGTTCGGGGGTTCAAATCCCCTTCCAAAAATGACAAACCTTATGAGCATCCGCGTTCAGCCCTGCCCGCAAACAAAAATCAATGTTAAAACGAAAAATAGTAAGTCTTAACAAAACCAGTTTGAGGTTGTTTAGAATTGTCAGGACAAAATGACAAAGACAAAATGAGAGACTTAGCAAAATTCGTGGATGAAAAGTTCAAACGTTCCACATATGCTGATATTTTTACTGCCTTTCCTCAAATCTTAGTTGTCATAGCACTGTTATTGCTTGTTTCTTTTTTTGCGATCTCTACTTTAAGTTTTGTTCCAATCTCACAATGGACTCCCACATTGATTTCCATTGCTGCTATTTTCATCGCGTGCTATTCTTTCATTATGGCTTCAAGAAAATATGCAAACAAACGCATAGCATATAGAGAAGCAAAAAGACTTGAGAGCCTCTTAACAGATAAGAGCAAAGAGGCTATCTGTCTATTGCCTCCTCTCGTAGCATTGAAAATGGAAAATAACCCAATCAACCTGCAGGACCTCTACGAAGTAAATAAAGAACTTTTCACCGTAAATAAACTGATGGAAAACTACTATCTTGGCTAATATGATTCCAATCGCAAAGAGCAAAAACCATTTCCATGACAGAAAAGTTTACAGTATCGTAGAGATGTTCGACTCAACGAAGCTACTCCTGGAAGGTTACGCAGTTCACTATAATTGCGTGAGACCTCACCAAAGTCTAGGCTGAAAAACTCCCGCGCAAGCCGCAAGAATGGAAGTGCCTAGCAACTGGAAAGGCTTGATAGATCAAGCAATCAAGCAAAAGGAAGAACTTCTTGTTAGAACCGTGAAGCAGAAAGAGGAAAAACAAGAATTGAAGGTGATAAGTAAATGAAGAAAATTCTGGTCAGTCTTCCAATGGAGTAGTTAAGACTCTAGACGATGAATTGATTGGCAGAGTTGGACAAACTCGCTCTGACACTCTCCGCACGATAATCTTGAATTGGATGTCAGAGCAGGGTTACCTTGCAAAAGGGAGAAAACATGAAGAAAAGCAAAGTCAAGCGGGAACCTTCTGAGGAAATAGACCTCTTGGATACTATGCTTGACAGTCTTGTTGAGTTGTTAGAGGAAAAAGGGGTTTTGACGCGAGAGGAATATGAAAAGAGAATCATGGAAAAAGTGAAAGTCAAATAGTTTTTGAGAGTGGTTAATATCTTCTCCTTCTCAATGTGACGTTTACTTGGTTAACTTGCCGTGGAGGTATGAAGTAAACAAGCCTGCATTTTGGACAACCCATTAAGCAGGTGTCTACGACATGATGCCCCGTTGAATTTAGTACGCTTGAATAGCCAATATCTTCAAGTGTTGTGCTACATGCTTTACAAAATGCTTTTTCAGCAACCCATATCTCGTCTAAAGTTCTTGAGTAACATTTAGGGCAGATTGGTGCATCTTCCTCTATACCTGCCCGTTTTTGTTTTATTCTTAATTGGAGTTTCTCAGGAAGTTGATTAAGCTCAACAGAGTTCCCTGTAATACCGTATCTTCCATCGCCGTCATATTTTGCCCAATCTATTGGTTCTCCAACGGAGTAATGAAGGACGGTTGTTCCACATAAGCCGCAATAATCTTTCATTTCGTTCCCCCAATAGTTTGTCTATGGCAGTATCGTATTAAATTTTCGTTAGACAAACCCAAACTAGGCAACAGGTAACTTAAGTTAACAGTATCATATTGGATGTAGATTTATTAGTCACGAAACATCTACTGACGCATTGTGGTGGTGATGGTTTGGCTTTTTCAGTCAAGCCTCACTAACAGTCCCTAGCCAATCAAACAAACAATCTTTCAACCCAAAAATAAGAAAAGGAAAGCTTGGAGAGACGGGATAAAACTGTTGGCGAGGAGGCTGAAAGGGACGCTTTCCTTTGCGGTCTCTCTCCCTTTCAAAAAACAACGAGTTTGGTCAATAATGAACCGAAAGGTTCCTGCAAGCAGAAAAGTTCCTTCCAGTAGAACGGTTCCTTCTAGCAGAACGGTGCCGTCTAGTAGAACCGTCCCGTCTAGTCACAGAGAACAAGTTATTAGATGTCCAAATCCTTCTTGTGGTCATCTACTTCGTTATGAACCTAAAATGGAAGAAGCAACGATCCAGTGCCCTTGGTGCGGGATTCAGTTTACCCTTTCGAAATGTTGACCTTTTCAAAAAGACGAAGTCCAACATGACAACATTCTCATGACAAATAACTTAACAGTATCGCGCATGTGTGTTCCTAAAATGGTCGCAGATTCAATTCCCAGAAGTTAGAAGAAAGTAGCGCGTGGGATTCCGAAGCTACTAAGGATATTATGCGAGGAATAGCCGCTCTGTATTTTGTTCAGTATATTGGAAATGGATTTTTGACTCAGAATTTCAACATCGTCTTCTTTTGCTCTTTTCTTAACGCTTTCGCCAATGTCTTTATCATCTAGGGAAGTGAAGAGCACGGGCTTAACTTCTACGTATTCATTCAAGTCTGAATATGCCCTGACTATTGACTTTGCTCTCTCAGCAATCTTTGTTATTTCATCTGGACTTATGCCTTCTATGGTGCATCCAGCAACCAACAGGTAGCGATTGTCAGAAGTAAAGGCAAGAATGTCAATGAGTCTTCTGCCCAATCCTTCTTCGACACCGCCAACTGGTTCTACATTGAAACCGGCTAAGTGTAACAGCATAGAAATAGCAGGTTCAAAGAGTTTCTTTTTTCTACTCATCAATGCATCCGTAAGTCCTTCGAGGTCCTCATCTAGAACTTCATGTGCAACCAGCCGGAGATTTCCCTTAATGATTGCAGCCTCGCATCTATTCCAGTCGCTGCGTATTTTTCTACCCATGTAAGTGAGGTAGAGCCTCACTTCTCGCATGTCCTTTTTGTTTCTCTTCTCGTCAATGGAACATTCTATAAAGTTCTCACTGGTGCTCTTGACTTCTGAAAAACTCATTCTGAAGTTGTCGATGACTTTCGGACCTGAAGAGTACACTGCACTCAGTTCAAAGTTCAATGGGTCAAAACACTTGTGGCACTTTAGAGAAGCCTTAAGTTCACCGTTTTCCGAAAGATTGATATCATCTAGTTTGTAATAGAGCGGGGCTACAACGTACAAGCAACAGGCATTTCCTGACCCAACCTCCAACCCAACGTATTTTCTACTCAACTGTTCTAAGCTATCGTATGGTTCACTGTGTGTGTTCAGCAATTCAATTAATTCGTTATAATTCTTTAAGAGTTCAGAGGCACTCTTTGCGTGACTCCTTAAAATTAGCGCTGGCCAACCTTCCATGTCACTCAGTTGCTCACGAGTCCATCCCTCTTTTTCTTCTTTTAGGTAGTCGCATGAGGTGAAGCCCTCAAGAACTATGTCCATATCAAGCAGGCGAATAGAACCCTTGCCCAACTTTTCAAGAATTGTTTCAAGCAAACCAAGGTCGATTCTCTGAACTCTATGCAAGACAACTATCTTGTCCGTAATCTTGAACAATTCCCTTTCTTCTGCAGGCTTCTCGTGCGCAGATAACCTCATAATAATACATAAAGCAAGCCATCTTTCATCATTTCTCGCTGCAATGACGGAAGATTCAAGGAAATCCCAAGTCTTCCCATACTCTCTGATCTTATTGACGAAGCTAGGAATAGCTTCAGAAACTCCAGTCATTTTACATACTCACCCTGTCCATCTCTTTTTCGACGAAAGGATTGGATTCTAACCTCTAGATCCGGGAGAAAGGCCTTCTGCAACCGATGTGGAACATCTTTTATGACGCCAACCATAAATATCCACGTAATTGGATTCGCCCTTATCATAGGTGCAACACATTATTTACTCTTGCGAAGAAATCTTGACGTGCGCGTGGATGCTGGGAAGACTCTCATACCCACAACAGATCCTTGCCTTTAGTAAATTTCATGAAGTTATATTCGTCTATTATCTTGGCGAAAGGTTTTTTGCCATCGATATAGAGTCTTCCTCTAAGCTCGGAAGCCGCATTTAGGATATTTTGATGTCCATGCTCCTCGGCATACGACCTTATGACTCTCAGTAGCACTTTCTGGACACGGTTCAGAAAAACAGAATATGTTTCTCCCCATGTTTTCACTTTCTGGGGATCCGAGTCGTCACCACAGCCATAGGCTCTCTCAATAGCATTATCCCATGGAACAAATAAGTCAGGCTTTAGCACGTGAAGTGTTTTTGAAGCTGCAACAGGAGATCCGGCCCCCATTTGAATGGTATCAAAGGCAAGAATGATGTTGTTGCGAATGTTTTCTAGAGGTGCATTCTCAAATGAGTAAGTTGCCAGGGCAAGGAGGGATCCTTCAGCTTTCATCATCGCCTCTCTTATTAGGCGTGCATCGAAGTGTCTGCGCATCTTTCCCCAACTGTTAAGAAAAAGCACAATCGAGTCGGGAGTTGGACTAGAAATGGTTTCAGTGTACCCTCTCTCATAGTGGTCGAGAGGAGTGCTAGGAAATACATTCCCTATTTCATTGTAGAGTGAAACCGCAATTCCCAAATCATTCCAATGCATTGAAGTTCACCAGCTTCATACCACTATGTACTCCACCAGTTGATTTTGAATCTTAAAAGTGTTCTTAGGAAGGGGTTCTGCAAAGTCTTCGGTGAAAACAGCTCAGAATCTGCTTCAATTTCCTAAGACCCCATGCTGCTCTAAACGGAAAAACCCTTACACAGAAAGCAAAGATTGAGTGTGCAACGAACTCCTCCGCGCGCGCTAGAATGCATAGAACGAACTAATGCGTCCTGTTGCTCTTGCGGGCTATTCAATCAAGCTCCCTCATACAATTGCTGGGAGCGAAAAACCATTATTTCAGCCTTTCTATCGGACAAAACGGGATAAATCTCTTCTAATTCTTTGAGGAACCCAGTGCTCTTCATGAATGCAAAATTACTTTGCCGAAATTCCATGGATAATGTATACTCCACTTTGGCGTGAACTACGGAGTACTTGCCCGAACAAGGGTCTAAATCAATCTGCTTACCGAAAAATTCCCTGACAGCGTCAACGTACTTCTTTGGAGTACACCAATCCTTGCTGAAAGTGTTCCTAATCTTTCTTCCAGCAGTCATAGGTTTCCGCTCCAATCCTTTAATGTCAACAGTTGCAATTGATCACGTAAGTTGTACAGTGAGCTATCAGGAGTTATAATGTTGAACCATCTTGCAATCCTGTCGTAATTCCTTTTAAAATATTTCAACAATAATAAGTGCGTTTTATACTCCATCTGAACTTTGGTAAATTGATTTTTGACTTGCCCATAACTCGCAAGAAATACATCCCTTACATGCTCATATTCGTTCTCAGGATGAATTAACAATTCTTCAATGAACTCGCATATTCCAGCATCTGTCAAAAAAACAAGCCAATCATAGGCTTGAGCCAGAACAAGCATTTCCTTGTTGGGGTTATTTGAAGTGAACCAATTTCCATGATTACTCACAACACCAATAGTGAGAATGAAATTGCTGTACAATGCAGGGTCACGGGAATTTAAGAGTTCCACAATCATTTGTTCATATGGTTTTGCGTAGAATGTGCCGTCTGGCATGCAAATTAATCCATACAACTTACCATTGGCACGTCTGATTCTCTGCAAAGATGAAACTGCTTTTGCCACATATGCTCCTTGCTTTGCCTTCTCAATAGTTTGACGACCCTTTCGCATACCTTCTTCAACCCCAACCCTCTTGCATTCAACCATCGCAAATGGTTTAGGGTACTGTTCAGAAATTCTAATCTTTGCAGTCTTTGACCCAAGCTTCTCTATTGCTGCATAATATGAGAATGGTCCTTGTTTACCAATCAAGCAAGAATTTCTCAATATTCCTCTTCTACTTAGCAAAGTATTGTTTTTTACTGTGTATCGATTTCTATTCAATCCATGCAAAAGTCCTGTCAGTTTTGCTGATGTAATTGGCAACGAAATGGGACTCAAAGCAACAGAATAATAATTTCTCACTGGGTGGAGAGTATATTCCACGTTGTGAGCTATCGATGGATTTCCGTATTCAATCAGTCGTGTTTCAATAGCGATGTTCCTCGATAGATCCCATGATTCAAGCAAGTAGAAAGATATTATTTCCACAAAAGTTCCTAATGCTCGTCCTGATGCCTTTTTGGAATCTTTTCTGTCGCCAAAGACCTTCTCAGCGAGCGCATTCTGAAGTTTGTCTATTGAATCGAATGGCATACAAACAACAAGTATCTGGAGTCTCCAAGATTTATATATAGAGGGAAGGATTTGAACCCGACCTGAAGTGGAGACGTATCCCGCAGATCCCCTCATCGGAAGCTATTTACCCTGCCAACTTCTTTTGCAACTCTGAAGTGAAAATATGGGTAAAGGCAAAGGCGGCAAGCCCAGCACAACTGGCAAACCCTCGGGAAAAGGACGCGATAACAACCCTCCGAAGTGAGTTATTCATGGAGAAGTCCATTTCTTCTCTTTCTTTTTTCTAATCCTGGGGGATGCGATGTTATGAACCGCGCGAAGCGCGCACTTCCCAGGTCAGGTTAATCTCATTATGCTTTTTTCACGTTGTCACTCTTGGACAGTTCCTTGAGGGTTTTGCTCATTCCTGAAATGAGAGCCTCCGCCAACTTGCTAAACTGGTCTATTGAGAACCGGGAGTTTGCTTCACTTCTTATTATGAACTTCAAGATAGCATTCCTCATTTTCACCTGCCACTCCTTCAGTGGGTTATGATCCACAAATGCTTCCTGCAATTTCTTTCCAAAATCAGCGATGACAACCTCTTCAGTCTTGTCGATTGGCATCTCATATAGGACACTATGTATCCCAACGTTTTCCGCCATGTCCAAGTAATTTCGCAAGTCCATGTAGTTCAGGCCAAGTTTGAACGCTTCGATCTCCTCATCCAACGTGGTCAAATAGTCCACTATGACCTTGTCTTTGGAAGGCACACTCTTGACCTTCAGCCTGTGCGAAGACAGCCCAGCTCCGAAGATTTTCAACTTGGCAATCGTTTTCGTCACTTCAAAAGCGTAGATCAAATAGGCAACTGCTGTGACGAAATCCTCTCCTTTAAACGATTCTTCGGCCTTTCGGTAAAGAGTCCTCACTGTTTCATCTCTGATCAAGAGAGACAGCGACACGTTCTTCCACTCGTGGCCAAATTCTCTTCTTGAAACCTCATTCAAAGTCTGTTCTGTCAGCGGCATGTACTCGCTCTGAATCGTATCAAGATCAGGAATCAAACCGTGATGTTGAAACCCATTCCTTGCCCTATGGAGTGTCAACAATGACAACTTACGTTTCTTCAGCTCTGCCAAGCTTTTGATATTCAGGACACAAGCCAAAAGTTCCGGGAACTTCGGGTCTTCCTTTACATTCGGCCCGTTCTTGTCCAATGCAATTTTGAAACCCGCTTCTATAGCGTTGTCAAGCAGAACTAACGCTATAGCACCATCCAAGGGTGTTGGATGCTCAAGAAGACGTAAGGCATGGTCATAGATCCCCTTGACGTTAGCCAAACGCAACATTGACAAGTGATCTTCGTTGGTCAAGGCAACCCAGAAAAATGACAACTAAGCTAACCTGATATAAACCTTTGTAAACCAAGGACTACTTTGGGCTTCTCAAAGAGGGGCGACAAGTTATTTTAATTGTTAAACTCTTTCTATGGAATGTGACTCTCCATGGTGAGGCGTGTAGCTAGAAAGTTGGTTCAAGAGTTCGTTAAAGAGACGGAAACGCATAAGATTAGATTGATAGCTGGGATACATCCTGAACCTCCAAAGGCTTCGAACGCCATTTTCTATGTCAGGATGGAGTCTGAGGACAAAGATACCGGTGAACCATGCTCAGTGGAACCTATCTGGCTGACATTGAACGAAATGGTGAAGTTAAGTATCCTAATGACGTTAGCCTCAAAGTTTTGGGTTGAGCGACTGGAGAAAGGTTCAAACGATAGCCAAAAGAGGATAAAAACATTCGTTCATGCGTGGAATCAGATAAGTGATACTATGGATGATTTACTTGAAGAAAGATGCTGAGAAAATGGTTTCAGGAATTGAACATGCTAAAGGGGTTGTTCTTGTTAGGTGTGAAGATGGTAGTGAGAGGATTCTGCCCAAGAATACATATTTGAGGATGAAAAACTCTGGAAGAAAAATAGTGTTATTAAAGGAAGGAAAGCATTGGTGTGATTTAAGATGAGAGTTTTAGGGTTTAGCGCGCGCGCTGATGTGTCACGTGTAGCAATGCAGTAGCCATGATATAGGTATATATTCCTCAGCCAACTGCACGCGCGCTAGAACCGTATGCGGTTCTTTTAACAGTATCAAAATGGAGAGTACCGTATAACTGTGGATTTTGATGGTTTGGCTTGAATTAAGCTAATGATTTCTTCAAGAGATTTCTTTACGCTCTCAGGAGTTACTTCCTTGAGTTCACCGATGTGTTTTTCTAGCTCTTGAATAGTTTCTGGTTTAACAGCATCAGGATCATTGCGAACTACATCTAATAAAGATAGCAGACCCATTTCGATTTTGTTAATATCCTCACTGGAAATCATATCAACAAGGATTCCCACTGCTGCAGGTCTTTTATGAGACAGGACCTTAAGAGCAGCTAGGGCTGGTGAGTAGACATACCAGTCCTCGTCTACAGACGCAAGTCTGCTCAACACGTCCAGGGGAACTTCGCTCGGAGCTACACCAGAGAGCTTAAAGAGACAGACAGCTGCAGACGATCTTACTGAAAATGATCTATCTGCAGCCATGTCCAGAATGATCTGGTGTGGTACCAAGCATGGATCGTAATCAAGTAAATACTCGATTAAAAGTCCTATGACCCATCGTGTTTCCTCGCTTTTGAGCTTGAAACTCTTTACGATTTGGTCTACTATTTCAATCTGTTCATTTTTCGGTCGTGAAAGGATTCTTTTTGCTTCTTCTTCGATAAGCCACGGTTGTTCGACTCGCAATTTCTTCAAATCTATTTTCTCATGTTGCCCTGCCATTTCAAGCTCTAACTCCTGAACCTACTAACAAGCAATCTCACAAGACTTGTTCTTATTTTCCCCTTCAGTTCGATTACATGTTCAAAATCGTTGGTCCATCTTCCTTTCGTCGGATGGCGTATTTCTCGTAATAATGTATTCAAGGAGTTATCTCTGTGTTCGTCCTCCCTCAATTTCTTCATAAAGATTAAACATGGGATGTCTAGTTCAGTAGCTTTGAGGTATTCAGCTTCCGTCGGTCCGCTATACTCCTTATAAAAGATTCCCAGGTAAATATCTGAGTGTTCCACCTCTTCTAAACAAACTGAAAGTGGTGAATTGGGAGAAGCTGGTCTATTTTCTGACATTATAGGTTCAAAACCAAAGGATTCTACCACTTCTTTTGCTATCTGTCTTTCGTCATCAAGCTCGACTTGTTTAGAACTAATAAACACTCCTAATGTTCGGGTTACCATTTCAGTAGGCCAATATCGACCTCAATTGGTATAACGGTTGCCCTCGTCTGTCTCTATCATGGTGCAGTCCAAGAAAAGATGATTTTGGTTGGGATTAAACTTGTCCGGGCTTGAGTTGAGGTCAAACAGACGGACCCAAACTTGCTGAGGCTAGCGCGCCTAGTTCTTGGTGCGACGCGCGTTAGCGCTTGAAGTTAAAGTTTTTATCCATAGGTTTTTCATGTTCTCCGTTTAGAAAATGTCTTGTGACCATGGAATTTCGGCAAAGTAATGTTGCATTCATCCCAGAGAACTAGCTTGCCCAAAAGGAATAAGAGGATTTGTCCCGTTTTGTCCGATAGAAAGGCTGAAATAATGGTTTTCCGGACACATCTACACTATAAATATAAGCGATGATTGGAAGTAATAATATTTTCCATGGATGGAAGGCCAGTGAAAGTCGAGGAAACATGGATACAATGCGAAAACGCGAGGCTTTACGGCGAAATACACGTTCCTGACAA
>Ga0187850_10001520_pt1 | contig 24658 bp, 20 predicted proteins | sample June2016WEW_4_15_FD_132436 | JGI IMG/M metagenome (GOLD analysis project Ga0187850, IMG submission 132436) | Peatland microbial communities from SPRUCE experiment site at the Marcell Experimental Forest, Minnesota, USA - June2016WEW_4_150 | ecosystem: Environmental > Terrestrial > Soil >...
CAACAGGGGCTTGGTGGATGGTTTCATGCCCACCAGCGTAAAAGAGTGCGCCGCGGGTGTCCAGCTCTTTCGCCAATCCACCTCCCCCTCCGTCACTTAGCTCCATCGGAAATCCGCCCTGGCTCACGGTTGCGCAGGTGGCGTGGCTGGGGCAGGGGGCCGGGACCAGCTCAGTCGTTCGGCCGCGGCGGGCAGCTTCGGGAAGGGCGCGTGCGGCTCCGTCTGATACCAGTAGGCGACGCTGTAGTAGAAATTGCCGCTACGGAATGGCGGCGCGCCGTTGCCGTGCTCGATTTGGAACCGTATGCTGTGGCGGAACGTCACCGGGTCCGGCACGTGCCAGCGGTAGGCGCTGGTGAACGGTTCCTCCAGCAACGGCACCCCGAAATACGGAAAGCAGCCTGCGCGCAACCCATACGATTCGCAAAAATAATCCTCGGAACCGGTGCCATGCATCGCCTCCTTGCCGTCCAGATAGACGATCTCGTCGCCTTCGCCCCACCAGCCGCCGTCGTTGTTCTTCACGCTCAGGACGCAGCCGATCAGGTGGCCGCGGCCTTGCGCTTCGAGGATCGTGTAGGGGCCCGCGGGCGGCGGCGTGGCCTGACGGTATTGGGCATGGAACGCGCCCTGGTTTCGCGGCGCCTGGCCGTAAGAACGGTAATTCACCTCGAACCAATGCCGGCTCGATTCCTTGCCCTCGTTGGTGATCGTGATCCGCGCCGAACGCGCAAACGGCATCGGGATGTAGCAGTTCCGCGCGGCGCCCATCGCCGCCGGGTCGGTCAGTCTGCCCGGCCGCTGGTCAATGCAGAGCAGGGCGGAGGCGAACTTCTCGGTGAACCCAAACCCGATGCCGAAGAAATCCCCCACCGGCACCTCGACGCTGGGCGTCGTCTCGCCGTCCCAGAACATGCGCAGAACGTGGAGCTGCAAATGGTGCGGTTCGCGGCTGGTGATGTTGTCCCGGAAATGCACGATGCAACCGGGGCCGCGGATGTCCGCCAGCACCAGCGTTCCGCCGGGCGGGAGGTCGCGCCAGTCGTCGTTGCCGCCGGACGGATCGGCGGAGGTGATCCGGTGCGCCGTGAAGTTGTGCAGCGTGGGCAGGTCCCTCAAGGGCGCGTCTTGCGCGCCCAGGGTGAGCGTCGCGACCAGCAGGGGAACGCTCCGGGCAATACGGTTCATGCCGGACATTGTGCGGCCATCCGCCGTTTTCGACAAGACCGCACCGGGTGGCTGGGATCGCACCGGTTGCACTTGCACGGACCGGTTTTTGAGCAACACTGTTGCAGCAACTGCCCGCCGGGAACAAAACCGCCACCATGCGCACGATCTTCAAAGCCTACGCCGCGCCGGCCCAAGGCCAGCCTCTCGCCCCGTTTGAGTTCGACCCCGGTCCGCTACGCCCCGAGCAGGTCGAAGTCAAGGTCAGCCATTGCGGCATCTGTCATTCGGACCTCTCGATGATTCACAACGAGTGGGGACAATCCACGTATCCGCTGGTGCCGGGGCACGAGATCGTGGGCACCGTGGTGGCGGCGGGCGACCAGGTCAAGCGGGTGAAGGTCGGTGACCGCGTGGGGGTGGGCTGGTTTTCCGGCAGTTGCCTGGCGTGTCCGCAGTGCCTGGCGGGCGACCACAATCTTTGCGCCGGGGCCGAGCAGACCATGGTCGGCCGGCCGGGCGGATTCGCGGATCGCGTGCGCGCCAACTGGGAATGGGCCACACCCCTTCCCGCCGCGCTCGATCCGGTCAAGGTCGGTCCGCTGTTTTGCGGCGGCATCACGGTGTTCAACCCGATCGTGCAATGCGGCGTGCAGCCGACGGATCGCGTGGGGGTGATCGGCATCGGCGGACTGGGCCACCTGGCGCTCCAGTTTCTGAACAAATGGGGCTGCGAAGTGGTGGCGTTCACCTCGACCGACGCCAAACGCGAGGAAGCGCTCAGGCTCGGAGCTCACCGGGTAGTCAATTCCCGGAACTCCGGCGAAATGCGCCAACTCGCCGGTTCGCTCGATTTCATCCTGGTCACGGTGAACGTGTCGCTGGATTGGGCGACCATCATCGCCGTGCTCGCGCCCCGGGGACGGCTGCACATCGTTGGCGCCGTGCTGGAGCCGATCCCGGTCGCGGCGTTCTCCCTGCTGGTGGGGCAAAAGTCGCTCTCGGGCTCGCCGGTGGGCAGCCCGGCGACGACCGCGAAGATGCTGGAGTTTTGCGCCCGTCATGGTGTGGCCCCGGTGATCGAGAAGTTTCCCATGTCCCGCGTGAACGACGCGCTGGAACACCTCCGCGCCGGCCAGGCCCGCTACCGGATCGTGCTGGAAAACGATCTGGGCTGACCGGGGTACGATGATCCGGTGGGGCGCATCACCCAGCGCGTCGTGAGGGTCATGATCCACGCCGGGCCGCCGTGTTCGTGATCGTCCAGTGGCAGCAATTGGCCGGCCGGAAAACCGCCTGATCGCGGGCAAGCTGCGGAACCGGGCGGGGTCTTCGCACCGCGATCGGTCAACGGTCGGAACCCGTCGGCGGCAGCCCGGGAGCGGAGCTTTCACCACCCGTCCTTCATCTTCGCGCGCACGGCGGGCCAGGATGGCGCGCGGGCCGCTCCGACGGCTGAGGCTGCGCCGCCCGGCGATCCGCCCTTGAACGTCCCTCCCTCATCCCGGCCTTCTCCGCCACTGGGGGAGAAGTTGCCCGCAGGGCGGTTGAGGGGGATTCCGCATGGTTCAGGGGCGATTCGCGGTTTTTCAGCGGCCGTGGAATCTCCCCCTGGCGGCTGCATTATATTTACGATATTATGCATTGCCAATAGCATTCAATTGGCTACACTTTGATAACTCAAGCCGGCGGATCAACCATAACTAACTAATAAATTACATGAAGAACATTGCTTACTTCCTGGCGGCGGTTTGCGCGGTGGCGCTGAACGCTCAGGCACAGTTCAATCCGGGCGACCTGGCGGTGTTCCGGGTCGGCGATGGCGCGCAGACGCTGGCCAGCACGGGCAACTCCGTGTTTGTGGACCAATACGACACCGGGGGTTCACTGGTGAACAGTGTGGCCATTCCCGCCAGCGGTCCCTCCGCCTTGCTGGTCAGCGGCACGGCGTCGTCCGAAGGGGCGCTGGGGTTGTCCGCCGACGGGCGATTCCTGACGCTGGCGGGCTACAATACCGCGCAGCCCTATTCCTCGGACCTGACCACCACCCCGGCCTCGACCGTGCATCGTGGGGTGGGCAGTCTCGATGCCAGCGGCGCCTACACGCTCGCCGCGAGCACGAGTTCGGGCATCAGCGGGTCCAATGTGCGATCCGGGATTACCGATGGCGCCGGCAACTACTGGGCGGCCGGCGGCGCCGGCGGCACTTTCTACGCGGGCAACAACGAAACGGCCGGAGTGGTGCAGAACGCGGTGGCGAATTCGCGGGTGCTGAACATTATTAATGGCAACCTGTGCTTCTCGACTTCATCGGGCACGCCGGGGATCTACGGGTTTACCGGAACTCCGACCACGACAGCCACGGCGTCGCTGCTCATCGGCACGGGCACGGGATCGAGTCCCTACGGTTTCGCCATCAGTCCGGGGGGGACGGTGGCCTACGTCGCGGACGACCGGTCCGCCGGGGGCATCCAGCGTTACGACAAGACGGGCGGCACGTGGGGTTTGACCTACACCCTGAATTCGGGCACCGGCGTGCGTGGACTGACCGTCAGCTTCAGCGGGCCGAACCCCGTTGTGTATGCCACGACGACCGGGAACTCGCGCAACAGTCTGATCATGGTCACGGACACGGGCGTCAGTTCCACGGCGACGACGCTGGCGACTGCCGGCGCGAACGAGGTGTTCCGGGGTGTGGCCTTCACGCCAACGCCCGAGCCCACCACCTGGGTTCTGCTCCTGGTCGGCGGTGGCGCGCTGGCGTGGCGGTGCCGGCGCAATCGGTGCTCGTGACGCGAAAAGCGACGAACTCTGGGAGTGGCACTGGGCGTAACCGGCCGCCCGGTGCCTTCAACGCCAGAACGGGTTGAGGGTCGTGTGTCGGGCGACGCGGACGCTTTGGGCGATGGCCTGGGTGACATGCGTTTTCGCGAGCGTCACCGCTTGGGCCAGACCGCATCCCAGCGCCAGGTAACCGACAATGGCGGCCGAGTACGTGCAGCCGGTGCCGTGCGTCGCCACGCCCCGGACAAACGGCGCGGTCAACAGGAGTTCGTCGCGTCCGTCGAAGAACACGTCTGCCGCCTCGCGGCCGCCGCGGAGATGACCGCCCTTGACCAGCGCCGCACAAGCGTAGCGCCGCTGAATTTCCCGCGCCGCGCGGCGCAGATCCTCGACCGATTCCAGCCGCGCGCCCACCAGCATCTCCGCCTCGTCGAGGTTCGGTGTGACCAAGGTTGCGCGCGGGAACAGTTCGCCGACCAGTGCGCGCACGGCCGAGCCATGCAGCAGCCGTGCGCCGCTGGTGGCGACCATCACCGGATCCACAACCAGCGGAACGCGGTGGCGTCCGAGTGCCTGGCGGACGGCGCGAATGATCGCCGTGGAGAACAACATCCCCGTTTTGACCGCCGCCGGCGGAAGTTCGGCGAACACCGCCTCGATCTGCTGGCGGACGATGTCCGGGCGGGCTGCTTGAATTCCCCGCACGCCGTGCGGATTCTGGGCGGTCAGGCAGGTGATGGCGCTGGTGCCGTGGACACCCAGGGCGGCGAAGGTTTTCAGATCCGCCTGGAGGCCCGCTCCGCCACCGCTGTCGGAACCGGCAATGGTGAGCGCGACTGGAATTCGTTCCCGATGAGGCATGGCGCAAGAGTAGAGGATGCCGGTTGGGTTGTCAGCCGTCGGTTGCCGGTTCGAGGAGACGGAGAATCCGACGGTGGGTGCTGCTGAAAGCCAGCGCGTCGAGTTCGCGCCGGTATTTCCACTGTCCGGCCCGGCGGCTGACCCGCGCACCTGCCGGCAGCGTGACGAGGAATACTTCAAGCGACAGTCGAAAACGCGTCACGGTGCCTTTGACGACGCCCAATCGGCGGCACGAGTCCGGGCGGGTGTTCAGGAGTGCGCGGGCAGAAGTTTCGGGCCGGAGCGGGGCCGCGCCATTCACTTCGCAGTTGGGGAATTCCCACAGGTGGGCGTTGAGCACGTTACCAGGCCGTCGGCGGACGAGCAGGGCGTCGGCCCGCTGGACGACCAAGACGTGAAAGTGTCGCGTCGTCGTGACTGGACGCGGTCCGAGGTTGGGCAGTTGGTCGGTGAGACCTTCCCGCCGGGCAACGCAACGCCGCTGCCACGGGCAGGCCGGGCAATCGGGCGAATGGGGTGTGCAGACCAGGGCGCCCAGTTCCATGAGCCCTTGGTTGAGGGCTGAGCAGGGGTTGGAGCCGGGGGCGTGTTGACTCGTTTCCACGAGGGCGCCCGCCAATTGCCAGAGGCGGTCGTTCGTCCGGCGAAGTCGCGGATTGTCGCGGAGGCCGAAAACCCGGGTCAGAACGCGGATGACGTTGCCGTCGAGAACCGGCCGCGGCTGGTTGAAAGCGATGCTGGCGATGGCGCCCGCGGTGTAGCGCCCGATGCCGGGCAGGGCGAGCAGGGCGTCGAAATCGTTCGGAACACGACCGTCATGCTGTTTCATGATCAGGGCGGCGGCCTCCTGCAGGTGGCGGGCGCGGCGGTAATAACCCAGGCCTTCCCAAAGTTTCAGGACGCGATCGGCGGGTGCGGAGGCCAGGGTAGCCACCGTGGGCAATGCCTGCAGCCAGCGTTCCCAGTAAGGCAACACCGTACTCACCTGGGTCTGCTGGAGCATGATCTCGGCGACCCAGATGGCATAAGGGTCGCGGGTTCGACGCCAGGGGAGATCGCGGGCGTTGGCGCAAAACCAGACGAGCAGCGGCGATACCAGCCGGGAGATCTCCGGCGCTGGCGACCTGACCGCCTCCGGGCGGGCGCCTGCCGGCCGCCGGCTCACTTTTTCTTCTCGCCCTGCTGTTGGGCCTGGAACTGGTCGGCCATCTTCTGCGCTTCCTCGGCCAGCTTGTTGTAATCGGCGACCAGCTTGTTGTATTTCTCGACGATGCCCTTCAATTCCTCGACCTTGTCGTCGCGCTGCTTGGCGACATCGCGGATGATGCCGTTCTGCTTCTCGATGGCCTCGTTCTGCTGCTTCAGGCGTTCGTTGGCGGTGATGACCGTCTGCTTGTAGTTCTCGATGGTTTCCTTCTGGCCAACCGACTCCCGGGAGAGCTTGTCCACCAGCTTGTCGAGCTCCTTGATCCTGGTTTCGTTGGTGTTGATGACGCCGTTGAGCCGAATCTTCTGGTTCTCCAGGCGGGAAATGGTCTGGGCGTCCTGCTGGGCGGAGTAGCGCAGAGTCTGGATGTTGACGAGGTTCGTGTGGATTTCGTCGTGCAGTCCGAAGATCTCCTTGCGGAGACCGCCCTCGCGCACCCACTGGAAGGTGGAGAGGCAGCAGAGTGCCATTGCGAAGACGAGCAGCAGGTTTTGCAGAAATTTGTTCATTCGATAATCGCTCTAGGGTCGCCGCCCGGCAGCCGGCGGCCGAACCTTTCCCGCACCCTGTCAGTTTCGGCGGGCCTTGTCAAAGCATGACCGCAAGCCGGGCCGGAGCCGTTTCCGAACCCGTCAAACCAAGGAGGTGACCATTCCTGCGTCGCTGAGGGCCGGCACCAAATCGAACACATCCCGGCGCAGGCAGAAGGCTACGTCGTCCCGGAGTTCCGGGCGCGCCAGCAACCGGCGGCCGTTGCGAGATTGGGCCATGGCACCGAGGAGATTGGCGCGATGGGCCTGGTAAACCTGGCGGGCGATCTGCGCCGAGTCCGCCACCCCTTCGGGCGCCAGCCGCGGCCACACCCGATCCGCCAGCGCCCCGGCGGCCAGCGTGTCCTCCCAGGCCGCCTGTTCCAGCGTGCCACCAGCCACGATGAGCAGGTGTTCCGGCGGCTGGCGGTCAAGCCAGGCCGCCACCGCGCCCAGATTCAAGAACGAGCCGACCAGGACGTGCCTGGCGCCAGCACAAGCCTGCAGCGCCCGCGTGCCGTTGGTGGTGGACATGATGATCGTCCGGCCGCGCACCCGTTCGGGCGTGAACTCGCGGGGCGAGTTGCCCAAGTCGAACTCCACGCCCCCGGTGAGGTCGGCGCGAATTCGCAAACCGTCGCGTTCCCCGGCCAGGAGGGCATCCGGGAGCCGGGCGCGGGCCGCCAGCGCCTCGGGAATTTCCGTCACGGGCAGAATGGCCGACGCGCCATTGGCCAGTGCCGTGACCATGCTGCTCGTCGCTCGCAGTACGTCGAAGACGACGCAGGTCGTGGTCCGCAGATCACGCGTGGCCAGGGCAGCGAACTCGGCCGGTGTGAACAGGACCTCCAACGTGGTTTTCACAGCGTCGGCCGGGGCAGTCCCGATGGCCCCCGCAAGCATGCGGGCGTGATGGAACAGACACTGCTGGGCGTAACCCGCATGCCGTCCGAAATGTTTTTCGCTGAAGGCGCGCAATTCGCGGAGCGTGACACGGCGGCGCGGAAAGTAAAGCTGCCGCAACGCCTTCGCCATCCAGACGTCCACCGGAAACGCCCGGTCGAATCCCAGGGAAAACAACAGCACGCAATCGGCGATCTTCGGTCCGACGCCGGGGACCTCCAGCAACGCCGAACGGGCCTTCATCAGCGGCAATTTCGGCAGAGCGACGAGGTCCAACTCGGCCGCGGCAACACGGCGGGCGGCCTCGCGCAGGTAGCGCGCGCGGAACCCCATTTTGAACGCGCGCAACTCGGCTTCCGAACACGCTGCCAGCCGCATCGGCGAAGGGAAGCTGAGCGCGGTCGGTTTCCCGCGTGGAACGGTCACCGGGTCGCCGAAGCGGGCGCAGAGCGTTGCGACGATCCGGCGGATTTGGACGATTTGCTTGGTCGAGGACAGCAGAAACGACGCCAGACACTCCCAAGGTTCCTGGCGTAGCAATCGCAGTCCGGCGCAGGCATCGAGCGCGGCGACGAGTGGCGGATCCGGCGGTAGTGTTGCCCGCACGGTGTCGGGGTCTTCGTCGAGCCGGAGATAATGTGACAGCCATTGCCAGTCGGCCACCGGAGCCGCAACTTCGGCGCGCAGGCCTCCCATGACCGGCGTCAACCGGACCCAGCGGCCGGCGAAAACACCTTCCCATGCGCCGCCGACCTGCTGCCAGCGGAAGGCCTGGCCGGAGTCGAACGTCGCGGCGAGGTTGAAGCTCGCAACCTCGAACAAATGCTGGTTTGGCGGCAGTGGACGGTTCATCGCCGGTCGTGGCATTCCCACATCTGGAACCAGCGCATCGGCCGGTCCTTGTAAGTGGCGTTGAAGAGGCCGAGATCGCGGACGCTGGCGAACCGGTCCCGCAGTTCCGACGGCAACGCGGTGGGCGCCGACGCCGGGGCAACCTCCGGGTCCTGCGTTTCGATGCTGGCCATGACAATGGCGTTGTCGCCGCTGCGCAGGAGGCCGCCGGCCGGTGGAGCAACGGCAGGTTTGCCACCCAACCCGGCTTCGACGGCATTGCGGACCAGCGGTTGGTGATGTCGGCGGCGGCGCGCTTCGGGCAGGTAAAACGTGATTTCGGCCGTGTACTCGGGCTGCAGGCAGACGATGAAGGCCGGGCCGCCGGTTGCCTGCTCGAGTTCGCGGCGCGCCTCGCCGGCGATCCGTGCCGTTTCGCGCCAGCCTTGTAGGCCCTGGAGCGGATCCCATCGGCCGGGCACGGGATGGCCGGTGAAGCGCCGGACCAGATTCGTGTCGTGGACGAACACCACCAGGACACCGCCGAGCACCAGGCCGGCCGTCCACCAGCGCACAACGCCTGCTGTGCCGCGGGATTGCCAGAAAACGGCCAGCAGGCATAGGAGCGGCAGAACCGCCAGTTCGAAACCGCTAGTGTTGCTGCCTGGCTGCCACCACGATACCAGCCCAGCTAATAACCAGGGGACGCCCATGCTGACCAGGAAGATCAGTGGCTGGCACGGTGCTGAGCTGGTGGGGCGAGGCTCTGACGAGCCGGTGAAAGGTGTTGGTCGGAGCGGCTCGCGAGGACGCTCGCCCCACCACCGCGACCCAGTCAGGACACTCCCCCACCGGCCATCGTGCCCTGTGCCCAGACACAGCCGGGCGATGGTCAGGACCACGCCCACCACCCAGACCGGGTTGAGCAGAACCAGTCTTTCCGCGAGCAACTCAAGCCGCGGTAGCGCTGCAACGGCAAGATGGGCACCGGAGCTCGTTTTGAGCGTCACCTCCAGCGCCGCGCAGAGCACGAACGACAACGCCAGCCAGGGGCCGCCGCGGGACAGGCAAAGCCGGGCGGGCGGCCACAGGGCGAGAAACAGAATCCAGCAAGCGAGCGAAAACACGACGGATGTGCCGCCCAAGACGCCCAAGCCAAGCCAGAGACCGGTCGTGAGCCAGTGGCTGGTCGTGCCGTCCGGTTGTGCGGCGCGCCATCCGGCAGCCATCGCCGCCGTCCAGAGCAGCACGCGGAGCAGTTCATCCGACATCAGCATCGCGCCCAGCGCCAGGAAGGGCGTGGTGGTGGCCAGCAGCAGGAAAATGACACCCGTTTTTGCGCCCGCCTCGCGGGCAAGCCAGCGGAGCAGGACCAGACTAATTACGGCAGCAATGAGGGGGGCAAACAGCCGCACGCCGAACTCCGTGTCGCCGGCGATGATCGAGCCGAGCCACGCAAGGCAACTGGCGGCCGAAAGACCGCCCGTCGGAGCGAAGGACCAAGGACCGCGAAGCCAGTGGCTCGCTTCGCTGGCGGACAACTCGAGGCGCCCGCTGGCGATGAAGCCCAACCGGAACAGGAGCATAACAACGATCACCGCGTAGCCAAGACGCTGCCAGTGCTGGTCCAACGAAACGGCGGTGCCCGGAGGTCGCGCGGCGGTCGGTGCTTCTCCCGACGCTGGGCGGGTCAGCGAGGGAAATGCGGTCCACCAGCGAGGAAACCACCGTTGACCCACCCAGCGCCAGAGCCGGTCGAGGCCGGCGCCGCCGCCGCGGCCCACGGCGGCCCCCACGAGCGCACCCGCGAGGACGTCGGACGGGTAATGAACGCCGTTGTAGATCCGGGAGAAGCTTACCAGTATCGCGAGTGGCAGCAGGACGAACGCGGCGGTCCGCCGGTAGTAGAACCAGACCATCGCCGTGGCGGCGAACCAGTTGGCGGCGTGCGACGACGGCATGGCATGGCTGCCCCCGCGTCCCACCAGCAGCCGCACGTCAGGCATCTGCAGGAACGGCCGCGGCCGGGCGCCAAGCTGCTTGAGGTTCTCAACCACCCAGTTGTTCGTGGCGAGCACGAACAGGAGGAGCATCGCGACACACAGCCGGCCACGCGAGCCGCCGCGCCAAAGGAGCAGGGTGATCAGGCCCACGAGTGCCGGCGCGAAGAACGGATTGCCGCTGAGGAACGGCATCAGGCGGTCGAACACCGGGTTCGCCAACGACTGGTTGACGAAGCGGAACGCGGCCGAATCAATCGTTTGGAGCCAGTACACCGGAGAAGTTGCCGGCGGCGATCCGGCGGGTCAATAAACCACGAGCGAACGCACCGGATAGTCCTGCAGCCGGTCGCGGCCTTTGAGGAAGGCGAGTTCGATGAGGAAGCTGATGGTGAGCAACTCGGCGCCGAGCCGGCGCAGCAGGGCGGCCGCGGCCCAGGCCGTGCCGCCGGTGGCGAGCAGGTCGTCAATCAGCAGCACGCGGGCGCCCGGTTTTACGGCGTCCACATGCACGGCGACCGTGTTCGCGCCGTATTCGAGTTCGTAACTCTGTTCGAGCGTGCGGAAGGGCAGCTTGCCTTGCTTGCGGATGGGGATGAATCCCGCCTGGAGCCGCAGCGCGGCGGCGGCGGCAAAAATGAAACCGCGGGCGTCAATGCCCACCACGGCATCCACCGAGCCAGGGGCAAAACCGGCGATGAGCAGGTCCACGCTCGCGGCAAACAGCCGGGCGTCGGCGAGCACCGGGGTGATGTCTTTGAACTGGATGCCCGGCTTGGGAAAGTCGGGCACATTCCGGATGGCGCGCTCGAGCTCGGCGACGGTCGGTTGGCTCATGGTGGTGGGTGGCGGGTTAGCGTTTGTTGCCTTCCATCTTTTCGATCATGCGGCGGAGCTTGGCCAGGGCGATGTTCTGGATTTGCCGGATCCGCTCCCGGGTGACATTGAACCGCTCGCCCACTTCCTCGAGGGTTCTCTCCGAGCCGCCGTCCAGGCCGAACCGGTAACGCAGGATCGTTTTTTCGCGCGGGTCGAGCCGCTCAATCAGTTCGTCCAGCATGACGTTGACGGTCTTTTCCTCGAGCTTCTCGTAGGGGTCCTCCGCGCGCTCGTCCTCGACCACCTCGGCGAACGTGTTGGTGTCGTCGTCGCCGATGGGCGCATCGAGCGAGGCGGGCCGGATGGCGGCGGTGCGCAATTGGGTCACGCGGGAGGCGGTGATGCCGAGTTCTTCGGCCAGTTCCTCGTCGGTTGGCTCGCGGCCGAAGACCTCCTGCAGCTTGGTGGCGATGCGGCGCATGCGCGAGATCTTGTCCACCAGGTGAACCGGCAGGCGAATGGTCTTCGCCTGATTGGCGAGGGCGCGTTTGATGGACTGCTTGATCCACCACGCGGCGTAGGTGGACAACTTGCCGCCCTTGGCGGGATCGAACCGTTCGACCGCCTTCATCAGGCCGATGTTGCCCTCGTTGATGAGGTCGAGCAGCGGCAGACCCAGCCCGTCGTAGTCATGGGCGATTTTCACGACCAGGCGGAGGTTGGCCTTGATCATGTGTTCGCGGGCCTTCTTGTCACCGCGCTTGATCCGGGCCGCCAGTTCGATTTCCTCCTGCGGGGTCAGCAGCTTCACCTGCCCGATTTCGCGGAGGTAGAGCTTGATGGCGGTGTCGCCATCGTAGCTGGAGCGATAGCGGGTTTCGACGGCAGAATCGGCGTCCCGGGGGACGGACACGATGGTCAGTCCCGGCTTGGGCGGCGGGGGCGGCCGCACGGGCGTGGCGGTGGCCGCTGGCTTCCGGTGGGCGGCCGGCGGCCGGGCCTTTTTCCCCGAGGGTCCGCGCTTGGGCTTGGCGATGGGCTTGGTTTTGGCTTTGACCACCATAGGCGGGGATTGAGATTGAATGTGTGAAGCCAGCGCGGCAAGGAAATTGAGCGACAGGAAATTGAGCGGAGGGGATTCTGCTTGCCGCCCGGGGCAGGCTGCGGCTAAATCGCCCCGGCTTTGCCAGGGCCCACGGAATGCGGACTTACGAACCCCGCCAGGGCCGGAAGGCAGCAACGGTAGTTTGCTCTGCATCTGCCGTGGTCACCCTGGCTTTTGAATTTCGGAACCGGAAGTGCGGAGCAGGGCAGCGGCCGGCCCGGGCGAGCGCCCAGCCTCCCGACTTGGGCTCCGCCATCCCGCAGCCCGATGAGTTATCAAGTTATTGCGCGAAAGTACCGACCGCAGCGGTTTGCCGAGGTCGTCGGCCAGGAGCACGTCACCCAGACGCTGGCCAACGCCATCCGGCAGAACCGGATTGCGCACGCCTATCTCTTTTGCGGCCCCCGCGGCACCGGCAAAACCACCGTCGCCCGCATCTTCGCCAAATGCCTCAACTGCACCGGCGGCCCGAAGGTGGACTTCGACGACGCCGACCCGCGTTGCGTGGAGATCACCGAGGGGCGGGCCATTGACGTGCTGGAAATTGACGGCGCGAGCAACAACGGCGTCGAGCAGGTGCGCGAGTTGCGCGAGACCGTCAAATACGCTCCGGCGGCGGCCCGGTTCAAGATCTACATCATTGACGAGGTTCACATGCTCTCGACGGCGGCGTTCAACGCGCTGCTCAAGACGCTCGAGGAGCCGCCGGCGCACGTGAAGTTCATGTTCGCCACCACCGATCCCGAAAAGGTGCTGCCGACGATTCTCTCGCGCTGTCAGCGGTTCGACCTCCGCCGCATCCCCGCGAACCTCATCGTCGAACACCTTGCCCGGATTGCCGGACAGGAGGGCGTTCGCATTGACGAACCGGCCCTCCACGCGATCGCGCGCGGCGCCGACGGGGGGATGCGCGATGCCGAGTCCACCCTCGACCAGCTCATCAGCTTTTGTGGAACCGAGATCGCGGAAGGCGACGTGCTGTCCATGTTCGGCCTGGCCGCCCGGAGCCAGATTCTGGCGCTGGCTGGCGCGGTCATTGCCGGCGACACCGCCGGGACGCTGCAGGAGCTCGACGAGTTGACCCGTCACGGCAAGGACCTCGGCCGGCTGCTTTCGGACCTCCTCAACCACTTCCGCAATCTGTTGATCTTTCAAGTGGCGAAGGGCGATCTGCGTTTGCTGGAAGTGTCCGAAGCCGAGGCTGGCGCGCTGCGGGAGCAGTCGGCGCAACTCGACGCCGAGGCGGTCGGCCGCATCATGGAAGTCCTCGCCGAGGGCGAAGGCCGGCTGCGCGATGCAACGTCGCGGAAAATTTTGATCGAAGTCACGCTCCTGCGCGCCATCCAAGCCCGCAATGCGGTCAGCGTTGACGTGCTGCTAAAACGCCTCAGCGAACTGCGCGGTGAAACCGCCGAGCCCGCCCCCGCTTCCCGCGAAGTTCCAACGTCACCCGCATCGCCGGCCCGATCCAGCGCGGTGATTCAGCCGGCCGGGCCCGCGGCGACCGCGCCGGAGGTTCCGACGCCGGCTCCCGCTGCCACCGAGGCGGCCCCCGACGTCCCGGAAGCCCTGGCGGCGCTCTGGGCCCAGTTGATCGAGGCGGTGGGCCGCGCCAGCCCGTTCGCGCGCGGTTATCTCTCCAACGCCTTCCCCGTGGCCTTCGAGCAGGGTAAGTTGACCATTGGGTTTCCGCCGGAATTCGCCGACCAGATCATCCTGGTGGACTCGCCGAAAAACCACGCCCTGATCCAGGCCGGACTGCGCGAACTGGGGCAGGGCGAAGCTCAGGTCAAATTCGTCCGCGCGTCCGCGCCGGCCGCGCCCCCGGTCGCCCCGCCTCCGGCGCCCACGAAACCGGCCGCGCCGCAGGCAGCCTCGCCCGCTGTGCCCCCGCCGGCCAAGGCCGAAAAGCCGAAGCCGGAAAAGCTCGATCCCGCGGATTTCAAGGACGACCCGCTGATCAAACAGGCGCTCGAAATCTTCCGCGGCCGGATCATCGAAGTCCGCCGTTGATCTCGCCCCTCACCTTTCACCTTTCACCTCGCACTTCGCACCTCGCACCTCGCACCTCGCACCTCTTTAGCCCCCATGTCCAGCATCGGCAAACTGATGAAACAGGCCTCGCGCATCCAGCAACAGATGGAGGCCGTCCAACTCGCCCTCGCCAGTCGCACGGTCGAAGCCACCAGCGGTGGCGGCGTGGTCAAAGTCACCGCCCGGTGCGATGGCACCATCGCGGCCATTCACATTGACCCGCAGGCGGCGAACCCCGCGGACACACAACTGCTCGAAGACCTGTTTCTGACCGCCGTCAACAGCGCCCTCGCCAGTGCCAAGGAAGTCGCCAACGCCGAGATGGGCAAGGTGACCGGCGGCTTGAACGTGCCCGGGCTAGTGTAGGGTGATCCGCGGGGTAGTGTCCAAATTCCACTTGCACGGTGGGGTGTCCTCGCGAGCCGGCGGGAAGGTTGAGAGGGTGGTGAGTTGAGAGTTGAACGGCCGGAGCAGGGTCGCGGCAAACCTCCCCCCGACCTCACGAACCCTCACAAATTCAACACTCGAAACTCGCAATTCGCAATTCTCTGGTGGGGCTGAACACTTCAAACTTGAAACTTGAAACTCTGACCTCCTTTCCGGCTCGTCAGAGCCTCACCAAATCAGGACACTGCCATCTGCGGCTTGCGTTGGACTTTCCCCGGCCGGCCGGCCAGACTCCGCCCGTGTCCGCTTTACCGGCACCCATTTCGGATTTGATCGCCGCGCTGGGCCAGCTCCCTGGCGTCGGACCGCGCACGGCCGAACGACTGGCCCTCCACCTCGTGCAGGCCGAGGCCGGCCAGGTCCGTCAGCTCGCCGCGGCGATGGTCGCCGCCCGCGAGCGCGTGACTGCTTGTGGGCGCTGTGGCGCGCTCACCGAGGCACAAACCTGCGGCTTCTGCGCCGACGATCGGCGTGACGCCTCGCTCGTGTGTGTGGTCGAGCGGGCCGTGGACGTCTTGTTGCTGGAAAAGACGGGCACGTTCCGCGGACGCTACCATGTCCTCGGCGGCAAACTCTCGCCGCTCAACGGCGTTGAGCCGGAGGATTTACGCATCGCCGAACTCGAGAACCGCCTCGCATCCGAACCGATTCGTGAAGTGATCCTGGCGCTGCCAACCGACGTGGAAGGCGACGCGACCAGTTACTATGTGGCCCGCCGGCTGGCGCCGCGCGGCGTGAACGTGACGCGGCTGGCCCACGGTTTGCCCGCTGGCACCGGCCTCGAGTTTGCCGATGACCTTACGCTGAGCCGCGCTCTCGAGGGCCGGCAGTCCCTCATCTGAACGCGCTCCCATGACTCCCACAGCCGTCGTGTTCGATCTCGGCAAGGTGCTTTTGGATTTTGACTATCGCATCGCCCTGCGGCGGCTTCGTCCCTGGCTGCGGGCGGACCTGACCGAAGGGAACGGATTGTTGAGCGGCTTGCCGGTGCTGCTCGAATACGAGTGCGGCCAACTGACGACCGAGGAGTTCTTCGAGCGAATCCGTGGCGTGCTGGGTTTTACCGGCACGCTGGCGGAGTTCGCCCCGGCCTTCGGCGACATTTTCACGGAAATTGCGCCGATGGTGGCCGTGCACGCGGAGATGCGCCGCCGGGGAGTGGCCACCTACATCTTCTCCAACACGAACGAGCTGGCCATCCGGCACGTGCGCCGGCAGTTCCCGTTTTTCGCCGGTTTCGCCGGTTACATCCTCTCCTACGAACAGCGCGTGATGAAGCCTGACGCGGCGATCTATGAAGCGCTGGAACGCCTGTCAGGCCGGCATGGCGCGGAACTATTCTATCTCGACGACCGGCCGGAGAACGTGGCGGCGGGATGGGCGCGCGGGTGGCAGGGTGTCGTCCACGAGACGCCGGCGGCATCGCGTGCCGCCCTGGTGCAGGCCGGCGTGCTGGCTTGACGGCGTGGTGGCCGGGTTGCCTTTTGCGGGTGCATCCTTATCTTCCCGAGAACATGGAAACCCTTCTCGCCCGGATTCCGGCGCATTCGCAACGCCAGGCGATGGATTGGAGCCTGGTCCTGGCCAGCCAGGGCATTGAGGCGGTGATCGAGCAGTCCCCGGAAACCGGTGCCTGGGGCCTGCTGGTGGAACCGGAGCAGTTTGCCGCCGCCCTGGATTCGATCCGGCAATACCGGTTGGAAAACCGGCGTTGGGCGTGGCGGACGCATCTGACCTCAACCGGTTTGGTGTTCCACTGGGGCGTGCTGCTCTGGTGCTGGGTGTTGATCCTGTTTCACTGGCTGGCAGAGGCTTTCGGCGGCCGGCTCGAATCCCTCGGGACCATGAACGACCAGGTGCTGGCGACGGGCCAATGGTGGCGGTTGTTCACGGCGATCACGCTGCACGCGGATGTGGGGCATCTCGCTTCCAACGTGGCCACGGGGCTGGTCGTGATGGGCCTGGCGATGGCGCGTTTCGGGCCGGGCCAGGCGCTCCTTGCCGCGTTGCTGGCGGGGGCGGTCGGCAACACCGCCGGTCTGGCGCTGCGCACCGAACATTACATCGGACTGGGCGCGTCCGGAATGGTGATGGGCGGGCTGGGCCTGCTGACGGCGCAATCGCTGGTCCTGCTGCGGGCGCCCTGGCCGGCGTGGCGGGCGATGTTCGCCGGTGCCGCGGGCGGGGTGCTGCTGTTTGTGCTGGTGGGATTGAATCCGGCGGGCGACGTGCTGGCGCACGCGTTCGGCTTCGGAAGCGGGCTGCTGCTTGGCGGCGGGCTGGTGTTGCTGCCGGAGGGCTGGACCAGGAACCGCTGGCTTGACCGTGCGGCGGGTGCCGTGGCGACGTTGATCACCGTGGGCGCCTGGGCGCTGGCAATCGCGGCCGCGCGCTGATCAAAAAAAAAGGGTCAGTTCTTAAAAGGGGTCAGTTCTTGATATTGACAATTAAGGCGTTGTCGCGCACTCTTTCGTCATGGCCCGCAAGGTGAGAGTCGAGTATTCCGGCGCGATCTACCACGTCATGAATCGCGGGGACCGGCGCGAGCCGATCTTCAAGGACGATACGGATCGCCAGGGGTTCGTCGCGACGCTGGAGGAGGCGTGCCGCAAGACCAGTTGGCAGGTTCACGCCTACGTGCTGATGCCGAATCATTTTCACATGGTGATCGAGACCCCGCAGCCGAATCTGGTCGCCGGGATGAAGTGGTTTCTCGGGACCTACACGGGACGGTTCAACCGGCGGCACAAGCTCTTCGGGCACCTGTTCAGTGGGCGCTTCAAGGCGTTGGTGGTGGATGGCTCGGGCACGGGCTACCTCAAGAGGGTGTGCGATTACGTGCATCTGAATCCGGCGCGGGCCAGGCTGGTCAAGGAGGACCAACCGTTGAAGCGGTTTAGCTGGAGCAGTTGGCCGGCGCACCTGCTGGCACCCTCGAAGCGCCCCGTGTGGCTGCGAGTGGATCGGTTGCTGGGCGAGTATGGCATCTCCAAGGACAGTCTAGCGGGGCGACAACGGCTGGAGCAGGCGCTGGAAGCACAGCGTGGGGCGGAGGAGGGTGGCGAGTTCAAGGCGATCCGGCGCGGTTGGTGTCTGGGTGGGGAGGCGTTTCGGCAGGAATTGCTGGCGCAGATGGGCGAGGTGATGGGGGCCGAGCATTACGGGGAGGAGCGAGCGGAGACGGCGGCGGCGCGGGCGCAACAGATCATCGCGGCGGAATTGGAGCGGCGGGGGTGGCAGCAAGCGGAACTCAAGACGCGCCGAAAGGGGGATCCAGTGAAGGTGGCGTTGGCGGCGCGCTTGCGGGCGGAGACGACGTTAACGGTGGGATGGATCGCGGAGCGCCTGGCCATGGGAACGCGCAGCCATCTGAACCACCTGTTGTATCGTCAGCGGAAGACGGGCGAACAGTAGCCAATATCAAGAACTGACCCCTCTGACAGGCAAGAAGAGATTGATGTGAAACGATATTCTGCGGTCTTACTGGCGATTTTTGCCGGCTTGTGCGGAGCCGTTGCCAAACCGGTGGACTTAACGCTCGGCAACGGGGACGTTCTGCGGGTGGACGCGGTCAGCGCTGGCATTTTTCGCATCCGACTCAGTGCGGCCGGCCGGTTCGAGCCGTCGTTGATGGAGCGCTATGGAATTGTGCGGACGAATTGGCCCGCCCAGGAGGCGACCGTGCGCGAGGAGGGCGGCGCCACCCGGATCAGCACGAGCGCAGGGGCGCTGGTCGTGCGAACGCAGGATGGCCGGATGCAGTTGTTCGATGCCCGGGGGAAGGCCGTCTGCGAGGAGATTCTCCCGCAGAAAACCCGCTGGGCGGAGCCGGAATTGCAGGCCTTCAAAAAGCGTCAGACATCCATGACCGACTATTTCAAGGGCGAGAAGCGCAAGGAAGGGCAGATAGAAATTATTGGCGGCAAAACACCGGACAAAACGGAGGATTCGGAAAGCATGCACGAATTCGATCTGCCGACCAATTCGTTTGGCGCGACGTTTTCGATTCGCGACGGCGAGCGTTTTTACGGATTGGGGACGGCGTCATCGAAGCGCATCCAACTCCGGGGGCATGGCTACCGATTGTGGACGCAATACCGGGGGAATTTTGGCTACGATGGGCAGGGTCTGTGGGAACAGACCGAAGGCCCGGTGCCGTTGTTGATCGGCACGGGTGGCTGGGGCGTGTTTGTGAACACGACGTGGGTTCATTATTACGACATCGGCCGTTACGAGGCCGACAAGGCGTTCTTCTGGGGGCCGGGCGGGCAGCTCGATTTTTATTTGCTGGTGGGCAAAACGATGCCGGAGTTGATCGCGCAGTACACCGACATCACGGGCAAGCCGCGACTGATGCCGGAGTTCGGTTATGCGCTCACCTACGTGAGCCAGATCACCCAGAACGAACACGAAATCCTCAACGACAGCCGGTTGTTTCGCGATCGGGGCATTCCCTGCGACATCATCGGAGTGGAACCGCAGTGGATGAAGAAAAACTACGATTCATCCCATGACAAGGAATGGAACCCCGACAAATTCTATGTGCCGTCATGGATGGGGCCGGACTCCAAGTGGGGGACGTTCATCGGCGGACTGGAGCGGACCGGGTTTAAGCTTTCGCTGTGGCTGGTGTGCAACGATGATCTGACCATGGAGGAGGAGCGCCAGGTAGCCAGCCGGGAGGGGCGGGATTTCCCGGCAACGCCCGATGCCTGGTTCCATCACTTGCAGAAATTCGTGCGGAACGGGGCGCGCTGTTTCAAAATGGACCCCGAAAGCCTCATTCAGGAGCACGTGGGACGCCAGTACTCCAATGGCCGGACCGATCTTGAAAACCACAATCTAATGCAGGTGCTGTATCACAAGCAGATGTGCCAGGGTTTTGAGGATTTCGCGAAACAACGGGCCATGAACCACTACTGCGCCGCGTACGCCGGGGTCCAACACTGGGGAGCAACGACGATGGGTGACAATGGTGGCGGGCAAAAGGCGCTGGTCTGGATGCTCAATTACGCGATGAGCGGCCACATGAACACTTCCTGCGACATGGACACCTCGCCGCGCGGGATGCACTTCGGTTTCTTGCAGCCGTGGAGCCAGTACGACAACTGGGGCTATGCCTACCAACCCTGGTTTCTGGGGAAAAGGAACGAGCAGATTTGTCGCGATTACGCCCGGCTGCGGTATTCACTGATGCCCTACCTCTACTCGGCCGCCCACGTGGGGCACCGGTCTTCCGTGCCCATCCTGCGGCCGATGCCGCTGGCCTTTCCCGAAGAGGTGAAACTGGCCGACAACCTCAGCCAGTATATGCTGGGCGAAAGCCTGCTGGTCGCGGCTTTTACGGATCATGTCCAGTTGCCGACGGGACGCTGGATTGATTACTGGAGCGGGAAGGAATACACCGGGCCGCTGGAAATGACGTGTGCGTATCCGACCAACCGTGCCGGAGCCCTGTTCATCAAGGCCGGGGCGATCATTCCCTACTGGCCCGAAATGGACTATGTCGGTGAAAAGCCTGTCGAGACCATCAAGCTTGAAGGGTATCCCGAAGGGAAGAGCGCATTCACGTTGTATGAGGACGACGGGAATTCCCTGGATTACCTGAAAGGAGCCGTGGCCGAGACAGCGATCCAATGCGAGGCGACCAAGGGGCATGTGAAGCTGACCGTGGAACCACGCGCCGGCAGCTATAGTGGAATGCCCGCCCAACGCAACTATGACATCCGAATTCACACCGCCAAACCGCAGTTGGTTACGGTGAACGGAAACAAAGCGGAGTGGACCTATGAGTCCGCAACGGGAACCGTATGCCTGACCGCCACCGAAGACGCTTCGCGGAAAACGCCGGTTGTGCTTGAGTTGGGGATGTGATCTATGGTGACTATTGTTCTGTTCCTGCCGCCTGGCGCGGCAAAATTGGATGGATCGTTACGGGACCGGGCGCCGTCAGGCCGCGACGACATCATGAGACATCTGGACGAGTGGCAGCCCACTTTTGCGGACGGCTGGAAGGGCCTGTCGCGCGCGATCTTGCCCGCATCGCACAATAGCTTAGCAACCCGTGGCAAGGCGCGAACGCCGGGTTGCTTGAAGACTGAACCGTAACCCCGGATCCATGTAAAGAGCCGCGCCATGAACGCATTTTCTCGTATCCTCCCCATGAACCTCACCACCTCATCCCGGCCTTCTGCCCCAGTGGGGGAGAAGGCGCCCGCAGGGCGGTTGAGGGGGATTCCGCGCGGTTCAGGGGCACGATTCGCGAGCTTGGGTTCGTGGAATCTCTCCCGTAAACAGTTGCTGTTGGCCGCCCTGGTCCTGGCGGCAACGAACTGTGCCGGACAGACGCTCAAGAGCCTGGACCCGCCGGTGCTCCTTCCCGACGGGACCGAATTCAGAACCTGGGAGGTGCCGCTGAAGTTCAGTCGGACTTACTATGCGGACGGGTCCAACCCGAAGGCCTCGGATGCCAATCCCGGCACCAAGGAGCGGCCTTTCGCCACGATCAACCAGGCTGCGCGGATGCTCGGTCCGGGCGAACGCGTGATTGTGGCGGCTGGCATCTATCGCGAACGGATCTGCCCGGCCCGGGGTGGGACCGGCCCGGACCAGATGATCAGTTACGAGGCGGCGCCGGGCGCGAAGGTGGTCCTGAAGGGTTCGCGCGTGTTCCGCGAACCCTGGATTCCAGCCGATTCGGCGGTGCCGACGCGCATTTGGCAGGCGCGCCTCGAGGCCAGGTATTTCACGGGCTACAATCCGTTTAACACCGATAACGTCACGTCGCCTCAGTTTGACATCATGGATTTTGCCGCGTCCCTCCGGGGAACCGCCCCTTGCAACCTGCCGCGAGGGTTGGTCTTTCAGGATGGTCGCCGGCTGACCCAGGTCCGCCAGCGCTCCGACCTGGATGGAAGCGAGGGCTGCTATTGGGTGGACCGCACGAATCAGGTTCTCATCGCCAGTTTTTTCGGCCAGTTGCGACCGGACCAGGTCCTCCTCGAAATCACGACGCAGGAAACCGTGTTGGCGCCGGAGCAAATCGGGCTTGGTTACATCCGGGTAAGGGGATTCGTGGTTGAGCAAGCCGCCGGGCCATTTCCGTGGGAACAAGTCGGGGCGATCTCGACCACGCGGGGGCATCACTGGATTATCGAAGACAATGCGGTGCGCCAGGCCAACGGGGTCGGCATCGATGTGGGAATCCAACTGCACCAGTGGCCGCAACCGGCGCTCGCTGGCTTTCATATCGTGCGCCGAAACACGGTTACCGATTGCGGGATCTGCGGCATTTGCGGCCTCGGGCCGGGCGGCGGCCGCGAATTCGGCTTGTTGATCGCGGACAATGTCCTTCTCCGCAATGCGTTTCATGACGTTGAACGGTTGTTCGAGACGGGGGGCATCAAAACCCACAATAACGTCCGCTGCCTGATTCGCCGCAACCTGATCATGGATACGTATCACGGCGCGGGCATCTGGATGGATTGGGACAATCGCAATTCCCGGTGTTGTCAGAACATCATCGTCAACGCCCAAACCATGCACGGGGGGATTTTTGTTGAAGCGTCGTATGTCCCCAACCTGATTGATCAGAATTTCGTCTGGGGCACACAAGGAAACGGCATTTACGAACACGACTGCAGTCACCAGGTGTTCGCGCACAACTTCGTCGGCCAAAGCACACGTTCAGGATTCCATCTCCATGGCCGAATGACGAACCGCCGGATCGGCCAGCACGAACCCGAATACGGTGCGCATCAGGTCAGGAACAACATCCTGTATCAGAATGCCCGGACGAATGTCTTCGGAGGCCAGCCTTCCACGATCAACGGCAATCTGTCGGCGGGAATCATGGCGGCGTTTGATCGCGAGGACTTGGAACTAACCTGGTCGGTTCCGGATGGACTACCCCTGTGCGAACCTGTGCCGGGGGTCAACCGCGACTTCTTTGGCAAACAGCGGAAGGGCGCAGAAGCGGCCGCGGGTCCCTTTAATCAACTCCCGGCTCGAACTGTCAGGGTCAAACTCTGGGGTGGAGCGGTGCCGGATAAGGCCAGTGTTCCGGCGTTCAAGCTGGTGCTCGATGGCAGAGATACCGGCCGCACTTTCGAGGGTGTTGGCGCGGCGAGTGGTGGCGGACGCGTGGCCCGGCTGCCGATCAATTATCCCGAACCTCACCGCAGCCCAATTCTCCATTTCAAGCCCAATTACGGCGCGTCCTGGCCCCCGCTCCACGCCGGGTTGGGCGTGCTCACGGTCGCGCTCGTCTTCCTCGGGTACGGCAACACTCTGCCAACACAATGAACTCAAAAAACACCATGAAAATCAAATGGCCCGCGCCCTATCCGGGCGCCCACTGGTTGGACCAGCGCGAGGATCGCGCCGTCCTGAATGTCCTGCACCAACGCTCGCTCTTCCGCTACTACGGAGTGAGGAAACCGAAGCACGTGGCGGCGCTCGAGGCCAGGGCGCGTGCGTTCTACGGCGTCAAGTACGCCCTGGGGGTCAACAGCGGCACCGGCGCCCTCTTTACCGCCATGACCGCGTTGGGCGTCGGGCCGGGGGACGAGGTCATCGTGCCGGCCTTCTTCTGGGTTGCCACCGTGGGAGCGGTGGTCAACGCCAACGCGATCCCGGTCCTGTGTGAAGTGGACGACAGCCTCTGCATGGATCCGCACGATCTTGAGAAGCAGATCACGCCGCGCACCCGGCTCATCGTGCCCGTCCACATGGCCGGCGCGCCGTGCAACATGAAAGCCATCATGGCGATCGCAAACCGGCATCGGATCCCGGTGCTGGAGGATTGTGCCCAAGCCAATGGGGGAACGTTCAACGGCCGGCGACTGGGCAGCTTCGGAACCGTGGGGATGTTCAGCCTGCAATGGAACAAGAACGCCACGGCGGGCGAAGGCGGCTTGCTGGTCACCAACGACGCCAAGCTCTACGAACGCTGCAACGCCGCGCACGATCTGGGCATCCCGTGGGTGAACGGTGCACCGTGCGAAACCGGCACGGTTACCTGGGGCGCCGGCCGTCGCATGAGCGAACTGACCGGCGCAGTCGGCGCCGTCCAACTCCAGAAGCTGCCCACGATCATCCAACACATGCGCGCGTCCAAGCGTCGGATCAAAGCCATGCTGGAAGGAATTCCCGGGATCACTTTCCGTCGGTTGAACGACGAACGGGGCGACACGGGGCCGTTCCTGATCCTGCGCCTCGAAAGCGAAGCCAGGGCCAGGACCGTGGTTCAGCGGATGCAGGCTGCCGGTCTGGACACCGCCGTCCGCCTGGCCGAGTACGGCCTGCACATCTACCACAACGTGCCGCAACTGGTGGGCAAGCTGCCGTTGTCACCTGCCGGCAACCCCTGGAATCTGCCGCGCAACCAGGCGCTTGTCCGGGACTACGGCAAGGGCGCGTGTCCGCGCAGCGACGATCTGTTCAACCGCTCCATTCTGCTCCCGATTCCGTCGCGGCTGGATCGGGCGCATGAGCAGGTCGCTGCCACCATCATCAAGGCCGCCCTTGGATGACCTCCGAGGAAAGCCTGCTCGCAGCGATGGAAGGGCGGCCGGCCGATCGTATGCCCTTGACGGCCTGGTGCTTTGGCTTTCCTGCGCCTCCGTACTTGCGTTGGGAGACTCATGGGCACCCGGAGAAGCACTGGCACACCAAGCGGCTCGAGCATAATTCATGTGCCGCAGCACCTCCGTCTCGCTGCGACCGTCGGCGCAGGCGGAGCGGAAAGCAACCTTGTTTGGTAAGCGCATGTTTGCCTTGGCGGACACGAAGTGGGCCATCAACGGGTAGTCTGTGAACGGCGGTTGTTTCCTGTCTGCTTCTCATTGGGTGGACGAGATAAAAGGGGGGTTATGGGGTCTGAGCGGCCCAGAAATCCTCGAAGCGACCGGAGAGGATGCAGCAACGGAGCGCCAGGATGGCATTGGCTCCGCGCACCGACCAATGCATC
>Ga0187850_10001531_pt1 | contig 24581 bp, 25 predicted proteins | sample June2016WEW_4_15_FD_132436 | JGI IMG/M metagenome (GOLD analysis project Ga0187850, IMG submission 132436) | Peatland microbial communities from SPRUCE experiment site at the Marcell Experimental Forest, Minnesota, USA - June2016WEW_4_150 | ecosystem: Environmental > Terrestrial > Soil >...
CCAGGCAGTGGACGCGGAGGACCAGGTGATCTTCACCGCAAGGCTGGCCGGCGGCGCACTGGGGACGCTGGAGGCATCAAAGATCGCCACGGGCGCGGAAGACGACCTTCGCCTCGAGATTCACGGCACCCGGGGCGCGATCCGTTTTGACCTCATGCAGCCTGACTTCGTGGAGATGTTCTCCCTGTCGGATGCCGACATGCCGCTGGGCGGATCCCGGGGCTGGAAAAGGGTCCCCGCCCTGCATCGCTACCCGGCCCCGGCGGGCTTCCCTTCGGCCCGGGCGACATCGGGATGGCTTCGGGGACATGTCCATTGCCAGTACACATTTCTCCGGGCGGTGGCGGAGGGCCGACAGACGGATCCCTCGATCTCACGCGGGATCGATGTGCAGCGCCTCATTGAGAGCGCGGAAAAATCCGTAAAGACGGGCGCATGGCAGAAGGTCACTTGGCCTTCTGAAGGTCGGTCGGATCGATCGACCAGGTGAACTCCTTCTTGGCTTTCGGATCGATGGTCAAGTTGAACTTGTACACGTCGTCGTTTTCGTCCACGGCCATCAGGTTGTACTTCACCCTCTCCTTGCCGACCGCGAGCACGAAGCTGTGCTCATCCCCGTCGGCCACGGTGGTCTCCTCGTCGAGGAGATCCACTCCCCAGGCATCCGAATCGCTCGGCGAGACGAACAGATATTGCAGCTCGTGGCCCGTGTTGTTCTCGATGTGCACCGTGGCGAGGGTGAAATCCGGCGCCGTGGAGTTCAGGCTCCTGGGGGTGAGATTGACGCTGGCTTCCTTGCCGTCCGTCATCTCGAAATCGCGGACCTCGAACTTGTTCCCGTTCTCGTCAGTCGCCATGATGTCGAACTTGAACGACTTGTCGGGATAGTGCACGTAGTACCCGAGGGTCGCCCCGTTCTTCAGGAAGTAGTCGGCGCCGATGATGTCGGGACCCCAGAACTGGCTGTCCCCGGGGGAAAGGAAGATCATCTCGATCTTCCCCCCCGTGGTGTTCTGGAACGTGATCTTGTTCAGCTCATCAGGGCTGAATGCGAACACGGCCGCAACGGAAACCGCGGCGAATACGACAGCGGCCAGCATGAACTTGCGCATCGTCCTCCTCCTTCGCGCTGTGCCAGACCAGTCAAGTATAGCCCCGCGCATATGGGGAGGCAATAAAACCCGCGCCGGACGCCGTGGACGCGGCGCCGATCCGAGGGGACCGCACCCTTCCCGGGGCCACGCGAGTCCGGCTACACTCCGCAACGATGCCGAAGGATTTTCTGTTCACCTCGGAATCCGTCAATGAAGGCCACCCCGACAAGGTCTGCGACCAGATCGCCGACGCGGTCCTCGACAGCCTGCTCGCCCAGGACCCCGCCTCCCGCGTCGCAGTGGAATGCATGATCTCCACCGGCAGCGTTCACGTGGCGGGTGAGGTCACCACGAAGGGGTTTGCGGACGTGCAGAAGATCGCCCGGGGAGTCCTCAGGGACGTGGGCTACAGCAATCCGGAGTTTGGCATCGACTGGCAGGACGCGGGCGTCTGGGTCTCCCTGCACGAGCAGAGCAGCGAGATCGCGGAAGGGGTGGACGGCGGGCGCGGCCGCTCCCCGGGGGCGGGCGACCAGGGGATGATGTTCGGCTTTGCCTGCGACGATACCCCCGAGCTGATGCCCCTTCCCATCATGGTGGCGCACCGGCTCTGCATGCGCCTTGCCGAGGTGCGCCGGCAGCGCCTCATCCCGGACCTCGGGCCGGACGGCAAGAGCCAGGTCACCGTGGAATACCGGGGCGGAAAGCCCGCACGAATCGCATCCGTGGTCATCGCCCAGCAGCACGGGAAGAGCATCGTCGAGAGCAGGCTGCGCCGTGAAATCGTGGACTCGGTGATCCGGCCCGTCTGCGGAAGCCTGTTCGACGACGGCACGCGGACCTACATCAACGCGGCAGGCACCTTCACTCTCGGCGGCCCCGAAGCGGACACGGGCGTCACGGGGAGAAAGGTGATCTCGGACAGCTACGGCGGGATGGCGCGAAACGGCGGCAGCGCAATCTCCGGCAAGGATCCCACGAAGGTCGATCGTTCGGGCGCGTACGTGGCGAGGTGGATCGCGAAGAACATCGTGGCTGCCGGGCTGGCCCGACGCTGCGAGATACAGCTCTCCTACGCAATCGGCGAGCCCCAACCGATCAGCATCTTCATCGATGCTTTCGGCACAGCGCAACGGGATGAATCGGCGCTGGAGAGGCTGGTGCGCACGGTTTTTCCGCTCACACCCTGCGAGATCATCAAGGCCCTCGACCTCACGCGCCCGATCTACCGGAAGACGTCCGTGTTCGGCCACTTCGGCCGGCAGGACCCCGATTTCACTTGGGAGCGTACGGACATGGTCGATGTGCTGAAGAAGGAAGCGGGGCTGTAGGTGCCGTACCCTCCTGCCGGCCCTTTTCTCGCGGTCCTCTTCGATTTCGACGGAACGCTCACCCACCCCGATGCCCTGGATTTCCCCGCGCTCCGAAGCGCCATCGGATGTCCGCCCGGCACCCTGATCCTGGAATACATCGACGCGCTTCCGACCGAGGAAGAGCGAACAATCAAGAGGAAGATCCTTGCCGATTTCGAAATGGCCGCGGCCCGGGCGTCGGTTCCGAACGAGGGCGCCGAAGAGATGGTCCGAATGCTCACGAGTCACGGCATGGGACTCGGAATCCTCACCCGAAACACGCGCTCGTCCATCACGGAATCCCTGAAGAACTTCAGGGCAATCTCGGAAAAGGACTTCCAGGTCATCGTCACCAGGGAGAGCGAGGGCCGGCCCAAGCCGCACCCGGACGGCGTGCTCGGCGCGGCGCGGCAGCTCGGGGTGGCCCCTCGGGAGCTTCTCGTGGTAGGGGATTTCGTGTTCGACATTGCGGCGGGAAAGGCCGCGGGGGCGCCGACCGTGCTTCTCACCAACGGCCGCATCGCGCCGCAGGCGCGGATTCCTGGCGCCGCGCCGCCGACGGAGCCAGTCGCCGACTTCACGATCACGACGCTCGGGGAGCTGGCGGGAATACTGGGGTTCTAGTCCCCCGTCACTGTGACAACGACTGTTCGTCGACGCGGCTTCACGTCGCATTCCAGGAGAAAAATCTGCTGCCACGTTCCCAGGACGGGCTTTCCACCGGACACGGGCACGCTGATGGATTGTCCGAGAATGGTCGCCTGCAGGTGGGAGTGCCCGTTGCCGTCGTGCCAGGCCTGCTCGTGCCCGTACGAGCGGCTGGGCGGCACGAGCCGGTCGAGAATCTCGGGCAGGTCGCGGGCAAGGCCGGGCTCCAGCTCGATCCCGCCCACGGCAGCGGTGCTGCCCACCACGGATACGTGAGCGATGCCGGTGGTGATCCCGGAGCCCCCGACGAGCCGCGATACTTCTGACGTGAGGTCCCTGATGTCGCGGTGACCCGAGGTCTGCAGAGAAATCTCCTTCTGCCATGTCATTGCCGGTCCCCTTTTTCGTCGGCCGCATATCTGCCGAGCGTTTCCAGCGGCAGCTCGTAGACGAGGAAATCATCCTCCTGTTCCCAGCTGGCAAGGGCGTGACTGCCGCTCCACCTCCTGAACCGCTCTCCCGGCGGCACAATCCACTCGATCTCACAGGTCTCACCCTCTTCGGCTCCCTCTCCGTGAGTCTCGGCAAGGCCTCGGAAGGCATCGTCGAGCAGGGCGCCGGCGGTGTCATCGTCCGCGGCATCGAGAAAGACAAGTTTCACTCCCGTCCTTCCCGGCCGCCTGACGCTGACCCGCGCGGCCAGCCCCGCAAGGCCGTCGCCTCGGGATGCCCCGCGGCACGCCCCGGTCTGTCCATATCGCTCGACAAAGCGCGCCGCCGTGAAGGGCAACACCCGCCAGCCCTCGACCATGAGCCCTTGAGTCCCTTCGAAGTAGCCCGAACGCTGGAGGAAGTCGACTATCACGCGCTCGTCGCGGATCGTGCCCACCTCCATGCGCGAAGCGGACCGGGCGGCGCGCTCCCGCATTCCTGGCCCCGCGAGATCGATCCGGGATCCCTGCCATCTCTTGACGGACAGCACCGTGCGGACCCGGAAGCCCAGGCGCTCGTTCGTGACGATCGACGCGCGGTTCTTCACGTAGGTCGAGAAGCGCACGGACGTGAGATCCCGCCGGGCGGCAAGGAGCGTGAGGAAATGCCCGGCCACGGCGCGGCCAAGACCGGTCTCGGGCACCCGCGGATCCTTGCGCAATCCCTCCAGCCACGCGTCGGTGTCGGTGAGAAACGTGAGCTTCCCGCAGCCCACGAGCCTGCCGTCCAGGAGCACCGCGGCGAACTCCCCGCGCGTGTCCGTGACCCACTCGTCGAAAACGCCGGGGAGGTAGTCGGACCCTTCCCAGATCCGGGAGGCGATTTCCAGGAGAGCCGGCTTGTCATCGGTGCTCATTCGTCGAATGGAAAACATGAGGCTGCTCAATTGCCGGCCCGCGCGCCGTGCCGTCCGATCCATGCGAGCATCAGGGTATAGTCCGCGGGACCCTGCCGGCGGAAAGACCCAAGCTTCTCCGAACAGCTCGTGCAGTCGGTCACGACCCGGATCTCCTCCACTCCCGCGTCCTGAAGCAGAGTGATGTTGGCTGCGCGAAGATCCAGCCGGGGGGTGCCTTTCTCATCTCTCAGGACCGTCTCGTGCCCGTACTCGGCCGCGAACCGCGCAGCCCTCTCTTCCGGCACGGTGTAGCAGCAGGCGCCGATCCCGGGACCGATGACGGCGGCAATTTCGGCGGGTCGCGATCCAAATCGAGATGCCATGAGAGTGAGTGCTTCCCGCACGACTCCGGTTCCCCTCCATCCGGAATGCACGATGCCGAATGCGCCTGTCCCGCGGTCGGCGAGGAATATCGGCAGGCAATCGGCAACCGTGATGGAAAGAACCGCGTCCGTCCTCATCGTGAGAAGCCCGTCGGCCTCGATGGCTGCCGCTTCGTCCGCCGGCTGCTCATCGATGAGCTGGACGCGGCGCGAGTGGACCTGCCGAAGCCCGTACAGCCGCTCCGGTCGAATGCCCCGCTGGACCAGGAGCCTCGATCGCCAGGGCAGGGTTCGGTGCCGGGAGAGCGCCATGTCGCCGGCTGCGGCCAGGGAGATGCCGGCGGATGTTCCCGGGATGACGGGAATGTCGCAGTGCAGTCCCCCGGGGGCATCTTCGAGGGTCATGCGGCTCACCGGGCTCATGCGCGAATTGCCTCCTTGTGCAAACTTCATGGCTAGAATACACAATGGGTTCGCCGGGAGAATAGGGGACCGCGTCCCTCGAATCCGGCATTCAGCATCCACGATGCATGGAATCTACGCTCTGTCAGCCGGCAAGTGGGTGCTGGCCTCCGTCACCGCCCTTTTCACCGGCCTCGCCAAGACGGGCATCCCCGCCCTGGGGATCCTCCTCGCGCCCCTGTTCGCCGAGGTCCTGCCCGCGCGAATCTCCACCGGCGCACTGCTCCCCCTGCTCATCACCGCTGATGCCTTCGCGGTGATCTTCTGGCGCCGTCACGGCTCCTGGAAGCACCTCGTGCGCCTCCTGCCCTGGGCAGTCGCGGGGATCGTGGCCGGCTACTTTGCCATGGGCAGGATCGACGACCAGCAGATGCGCTCCGTCATGGGAGCCATCGCCACCGCGGGTTTCCTTTCCGGGGCAACGACAATGATCGCAAACGCGCCGGGCCCCGTCACCATGATCTACCTCCTGTCCATGCGGCTTCCCAAGGAGGAGTTCAACGGCACCAGCGCGTGGTACTTCTTCATTCTCAACTGGCTGAAGGTCCCATTCAGCGTGAACCTCGGCCTGATCACGGCGCAGTCCCTCACCTTCGATGCCGTCCTGGCGGGAGGGGTCGTGGCCGGGGTGTTCGCGGGGCTGTATCTCGCGAAAAGAATCCCCGCGAAGGCCTTCATGATCGCCGTGCAGGTCCTCACCTTGGCGGCCGCGATCAAGATGTTTTTCTAGCCCGCCGGCGTGTGCGCCAGCCCCTGTCTTCCTGGCCATTTCGAAACCGAATTTTGTATTTAAGAATATTACGTTTTAGAATTAATTATGCTTGACAAATGCTTGAGGAGCTACTACATTCTCGAATGGAACTGTTACGAAATATTCGTTTTCGAATCAGTTGGACCCGTTCGTTTGGCGGAAATGAAGAACAAGGTTGGCGAGGTTGGGGCCTCGAGTTCGGTTCCTTCGACGGCAAGCCCACCCAGGTCGTTTTCCTGCTCATGCGTAACCGTCTGGAGCACAGCCTGCACCTGAAGGCCCTCGCGCGGATCGCCAGGCTCATCAAGAGCACAGCATTCATTGAGAAGATCGTCTCCTCCACGTCCGTGCAGGACATGGTCCGGGCTTTCGATGAGGAGGAGGTGAAGATTTGCTGAAGCTCCTGGTCATCGTTCTCGATGCCGTGGAGATGCTCAAGGTGAAGCCGCTCTGTCCGGGTGCCCGGATAGGGTTGGGGCACTTCGGTTGGCCGTGCAGACGAGTGTGTCAGCCGCCGGTGGCCCACAAGCCCCCAGAGTCGAGTTCGCTGTGAGGGACAAGTCAGTGATCACGTTCGCCCGAAGGGGGATCATAATGAACAAGCTGCTGGCTGTCTGCGCATTCCTCACGCTGGCCCTTCCCGTGCTACAGGCGCAGCCCGACTATCTGGAGCGCTAGGACGATCTGAGCTTCGCCAACGGGAACATGGACAGCTTCCACCTCCTCATGGAGATGCTTCCGGCAGCAAAAACCGACCAGGAGCGCGCCCAGATCTACTGGCGCCTGTCGAGGGATACCATCCTCGACACCGACATTCGCCGCTACGCTGGCGCATCCACCGATTCATTACTCCCCCTCTACAAGAGGGGAGAATCCTACGCGAATACGGCGATCTCCCTCGATCCGAACAATCCCATGGGCTACTACTTGAAGGCGTGCAACATCGGGCGGCAGGAACAAGCGTGTGGAACCTCCGCCTCGCTTTCCCAGGCGGAAATGATGCGCAAACTTCTTGTTACGGCTGCAAAGTCTGACCCGCGATTGAGTGGTCCCTGGTATGTCCTCGGTCAGCTCTATGAGCAGGTCCCGGGATGGCCTTTTGCCTTTGGCAACGTGGTATGGGCGGTCTCTCTTGGCCGCAAGGCCCTCGATGCCAGCACGGAGGAGGTCTCGGACGGTGCCGAGCGTGATGTCCCGCTCGACTACTCGATTCAGCTCGCGCGCCATCTGGCAAAGCGGAACTGGTCCAGCGCAAAACGCGTTCAGGAGCAGGCGAACGAGGCGCGGAAGTTCAACACGACGAACGACCCAGTCGAAAGGAACTTTTCCTACGAAGGGATCGTCCCAATCCCGCCGATCTCGGACCGCGCCGAGGGGCGCCAGCTCTGCCAGTTCGTGATCTCGAAGCTCCAGAGCGTCTCCAGCCTTACCCTGAGCCAGAATAACGATCTTAAGAACGCTTAGGAGACCATTGCGGGTCTCGGCCAATAGCGTTGCCGGTGATGATATCTTTAAGCTGGACTCTCTTGACTAATTCGGAAGCGAATATTATTTTACCGAATATTGCTGTTTCGAATAAATCGCCCTCACAGGGAGACACGCATGAATGAGATCGGCTTGGTCGAGCTTCTCTGGAACATCAACAGGAAGATCGGGAAGCGCCTCGCGCCCCTCGCCCAGACGGAGGGCCTGTCGATCACGGAGATGGTCGTGCTCTGGAAGGCGCATCACGCCGGCGCGCGCCGCGTGACCGCGCTTGCCGAGGAGCTCGGCGTCCCCCCGAGCACACTCACCGGAATGCTCGACCGCCTGGTCGATGGCGGCTGGCTGGAACGGGACCGCGACCCCGACGACCGTCGGGCAGTGGTAATGAAGGGAACCGAGAAGCTCGGCGAGCTGGTCCGCAGCCTCCGCCATGCAAGCTCGCGCGCCCTGGAGAAGGCCTTCCGCAGCCTCCCGCAAAACACTCGAGAGCGGCTGGGCGGCGACCTCGCAAGCGTCCTGGAGTGCCTCGAGCAGGAAGAGAGCGACAAATGAGCGACAAGACAGGACCCCGGCTAGGCGAACCTGGCGCGGTTGTGGCACATGACGCGGAGCCGGACGAGCGGCCCATGTCCCACTGGATCGCTCCCGTCCTCGTGGCGCTCATCGGCGCGTTCATGTCCATCCTGGACACGAGCATCGTGAACGTGGCCATCCCCACGATCATGAACGTGTTCAACGTCGGGCCCTCCGAGGTCCAGTGGGTGAGCACGATCTACATGCTCGCCCTCGGCGTGGTGGTTCCCTTCTCGGGATGGCTGGGCGACCGGATCGGCTTCAAGCGTCTGTACATTGCGTCCATGGGCGTGTTCGTTGTGGGTTCGATGCTCTGCAGCCTCGCCTGGAGCTTCAACACACTCGTTTTCGCCCGGGTCATCCAGGCCGTCGGCGGGGGGATGATCATGCCAACGACCATGGCCATGATGTTCCGCATGGTCCCCCGGAGCCAGTTCGGCAGCGCCATGGGCATTTTCGGCATCTCCATCCTGGTCGCCCCTGCAATCGGCCCCACGCTGGGCGGCTACCTGGTGGAGTACGTGGACTGGCGCTGGATCTTCACGATCAACCTGCCGGTCGGCGTGATCGGAATTCTCCTTTCCCTCTTCGTCCTGCCGGAGTTCCAATCGAAGCACCCGGGGCGCCTCGACATCGCGGGCGGCATCACCTCCGCGGGAGGGCTGTTCTGCCTCCTGCTCGCCCTCACGAAGGGCGCGGACTGGGGCTGGGGCGCGGAGCCGACTGTTCTCCTCTTCGTCGCAAGCTTTTTCGCCTTCGTGCTGTTCATCTATCTCGAGCTCACTGCCGATAATCCGCTCCTCGATCTGCGCGTCTTCAAGTACAGGTCCTTCACCATGGCAAACCTCATGGTCATCGTCACGAATATCGTCATGTTTTCCGGGCTTTTTTTCCTGCCGCTGTTCCTGCAGACCTTCCGCGGGCTGGGGGCGATGGAGACGGGGCTCCTGATGATGCCGGGGGCGCTCGTGTCAGGACTGATGATGCCGGTTGTCGGCAGGCTCTTCGACAAGATCGGCCCCCGGCCCCTCGCGCTTTCGGGCATTCTCATGCTGATCCTCATATCCTGGCTTTTCCACTACCTGAACCTCGCCACCGCCACCGGGACGATCATCGCGTGGACGATGCTGCGCGGCTTCGTGATGCCCCTGGCCAACATGCCGGCTCAGACCGCGGCGATGGTGGACATCCCCACCCAGCTGATCGGCCGGGCTTCGGCGATCACGAACATCATCGGGAGGGTGTCCAGCTCCTTCGGGATCGCCGTGCTCACCACGGTGCTCACGACCCGCCAGGTCCTTCACGAGGACTGGCTCGCATGGACCGTCAACCCCGCGAATCATGCGGCAATGAGCGCCCTGGCCCACGCCGGCGCGCTGATGGGGGGAGGCACGAGGGGGCGCGGCATGGCGCTCGCGTTCCTCCAGGGAATGGCGGCAAAGACCGCGTTTGTCGACGCCATCGACGACGTGTTCATCATCACCGCGATCTTCACGGTCGTCGCCGTCATTCCCGCCTTCTTCCTGAAGAAGGGCAAGGCGGCCGCGACGCGCGGAGGAGCGGTGGCCGAATAGCCGGGGGCCCGTTCCCCGCAGCTCACAAGGAAGGAACATTCATGTCACGAAAAACGATCATCGTCATTGTCCTTGCAATTGCCGTCGTGGCCGTTGCCGGCATCGTGGGCTGGTACTGGTACCAGGGGGCCCGCTACGTGTCCACGGATGATGCGCGGGTGGCGGCGGACGTGATCTCGGTGAGCCCCGAGATCGTCGGCAAGCTGCTGGAGTGGCGCGTCAAGGAAGGCGACATGGTCGCCAAGGACGATGTGCTCGGCCGGCAGGACCTGGGCTCGGCACTCACCTCGGGCGCCCTGAACCCGCAGGCCATGGGCTCCGTGGCGGGGGTCGTTGCGGAGAAAGCGGTGCTGAAGGCGCCCATAGGGGGCCAGGTGATCCTTTCCACCGGCGTCGTCGGGGAGCTTGCCGCCCCGGGAATGTCTCTGGCCATGATCGCGGACACCGACAACCTCTATTTCAGCGCGAACATCAAGGAAGGAGACATCACGCGGGTGAAGGTCGGCCAGGTCGTGGACGTGTCGGTGGACGCGTTTTCCGGCAGGCCGTTCCACGGCCGCGTACAGACCATCGGCCGCGCGACCTCGTCGACATTTTCCCTCCTGCCCGCGCAGAACAGCGGGGGCAACTACACGAAGGTCGTGCAGGTCATCCCGATCAAGGTAGGCATCCTGGACCAGGGGGACGCACGGCTCATGGTCGGAATGAACGCGTCGATCAGGATCTCGGTCAACGAAACGAACAAGGAGTGAGAGAGTGAAAGCTCGAACAGCACAGTGGGGAGCCCTCGCCGCGGCCGCGGCCCTTGCGATCGGGCTCCTGGGCTGCGCGCCGAAATACGCGCCGCGCATCAGCGTGAAAACAGCGCCCGCACATCCGGGCAGGATCGTGAGGACCGTCGAGTTCTCCGGTGTCCTGGTGCCCAATCACACGGTGAACATTTTCGCAAAGATGGCCGGAATCGCCACGACGGTCACCGCGGACGTCGGCAACAGGGTGACAGCCGGGCAGCTCCTGGTCCAGATCGATACCAGGGAGCTGAACGCCCAGCTCGCCGTCGCCGAGGCGGCGGCCGCAGGCGTGGGGGACCAGGCCGTGCAGGTGAAGAGTGGGACGGAGACCGCGCGGTTGAACCTGGAGATGGCCCAGCGATCCTATGAACGGACGAAAACGCTCCTGGACACCAAGGTGGTCACACGGAGCCAGCTCGATGACGCGCAGACCAAGCTGGACCTGGCGAAGACCGCGTTTGACAACTCAAACCGCCAGTACCAGACGATCACCGGCTCCGGACTCGCCCAGGCGGAGGCCCAGGTGAACTTCATCAAGGTGCAGATCTCCAATAGCACGATCACCAGCCCCATCAGTGGGATCGTCACCAACCGCAACATCAACCCCGGAGAGATCACCTCAATGAGCACGCCCCTTCTCTCCATTGCCGACGTGGCTACTCTCAAGCTCCAGGGCAACGTTTCCCAGGACGACGTGGTCCGCATCCCGGTGGGCGGCCGGGTGAACGTGGTCGTGGACGCGTTGTCGACGAACAGCTACGTGGGTCGGGTCGAGCAGGTCGGGCCTATTGCGGCAGCCACCGGTCAGTACTTTCCCGTCGTCGTGAGCCTGAAGAACGACGGGAAGCTTCTTGCCGGCATGACGGCCAAGGCGTCCTTCACCTGGACTGGTGGCGAGGGGATCCTCATCCCCCTGAGCGCGGTGGCGGACAGTCAGGATGGGCGCGCCAGCGTCTTCGTGGTGTCGGAGGGGAGGGTGCATGCGAAAAACGTCGACCTTGGGCCCCGCAGCGACTCCGAGGTGCAGGTGATCTCGGGGCTCGCCGCCTCCGAAACGGTTGCGATTTCCAACGTCAGCGCGCTGGTGGACGGGATGGAGGTGGCCCAATGATCGGGAGCTCGATGCTCGCGATGAGGGCAAGGGTCTTCTCGATCGCCGCAGCGCTTCTCCTGGTTTCACTCGCGGCGGGAGCGGACGCCGCGGCCGGAGTGACCCTGACCGTGGAACAGGCGGTGGCCCGGGCAAGGACGAACCAGCCCCTGATCCAGCAGGCTCTGGCCGCCGAGGAAGCGGCGCGAGCCCGTGTCGGTGAAGCCCAGAGCCAGTATTACCCGACGGTGAGCGGAACGGCGTCGTACACCAGGCTTTCGGACGAGAGCTTCAGCATTGCGTCCCTGCTTCCTTCCAGTCTGGTATCGCAAGCCGGTCAGTACCAGGCGCTCCTCGCCGCGCCTTTCTCCCTGGTCCCCCTCAACAACTGGGACTTCGGTCTCGGCCTCAACCAGGTGATCACCCAGTTCGGAAAGAGGGACGTGCAGGTCAAGCTGGCGGAGAGCGGGCTTGCCGCGGCGCGGATCGGTGTGGACCAGGTGACGACGATGATCTCCTACCAGGCGGCCCAGGTGTTCTATACCGCGCTCTTCCTTCAGGAACAGGGCAAGGCGCTGGATGCGCAGTACGAAAACCTCCAGCAGCACCTGCAGGTGATCCTGGTGCGAGAGGAGACCGGTTCCGCGACCCGCCTGGAAGACCTGAGCACCCAGGTCCGGATGGCGGCACTTCAGAGCCAGCGCGCGGACATCGAGAGCCAATTTCAGAAGCAGAAAATCGCGCTGAGGCAGCTCACCGGGCTCGCCCCGTCGACCGAGATCGCCTTGAGCGGCACCTTCGGTCCGGGCCCAGCCCCTGCCGAAGACGTGTCCCTGGTCGAGTCCGCGCTGCTGAAGAGGACGGATGTTCGCCAGGCCGTCGAGGCAGAGAGCGCCGCGGAGCTGAATCAGAGGCTCGTGTCGAAGGCGCCGTGGCCGACGGTTTCGGCGCACGCCTCCGTGGGATACCAGACCGGCATACTTCCCGACATCAACACGCCCACCTTCAACTGGGTTGCCGGAGTGCAGGTGAGCGTTCCCATCTTCCAGGGATTCCTCCTGGCCCGGTCGCAGGACGAGGCACGGAAGAAACTGGACGGCGCCAGGCAGAACACCTCCGCCGTGAGGCTGAACGTGACCACCCAGGTCCTGCAGGCGGCGCAGGACGTGCGGGCCGCGCGCCAGCAGGTCGAGATATCCGCGGGTGCGCTGGAACAGGCGCGTCAGATGGTGGAGGTAGCGAAGGTGCAATACGACATTGGCATCATCAGCAACCTGGAGTACCTGGATGCTCAGACCGGTCTGGAAATGGCGAACGTTTCGAACCTCGCCGCCATGTACAAGGAAGTGCTGAGCGAGTACGCGCTCCTCCAGGCCGCCGGAGAGACTCTGCCGGACCAGGGTTGAACAGGACTCGCATGAACACATTGCATCAAGAGCCTCGCCAGGTCTTTCGGGGATATGAGGTCGGACTCCGACCGGACTCGCACTCACGTGCCCGCAATCCCTTTCCGGGGGTTGTTGTCCTGATCGAGGACGAGGGACGTGTCCTCCTTGGAAGAAGAGCTGAGGGGCGATTCCTCGGGGGGCGATGGTGTCTGCCAGGAGGCTTCATCGAGTACGGCGAGGATTTCCTCTCCGCCGGACTGCGTGAAGTGCGCGAGGAGACGGGTCTCGATGTCCGCATCGACTCGATTCTGAGCGTCGTCTCGAACTTTCTCACTCCACGAGTGCACACGCTCGTCGTTGTTCTCCTCGCGCACCCCGTTTCGAGGAGCGCCGCGGCCCGTCCGGGAGATGATATCGATGCCGTTGCCTGGCATCCCCTGCAGGGGCCACTCCCCGAGATGGCTTTTGAGGCCGACGACCACATCATCAGCCGGTATCACGCGACACGCTTCAGCGGCGCCCCCGTGGACGAGCGCTTTGCCGTGGCGAATGCGACCTGATACGGGCGCTGCCCTCTCTCGCAGAATCGGCTGGCTCTGCTGTTTCCGCTGCGGTGCCTGCCTCGTGTCATGATTCACCCGGCCCCTGTCGCACTGTCTCGCTCCCGAAGCGCGCATGCTCATGAAAACAGAAAGTTATCCTTTATTCATGAGCCTTCTATGGAGAGCGCGCCCGGACTCATCTATGTTTCTGTGCAGGATGAGCAACACAACGGAGGCGCGCAATCGATGAAAAAACCTCTGCGGTTCCAGGTCCTTCTGCCGTTTCTTTGTGCGGTCCTCACCATGAGCACGCAGGGCGGATACGCCCAGGCGACGGCCGCCCCCCCGCAGGAGATCGTGACGCTGGACCAGTGTGTCGCAGCGGCACGGCCCGCGGCCCCGGGCCTGAAGCTGGCAGCGATCACCCTCGACAGCTCCCGGGCGCAGCTCATCCAGGCGCAGGCGAAGAACGGCCTTGCCCTCGGCGGCACCGGCGACTATGTCCACCAGGGGAGTCTCCCCGGTACCGGCTCGTCGGCGACCACAGCCGCCAGTGCGGCGGCGGCGAGCGCGGCCAAGTCAGGAGTAAACGGAGAAAACGTCCAGGGCGGCCTGACGCTCAGCGGCCCGGCGACAAGTCTCGGCCTCACTGCCCAGCACAGCATCGAGGAAGGAAGCCTGAGCGACCAGGTCAGCTCGGTCAACATTTCCGGCAGCCAGACCGTGTTCGACGGCTACCCCGGCGGGCGCGCGGCGGGGGCCGTGCAGCAGGCGGATTACACGTATCGCGCCGCCCAGGTCACGTATGATGCAACGCTGAAGAGCGTCGTCTACCAGGTCAAGCAGGCCTACTACACGCTGCTCGGGGATCAGAACACGGTCCTCGTTCGCCAGGCAGCCGTCGCACAGGCGCAGGAAACCCTCGCCCAGATGCAGGGCTTGCTCGCGGCGCAGAGGGCGACCGCGCTGGATGTCCTCCAGGCGCAGGTCACGCTGACCCAGGCGCAGCTGGACCTGCGATCCGCGCAGAACACCGTCGAGGTCGATCGAAAGAAGCTCTCGATGACCGTCGGCTGGCCAATCGAGAAGGAGTATGCGGTGGCCGACAGCCCGGTGCCCGACATGCCAGCTCTCCAGCCGCAGGAAGCGCTTGCGACCGCGTACCAGAATCGCTCGGAGCTGCGGACCCTGGAGTTGAACGTCGCCGCTGCGAACGTCGCCCTCGCGCTCCAGAAGAGCCAGGGAGCTGCGGTAGTATCGGTCAACGGCTCCGTGGGGATGGGCGTGGACTGGACGGCGAATGTCAACGCGGGAGTCTTCACGGCGGGCGTCTCGATCGCTCTTCCGCCGATCCTCGACGGAGGCCTGCAGAACGCGCAGGTCCAGCAGGCCGCGGACCAGATCACCTCGTACAAGGTCCAGCAGGACCAGGAGAGGCAGAGCATCACGATCGACGTCCAGAACGCGCTCTTCGGCGTCCGCGATGCCAGCGACCGTCTCGCCCTGGCGGGGCAGAACGTCAAGCAGGCTCAGGGAGTGTACGACTTACAAAAGGCGAAGCGCGCTGTCGGACTGGAGACGACCCTGGACGTCCTGACCGCATTCTCGACGCTCATCACCGCCCAGGTGGGGATGCAGCAGGCGAAGAGCAACTATCTTCTTGCCGTGCTGAATTTGTACAATGTCATGGGTCTGTGAGGGAGTGATGAAATGAAAACAGGACCGAAGATCATGATTATCGTGGGCGCCGTCTGCGTGGTCGCCATCGGGGCATTCCTCGGCCTGCGGCCGCTCTTTGCCCAGCGAGACGGGATCCACTATGTCACGCGCCCCGTGGGACGCTCCGATATCTCTGCGACCGTGAGCGAAACCGGGACGGTCAATCCGGTGAACACGGTCACCGTGGGAAGCGAGGTGTCGGGGACCATCAGGACCCTCGGCGTGGACTTCAACTCTCGGGTGCGCAAGGGGCAGATCATGGCGACGCTGGACCCGACCACCTACCAGGCCGCGGTGGATTCCTCACAGGCGAGCCTGCGGCTTGCGGAAGCGAACCTGAACAGCGCCCAGGTCAACGTCGGCAAGATGAAGGCTCTCCTCGACATGGCCAATCTGACCGTGCAGAGGGATGAGCCTCTTCTGAAGCAGGGGCTGATCAATCAGAACCAGATGGACACGGACAACACGGCGGCGGTGACCGCGAACCAGGACTACCTCGCGGCGCAGGCGGCGGTGCACGTGGCGGAAGCCCAGGTGGGGGTGGCGCAGGCTCAGCTCGCGGAGGCGAAGTACAACCTCAGCAAGACCGTGATCGAAAGCCCGATGGATGGAATCGTCATGGCGCGCAACGTGAGCGTCGGGCAGACGGTGGCCGCCTCCCTTCAGACCCCGACGCTCTTCAGCCTCGCGACGAACCTCACGGACATGCAGGTCGATACGTCCGTGGACGAGGCTGACGCCGGCAGCGTGCGGCAGGGGGCCGCGGCCAGGTTCACCGTGACCGCGTATTCGAACGAGGAGTTCTCGGGGACCGTGCAGCAGGTGCGGGTCAGCCCGATCGTGACCCAGAACGTCGTGACGTACGACGCGGTCGTGGCGGTCCACGACTCCTCCGGCCGGCTCCTGCCGGGCATGACCGCGCAGGTGACCATCGATGTGGGCAAGCAGACGAATGTCCTGTCGGTGCCGATCGCCGCGGTGCTCTATCGCCCGCTCCAGCCGCAGAGCGGAGGCAGTCCGGGCGGCTTCGGAGGCGGGGGTGGCTTCGGAGCCGGCGTGGTGCAGACTTCGGGTGGAGCGCCCGCCGGGCAGGCGGTCGCGGGCGCCCCGGGGTCCCAGGTCACCGTGTGGGTGCTGTCAAACGGTCGTCCAACCCCACGGCAGGTGGTGATCGGGCTGACCGACGGCAAGAACATAGAGATCAGGAGTGGAGACCTCCAGGAGGGTGACCTGGTCATCCTTGGGCAGCGGCGCGGCGGCGCCGGCAGCGCAGCAGGCACGGGCGGCGCAGGGGGTGCAGGGAGCTCAGTGCCCGCTGCGGGAGCAGGGGCCGCGGCAGGTGCGGCGACCCAGGGGAGCTCGGCGGCAGCGGGGGCCGCTCCGGGCACGGGTAGCGCTCAGCGAGCGGACAACGCACCGGGCGCGGGGAACGCTCAGCGAGCGGGCAAAGCACAGCGGGCGGGCAAAGCTCCGAGCACGGCCGACGATTCGAGCGCGGGCAGCGCTTCCGGCGCAGACGCGCCAGCGCAGGGCCAGTGATGGCAGACGCGGCACCGCTCATCGAAGTGAGGGACCTGACCAAGGTCTACGGGGAAGGGCCGGCGGCGGTCGAGGCTCTCCGGGGCGTCAGCCTGTCGGTGAACAGCGGCGAGTTCGTCGCGATCATGGGACCGTCGGGCTCAGGAAAATCAACGTTCATGCACCTCCTGGGGTGCCTGGACCGGCCCACATCCGGGTCGTACCGCCTTGCAGGACAGGAGGTCTCCATCCTCTCGCGCGACCAGCTCGCGATGGTCCGCGGGCGGCAGATCGGCTTCGTCTTCCAGAGCTTCAATCTTCTCTCCCGCACGAGTGCGCTGGAGAACGTGGAACTGCCCATGCTCTACGCGGGGATAGGACGGGAGGAGCGGGACCGTCGGGCGCGCTCCATCCTGGAGCAGGTCGGACTTGGTTCGCGCCTCCAGCACCGGCCCAACGAGCTCTCCGGGGGTCAGCAGCAGCGCGTCGCCATTGCACGGTCGCTCGCCAACGGGGCCCCCCTCCTGATGGCGGACGAGCCGACGGGCAATCTCGACAGCGCGAGCAGCGAAGAGATCATGACGCTGTTCCGCCATCTCAACAGGGACAATGGCATCACCGTCGTCGTCGTGACCCACGCCACCGACATCGCCGCGTGGTCGGACCGGATCGTCACCTTCCGCGACGGTCTCATCATCGACGACCGCGCCGCGCAGGACGTGCTCGCCGCTCCAGTGCATGAGTTCACCGACCACGGTCACCTGCGCGAGGAGGTCTCTTCATGAGCCTCGCGGTTCTCCTGCGGACGGCCTGGAATGCGCTGCGGCGCAACGTCAGCCGTTCCCTCCTCACGATGCTCGGGATCATCATCGGAGTCTGCGCGGTGATCGCCTCCATGGCCATCGGCGCCGGCGCGCAGGCAGCGGTAATGAAACAGATCGAGAGCCTGGGTGCCAACCTGATCGTCATCACCCCCGGCAGCATCACGAGCGGCGGGGTTCAGCTGGGCAGCGGGTCTCGAACGACGCTCAAGCTCGACGATGTCACCGCCATTTCGCAGAACGTGCTGGAGGTTTCCGGTGCAGCCCCGCTCTCCCAGACCAACTCCCAGGTCATCGCGGGTGGGGCAAACTGGTCCACCTCCATTGCGGGCACGACTCCCCCGTGGCTCAGCGTGCAGAACTGGACCATGGCGCAGGGAGGTTTCTTTACCGATGAGGACGTTCGCAGGGTGGCCAAGGTGGTGGTCCTGGGGAGCACGGTGGCGTCCAACCTCTTCCCCGCGGGCGGCGCGATCGGGAGCACCGTCATCATCAAGAGCGTGCCCTTCCGCGTGCTCGGCGTGCTGGCCTCCAAGGGACAGACCGGTTTCGGGAGGGACCAGGATGACCAGGTGGTCGTGCCCATCACGACCCACCAGGAGCGACTGACCGGGCAGAGCTGGGTCAATGCCATCATGATCTCTGCTTCCTCCCCGGATACGGTGGCGGGGGTGATCGATGCCACGGAACGCCTCCTGCGCCTCGTCCACCATCTCACCCCGATCCAGGGCGATGACTTCACGATCCGCAACATCGCGAATGTCCAGCAGGTCCGGATGGCAACCGCTTCGACCCAGGCCCTTCTCCTGGCCGCGGTCGCGATCGTGTCGCTGATCGTCGGGGGAATCGGCATTATGAACATCATGCTCGTCTCCGTCACCGAGCGCACTCGCGAGATCGGCCTTCGCATGGCGGTGGGAGGGCGCGGACGAGACATCCTCCTGCAGTTTCTCATCGAGGCTCTCACCATGGCCAGCGCGGGCGGCCTGATCGGAGTGGGATTGGGCATCGGGATCTCCTTCCTGGTGTCGATGCTGGGCAATTGGCCGACGGTGATTTCAGGATTTTCGATCTTCCTGGGTTTCGTCTCCGCAGCCTTCACCGGAGTCGTCTTCGGATACTACCCTGCTCGTCGCGCGGCGGCGCTCGATCCAATCGATGCCCTGCGCTACGAATAGGGAGCCCTCGGGGGTGACGTTTTCGGCTCGCTGCGCTGTTCCGATATTCGAGAGGGGAGAGATCATGAAAAAGCTCCTGGTGGCGCTCGCCGCCCCGGCGCTCGTGTATTCACTCGCTGCCTGCGGGTCTCTGCCGCCGTGGCAGACCGTTCCTACCGGCCGGCAGGCGGAGTATGGGAGGATCGAAACCCCCCGGGATCTGATCCAATTCCTGGCCTTCAGCGACGACCCGGGGATCTCGGTCATCGCCATCCAGAACAGGGAGTACCGTTTGCCCGGGCGATACGCGATCCTTCTGGATCAGCCCGCTCGCGAGGCCATGCGCGCTGGCCTTGCAAAGTACGAGAACTGGAGAAGCATTGCCCAGGAGAACACGACGGAGATCACGAAGACGATCACAACCCTCAGCCTCACGCAGATGTACTATCGGGACGGTGGCTGGCACGATGCGGGTGACCGCGACATCTCCCTCGTGTTCACATCCCGCATCGACCCCGATGGACGCCAGCAGTCCTTCCTCACCTTGAGGCCGTCCCCTGTCTTCATGCTGAGGGCCTTCATCCTCGTCTACGGCCGTGATTCGTTGATCCTGAACGACGACCAGGTCGGGGCGTTCACAGAAGTCATGCAGGAAGACGCCGTCGACCGCGGATATCAGAAAGCCAGAAAAAAGCAGGATGTGATCGATCTGTTCCACTGAGGGCCGCCCCCTGCGGCCGCCTCTTTCGCTTCTCTTTGACGATATTTCACGCCGTGGTACAAATGAGCATGACACGCACCCTGGGAAGGTCGGGGATAGGGGTCAGTGCCCTGGGCATGGGCTGTCGGGCGATCGGGGGGCAGGCAGGTCGTGATCGCCACGAAGGTCAACGCCGTCTTCGACGAAACCACGCGCCGGGTCTCAGGCGGTGATGCCTCGCCCCCGGCGATCCGCGCGGCATGCGACGCTTCCCTGCGGAGGCTCGAGACGGACTACATTGACCTGTACCAGTTCCACGACAACGAGTACCCGGCGGTCAAGGCCGGGGGGGCAAGATCAGGGCGCACGGCTGGAGCACGGACTTTGCCGACCGTGCCCGGGTTTTTGCCGAAGGACCGAAATGTGCATCCATACAGCTGCAGCTCAACGTGCTGAACGACAACCCGGAAGTGCTCGCGGTCTGTGAAAAAAACAACCTCGCCGCCATCAATCGAGGCCCGCTCGCCATGGGCTTGTTGACCGGTGCCTACACCGCGGAGACGAAGCCCGCAGCAGACGACATTCGCGGGACGAAGAGCCCGAAGTGGATGAAGTACTTCAAGAACGGTACGCCCAACCCGGAGTGGCTGCACAAGAGGGATGCAATCCGTGAGATCCTGACGAGCGGCGGAAGCACCATTCCGCAGGGTGCGATCGGCTGGTTGTGGGCCCGAAGCAGCCGCACCATACCCATCCCCGGCTTCCGCACCGTCAAGCAGGTCGAAGAGAATGCAGCGGCGTTGAAGCTTGGAGCGCTCGGTGCGGACCAGATGGCGCAGATCGAGAAAATCCTGGGCAGGTAAGCAGCACGCATCCGTTAAAAGCGGCTGCTCGGGTTGTGAAATCCCCAAGACACCGCACGAAGGTCGTCAGGCATGATGCGGGAGTGCAATCGAGCCGCTGTTTCGGTTGCGACTTGCCCGAAAAGGCAATGAGCCGCCTCAGAAAGAGGTCCGGGCGCACAGTTATTGACCCTTTGGCGGCTTTCTCAGGTGGTCGCAAAGACACAACAGCTCCGGATGGTGCTGGGATACCAAACGCCTCGGAATCATCAGGGGGTTTTGGCTGATTTCCGGAGCCTTTCGGGTGGTCTCAGACGGCTCCGCTGTCAGTTCCTAGCCTCAATGGCGATCGTTATGACGGTCATCGTGCTGTTCTTGACGCTGATCGCCTTGGCGATCTCGTTCTCCCCAATGCGCCCACCCTACGCACCCAGCAAGAAGGGTCAAGGAGAAGGCTACGATGATGATTAGCTTTTTCATATTGAACTCCAGAGAGAGAAAGTAGTGAAAATCCTCAACGAGATCGGTGCGGAAGCACACATTGCTCTCAACGCCTGTTGGTAAGTCTAGTTGAGCATAGGGTCAGCGCCTGTCATCCGTGAGAAGACTGATTAGGCGTCCCAAAGATGGATGTCCTGTCTGAAGGCGGCCAGGCTCTCGTCGGGCACAAGGCGGAACCAAGAGAGAACGAATCCGAACACGATCTCGTAAGTTCTCTCATCAAGGGCTTCCTAGGTGATAGCTTTCTGACCTTTCCTGTCCAACCTCGAAGATAATCTGCATCATTCCACCCCAAAAGTGCGCGGCTACCTATTGATCTTCACCTGTTTGTCCGGTGGGCCAAAATGATCGACACTTTTGATGGAGGGCAATGAATGAAGAACTCATTCGTTTTGGTGTCTAGTCTGCTCTTGGCGCTCATGTTAGGAAGGCAAGTCCTCGCTCAGGACATCACACTAAAAGAACCGCAGTCAAAGGTGGGTCTCGACCTCTTGGATGTCATCAAGGCGCGGGTCGTCGCGCACAGTTTCGTCAAACGCGTTCTCCCCTTGGCCGACCTTTCCACGATTCTCTGGGCCTGCAACGGCATGAAAGGGGTCGACGCTGTCTCGGGTGCTTCCAAGGCCGCACGAACTATCCCGTATTCGGGTGATAACGCTTACGTCAATGTGTATGTGCTCACCTCGGAAGGCGTCTACCTGTACGATCCGAAGGAGAAGCTGCTGAGGCAGGCCTCAAAAGGAGATGCGCGTTCATTAGTGACCATCGAGAACATCGAGACGGCGTCGCTCATGGTGCTCTTTACTTACGATTTTGCCAAGGCGCCACCATTCCTGAATTCCCTACCGAGGCTGTTCCACGATATAGCGGAAGGCACCGCGAGCTACGCGGCCGAGAACATGATGTTGGCTGCTGCTGCCTTCAAGCTGGGATCGATCGTCATGTACAACATCAAGCATCCGGCCTCGTTCGCGCCGGTCGCGAAGCTCGGCAATGACGAGACTCCACTTTTCATCGTTCAGCTCGGCTATCTCGAATAGTCTTCGGATAGGAGCCTGTCGGACGTGCCCTTTCTTGCGAAATCCATGCATGGAGGAAAAGAAAGGGGTGTTCAGGGCCCAATAAGCTCCAAGGTGAAGAATACCGCCATTGTTTTACCATAGCATCTTAGTACTACTGTGTCATTAAAATGGATTCCCGTGGCTGACTCATGCCGCACCAGGGACAGCTGGGGAGATGGTTAACGAGGGAGCGTGCGTGAGAGATGCGACATGTGGCGATCGAAGAATCCACATGACGCTCAGGACGCAACGGGAGCACCCCGCGGCTTGAAACCTTGGGGTACACGAGGGGACTTGAGGAAGGCAAGAGGCTCTGGGGGGGAAAGCCGAGCACGCTCGGCTGCCAAGAAAGCATATGCAGTAATACAGAGCACCCCATGATGGTGGAAGCCCAGCCAGTTCCTCCCTTCATATTGATCGAGCCCCAGTTCACTCTTCATCTCTTCGTAGTCACGCTCGATCCGCCAGCGCAGTTTTGCAAGTCGAACAAGATCGTCCAAGGACGTGTGCTGGGGAACCGTGGACAACCAGTACTTCGTTGGCTCCTTTTCTCCAGACGGCCATTCCACCAGGAACCACTCCGGATCTCGTGGCGCACTGAGTGTAGCGTCATTATGAGCTGGTCGTACGACAGCCGCTGCGAATCGTGATTGCATTGCCCCCTTTGTTCCCTCACGCCAACGAACAGTCCGCCAGCTTTTCTGAGGCAGTTTTAAAGCAAGCTCTCTGGCATTGAGGGGGTGGTGCCGGGCCGTGCGGCGAAGATTTTTCGTCGGTCTGCCGTGTCCTTTCCAGCGCTTGGGCGCAAGGGGTTCCATGCCAGGAGGCCATAAACTGGTCTCTGCGCTGATGCCTACGGCATAAGAGAGACTTCGTTTCGTCAAACCCTCCCGGAACGTGGTCACAACGCCGTAGCCGGCATCCGCGACTACCGGTGCACGAGGAATATCCTCCGCAAGGAGAGAGTCAAGCGCATTCAAGGCGATTTCCCACTTGGTCGTGAAGGCGATCGCTTTGGGGATTCCCGCTTCCCGACGGCGTTTGTTATCACGAGCCCAATTCTCGGGGAGGTACAGTCGGTAAGCGCAGGGGACACTCATCGTAGTGTTGGCTAAGGAAACCGTGACAACAACCTGACAGTTGTCCTTTTTGCCCGAAGCGCCACAGTACTGTCGTGCAACGCCCACTGAGTGCGATCCCTTCTTCGGAATACCGGTGTCATCGATCACCCATACGGCAATGGGGGCGTGTCGCTCCATCTGCGCCAAGGCATAATCGCGCGCAACAGCCAGCGCTGCTTGGCTGTCCCATGGAGCACATGCAACAAAGTGATGCATGGATTGGTGGCGAGAGGAAACCCTTTTTGGATCGACCCGTGCGGCCATGGGCTCAACGCTTTTTCGGTCTCCAGGGAGCAGCAATCCAGTGAGGTACGCTCGTAGTGGTTCCAGCCGGTCGGCATGATTGAGCGCCGTAGCGATGCGCTTTACGTACTCCTCGAATCGTGATGCAGCGGAGGCATCATGTTTGGCCATGCCACAAAAGTGACATAATTATAGGGGATTGTCAATTTATGACACAGTAGTATTAGGTGTCCCAAAGAATTTGTTCAATCACGGCAGCTCGTTGCGGCTCTAAAAAGCCGAGATGCGCTGGTTCGGTCAGCGAGGTAGATCAGGTGAAGCGTCGCTGACTCGCCCTCCCCTAGACCTATGCGAGACTTAGCGCCTCTTCGGGGAACTGATGTATCCGTTCTCTGATTGCATCACGCACCTCACGCACTTGAGCCATGATCTCTTCATCTGAACCAGTGAAGGTAGACGGATCGGGGTAAGACCATACGAGCCGTGTGGCACGTCCTGGAAAGATAGGGCAGCGATCTGCCGTTTCCTTCGAGCAGACCGCGATAATAAGGTTGTAGAATCTACCTTGCTTGACGAGATCGAACACCCCTTGGGTCTTGTTCCCAGAAATGTCTATTCCCTCCTCAAGCAGTGCCCGCACAACGTACGGGTTCAACTTGCCTGGCTCCAAGCCGGCACTTTCTACCTCGAACCGATCTCCGCCGACCTTCTTGAAGTAGGCTTCCGCCATTTGACTTCGTGCAGAGTTATGCGTGCAGATGAACAACACCTTCGGCATGAAAGCCTTCCATCAGTTGCAAGATACCGCTCCCATCTTGCTTCGGGCAGCATTGGCTTTCAAGACGGAACGAAACTCAAACGCTTATAGCACCTACGCGGTGAAGGCTCACAGGGCTTCGCCTACCCCTCTTGACAGAACTTAGGTTATTTGGCTAAACTGCCAAGTAACCATGGATACAAAGACAGCAAGAAAATACGAATGGCGTGCCGCCGTCATCAAGGCCCTTGCCCATCCCAGCCGTCTGTACATCGTCGACAGGCTGGCTGAGCATGAGCACTGTGTCAACGAGCTGACCACCTTGATCGGCTGCGACATGTCAACCGTTTCAAAGCACTTGAGCGTGCTCAAGAATGCAGGAGTTGTTCAGGACGAAAAGCGCGGGGCTTCCATCTACTACTCGCTGCGAATCCCCTGCATTCTCAACTTTTTCAAATGCGCTGATGCGGTCATCGAGGCGATACAAAAAGAGCAAAGCGCTCTAATGGAATAGGCTTTCGGACAGCACTCAAGGGAGGACAGATGAAGACAAACACCATAGGCAGGCTTTCGTTCTTGGACCGCTTCCTCACGCTGTGGATCTTCCTGGCGATGGCGGTGGGAGTGGCGCTCGGGTACCTGGTCCCCGGCGTGGAGCCGTTCATGAACAGGTTCCAG
>Ga0187850_10001546_pt1 | contig 24391 bp, 26 predicted proteins | sample June2016WEW_4_15_FD_132436 | JGI IMG/M metagenome (GOLD analysis project Ga0187850, IMG submission 132436) | Peatland microbial communities from SPRUCE experiment site at the Marcell Experimental Forest, Minnesota, USA - June2016WEW_4_150 | ecosystem: Environmental > Terrestrial > Soil >...
GTGAATTGCAGCCGGTGGAACTGGCAGTCCACCGAGCGCGCCAGCGCGTGCGCCAGCGTGGTCTTCCCGACGCCCGGCACGTCCTCGATCAGCAGGTGCCCCTTGGCCAGCAGGCACACCAGCGAGAACCGCAGGATTTCGGCTTTCCCGCGAATGGCCGAGGCCAGCGCCGTCTCCAGCTCGCCAAGCTTGGCAAGCGCCACGGGCGGCTCCAGTGTGGTGGCCATCACTGTTATGATACGAAAATCGCCGCGCGCCGACGCACCCGCCCGTTGACATGCCACCCAGCACCGAGCCGCGACCGCGAGGGAGCGGTCCCAGCGGCCTACTTCCCCTTCCGTATGTAGATCGACCCGTTGAAGTTGCTGAACTGGATTTCCGGCCCTCCGCCATTGATCGTGCCGTGGACCGCCCGGTCGATGCGCACACGGTACTTCCCCTTCTCCGAGCGCGAATCCTCGACCACCGGCCCGCCGCCTGCCCGCGTCGCAATGTCGAAATCGCTGAACACATCGCCGTGATCCGACTTCAGCTTGACGTTCGCTTTGATCGTGGCTGGGAACGTGACATCGATGTCTCCGTTCAGCGAGCTGAAGGACATCGCCTTCTGCGGATCCACCTGCGCGAACGTGACCGTGACCCGCCCGTTCAGCGCGTGCGCCACCGCCGAGCCGGAGATGCTAGTGAGCGTAACCGCGCCGTTGATGTCGTTGGCCTCGATCTCCCCCTGCACCCCTTCGACCTTGATTTCGCCGTTGTTGATGGTTTTCAGCTTAAGCGAGGTGTTCACCGGCGTCTGGATGTCCAGATCTACAGCGCGGCCGGGGACGCCGACGCCCACGCTCATGACGTTGTTTTCCTCCTTCAACTCGAGTCCGCTCGAGGTCATGGGAATCCGCCGCATCCCGTCCGGCGCCGCGTGCTCCGAGTCGTGGCCGCGCGTGCGCGCCTCGACCACCACTTCCTTGCCGCTATAGCCTTTGACGCGTATGCTGCCGTTAATCAGGTTGACTTTGAGCAGGCCCGGCCGCGACGGGTCGCTGAATGCCGCCGTCACGCGATCCGCCGCCACCGCCCCCACCGAGAGCGCCAGCACAGGCAAACACCACAAGATTCGTTTCATCGATTGCTCCTATTGTCGTTTGAGAATTCGGATGTCTCCGTTGAAACCGTCCAGCTTGATCTCCGGCCCGCCGTTGCCCACCCGCCCGCCGGTGAAGCGGTCGGCGCGATACACCTGCTTGCCGTCGCGCCGCTCCGCCGTCATGCCGTGGGCCGCCAGCGGCGTGACCGGGAAATCGCTGTAAATGTTCCCGTTGAACGTCTTCATGCGCAGGTCGGCCGCCAGGTCCGGCTGGAAGAACAGGTCCACCGGGCCGTTCAGCGACCCGAAGTAGGATTGCGCCCGCGGGTTGCTGCGGAACAGCACCTTCAGCCCGCCGTTGAGCGAGTAAGCGCGGCCCGAGCCTGCCACCTCGATCATCTCCACTCCGCCGTTGATGTTCTTGACATCGTAGTCGCCCGCTACGTTTTCCACCTTGATGGCCCCGCCGTTGATGTTGCGGAGGTAGACCGCGACATCGCGCGGCGCCTTGATCTCGAATTCGTGCCGGAACGTATAGCCGGCGTCGTCCTCGTGGAAGTTGACCGAGCCGTCGCGGCACTTCGACCGGAACGGCCCGTCCACGTACAACCGCAGCGTGCCCTCCTGGGGCGTCGAGATGTCCAGCTTGACCTCCCTGCGCGCCTGCTCCAGCTTCTCCTTGGAATCGCCGCTGAGCGTCTCGTGTACCGTCAGTTGCACTTCGCGGCCGTCGTAACCCGCCACGCGAATCGAGCCGTTCACGTTCTCGACCTCAATCCGCTTCGCGGCGGGGAAGGTCTTTTGGATCGTCTGCTTCTCCTCTACGGCGGCGAACAGCACCACCGGCGCCAGCCAGCACACACTTCGGATGCCTTTGAACATACCCCTCCTCTTTTATTCCCGCCCTCGTTCCGAACCGCGACCGTAAGGGAGCGGTCCCCTAGAAATGTTGCAGGCCCCAATCGGCCCGCTCGCGCACCGCTTCGTTGACCGCCTGGTCCGCCTTGAGCCGCTTCAGCGCCCCGATGGACTCGCGATCCCGCGTTTCCACCATCAGATCGATCAACGCGATCTGCACCAGCGGCGATTGCGTGCCGCCCAGCGCCTCGAGCAGCCCGGACCGTACCCGCGGCTCAACGGCATAGCGCCGCAGTGCATCCACGGCGGCCAGCCGCACATCCACGCTGGTGTCGTATCGGACGGTCTCGATCAGCGCCGCCAGCACCTGCGGCTCCGGTTGCGCCAGGCGGTAACTCCAACCCACGCCCCGCAGCCGTTCGCTGGCCGACTGCTGCTGCAGCAGCGACACGGCCACCAACTGGCGCGTGGTTCGCACCTCCGCGCGCAACTGCGCCAGTTCCCGGCTCCCCGTGAGCAGGTTCCCCGCCGCCGCTCCGGCGATCAGGCACACCACCGCGATCCCGAACTGGTAGGCCGGACGATACGGCCACCACGATTCCAGCCAGCCGGCTTGCCGCGCGCCCTTGCCGTAAGCCGCTACCATCGCGTCGAACCGCGCCCGCAGCGCCGGGCTCGGCTGCTCCTCTGGCAGCGCTCCGAGCCTGGCCCACATCTCCACCGCCGCGTTGCACTCGGCGCAGCCACCGAGGTGCGCCTCGATGGCCGCCCGCTCCGTTCCCTCGACGCTCCCGGCCAGGAAGTCCGGGAGCCGCTCTCGTGCCTCTTCGCAGTTCATAACGATTCTTTCCTAACCTCGAAGTACATCTGCCGGAGCTCGCCTAGCGCGCGGAACACGCGCGTCTTTACGGCGCCCGTCTGGCAGCCCAGCATCTCGGCGATCTGCTCGTACTTCAGGCCCTGATAACGGCTCAGAACCAGCAGTTCGCGCTTCTCCTGAGGCAGCTTCGCCAGCGCTCGCCGCACTAGAGCGGCCTCTTGCTTGGCCGACAGGCTCTCGGCCGCCGACGGCTGCTTCGCGGGGGGCTCGGCGTCCGGCTCCAGGCCCACCTCGCGCCCGCTCTTCCGGAACTGATCGATGCTCACGTTGCGGGCGATCCGGTACATCCAGGTCACGAACGAAGTGCCCGCCTGAAACGTGTGCCGGAAGCGCAGGATCCGGAAGAACACCTCCTGCACCAGGTCCTCGCTCGCCGCCCGGTCGCCGCTCATGCGCAGGTGATAGTTGCACAGCGGCGTCTGGTATCGCTCAAACAACACGCCCAGCTTCCGCACATCGCCGCTGCGCACCTCCAGCATCAGCTCATCGTCTGTCGCCGACTGCATCCGGGACACGCCTCACTTGGGAAAACTGAGTAGACCGGAAAAGGTTACAGAATACCAGCACATCTACACGATACTGCACCCTATAATATGAGTGTCTGGGGACGAAATCATGAGCGGAACCACACAAACGAACAGCCTGCTCGCCGGCGGCAACCTGCTCGGCGTCGATGTTTCCCACTACAACGGCGTGATCTCCTGGAAGGCGGTCGCCGCCGCCGGCATCGCGTTCGCGTATGCCAAGGCCACCGAAAGCGCCGGGGTCTCCGACAAGAAGTTCGCGGCCAACTGGGCGGGGATGAAGGCAGCCGGCCTCCCCAGGGGAGCCTATCACTTCTTCCATCCCGCAAAGCCCGTCGATGCGCAGGCCGCCAAGTTCATCGCGGCCGTGGGCGCGCTGGCGCCCGGCGATCTGCCGCCCATGCTCGACATCGAGGAGACCTCAGCCACCACGGACGAATGGGATGGCGTACCGCTCGCACAGCGCGTTCCGCTCGCACTCCAGTGGCTTCAGCTCGTCGAACAGGGGCTGGGGAGGAGGCCCATCGTCTACACGCGCCGCGGATTCGTCCAGCAAAAACTCGGCGACGCCAGCGCGCTCGCAGTCTACCCGCTATGGGTGGCTCACTACACCATGGCGCCCGAACCCGCGCTTCCCCCCATCTGGAACACCTGGACCATCTGGCAGTACACCGGCTCCGGCGCCGTGGCCGGCATCACCGGCAAAGTGGACATGGACCGCTTCCAGGGCACGCAGGCCGACCTCCTGGCGCTGGCCAACAGCACCTAGCGAGTTTCCGGAACCGAGGGACTGCCCAGGCCGTCCCCGGTTGCCCCTCGCCCCAGGGCTAGTACACGGCACGAGCTCCCGCCTTGAACGTGCCGCGCGATCCGGTTAATCTGGATTTCGAAGACGTCCAGCGATCGGGGGTCGGTTGACCCTCGCACGGCGATTTTTGCGCTTACCGAGCGGAGACGCACCATGCGATGGCTGATGCTCGCTGTGCTCCTGCCGGCGGGGTTGCTGGCCCAGACCGGTCCCTCGAACCTCGACTTCGAATCGGGTGCGGTGGGCGCCGCACCTCCTGGTTGGCTCGCTTGGTCGTATAGCGGCGCCGCGCCCCAGGCGGTCGTTGTAGACCAGAATTGAAGGCAAGGCCAGCGTTGCGTCCTGCTGACCACTCCGGCCTCCGTATCCCCGGACTGGTTCGGCGCCCTCACTCAGTTCGTCGCGGCGGCCCCTTACCTTTCGAAGGCGATCCGCTTGCGCGCGGCCATCCGCGTCGAAGGCGCCGGTACCAAGGCTTGGCTGTGGATTCGCGGCGACAGGCCGGACGGGAGCTTGTCGTTTATCGACACCATGCAGAATCAGCCCATCACCACCAGCGAGTGGTCCTACTGTCAACTCGACAGTCGGGCCGCTGAGGATAGCGCCAGCATCAGCTTCGGGTTTCTGGTCGCGGGTTCCGGCAAGGTCTGGGTGGACGACGCCAGCTTCAACGTCATCCGGTCGGATCCTCCCGAAGCCCCTCGCGCGCTGACAGAGACCGGTCTGGCCAACCTGACCGCGTTTGCCAGGCTGCTCGGCGCGGTCCGCCATTTCCACCCCAGCGATCGCGCCGCCCAGACCGATTGGGACGCGTTTGCCATCCTGGGCGTCCGCGTCGTGGAGGGCGCGGCGACCGCGGAAGATCTGGCCGCTACGCTGCGGTCCTTGTTCGAGCCCATTGCGCCGACGATTCGTATCTTTCCCACGGGGCGCCCGCCCGAACTGCCTTCGGACCTGCGTCCCCCGTCCGCGCCCGGCCTGCAGATGATTCGATGGAACCACTATGGTGTGGGCCTGCGCTCCACCCCGTGGACCTTCCACAGCGAACGGGTTTCGGCGCCGGTAGCCGGTGCGCAGGCGCCCGCGGGCTTCCTGGATCCCGCCCAGCCCTACCAGGCCGAAATCGGCCGCGGCCTCTCGGCGTGGGTTCCTCTTAGCCTCTATGCGGACGCGCAGGGGACGCTGCCCCACGCATCTTCCCCGGCCTCCTCGGACGTATTCCGGTGGGTGATCGAGGACCGCGCCACCCGTCTGGGCGGTGTCATCCTGGCGTGGAGCGTGGTCCAGAACTTCTATCCTTACTTCGACGTGGTCTCGACGGACTGGCCCGCCGCGCTGGCCACGGCGCTGGCCAGCGCGGCCACCGATTCCTCCGCCGCCGATTACCAGCGCACCTTCGAGCGCCTGGTCGCCGCGCAGAAGGACGGCCACGGCTATGTCTGGTGGCAATCGGGCGCCGGCCCGGCGGTCTACAACCTGCCGTTGGTCTGGGATTGGGTGGAGGGACAACTGGTGCTCACACGGGTGATGGCCGACGCAGCCGGCCTCGGGATAGGCGACCGCGTCCTGCGCATAGACGGCCGGACGGTCGAGCAGGTCAAGGCCGAAACCGAGGAGCTGGTCTCCGGCGCGACGCCGCAGTGGGTGCTCTGGAGCGCCTTGCCGATCATGGCCCAATGCAACGGCCGCACAATGCAACTGGAGGTTGAGCCCTGGTCGAGCCCCGGAACCACTCGCACCGTAGAGTTGAACTGTGGGTTCTATAGCGACTGGAGCGAGCCGCGCCCGGGCACCGTACAGGAGCTCGAGCCCGGAATCCTGTATGTGGATCTGGTGAAACTTACCGATGCGGACTGGGCTGCCGCGTTGCCCAGCCTCCAGGCGGCCAAGGGAATCGTCTTCGACCTCCGCGGGTATCCCCTCACGGCGGTGTACTTGCAACACCTCACCCGCACGCCGCTGCTCAGCGAGCAGTTTATTGTGCCCAGCCCATTGAAGCCGGACCGCGTGGACCTCGCGTTCACTACGGAGCGCGGCTCTTTCGACCCGCTCGAACCCTATCTCACGGCCCGGCGCGTCTTTCTGACCGACGGCCGCGCATATAGCGGCTCGGAAACCGTGATGGCGGCCGTCGAGGCCTACAAGCTCGCGGAAATCGTGGGCGCAGCCACCGCCGGCACGAATGGGACGATCAACTATAACGATCTGCCGGCCGGTTTCCGGGTCACCTTCACGGGTGTGAAGACTCTGAAGCAGTACGGCTCCCAGCACCACGGTGTGGGCATTCACCCGACCATTCCGGCGACTCGAACGCGGCGCGGCATCGCCGCGCTCCAGGATGAAGTCCTGCTGCGCGGGCTGGAGGTCGTGAAGTGGCCTGCGCCCGGTCCCACCCCTGCGATAACGGCCGCGGGTGTGGTGAACGCAGCCAACTTCGCGGGCGGAGCGGTTGCGCCCGGAGAGATGGTGACGATTTTCGGAAGCGATTTGGGTCCCACGCAGATTGCGCTGGCCAGTTACCAGCTTTCTGGCTATCTCGCCAGGTCGGTGGGCGACGCCAAGGTGTTCTTCGACGACGTCCAGGCGCCGATCGTCCACGCCGTGGCGACGCAGGTGACCGCAATCGTGCCGTACAAGCGGGGCGCCACCACGCGCGTGCGGGTCGAGGTGCAAGGCCGCAGCTCGAACGAGGTGACCTCCCAGTGGCAGCGTCGGCGCCGGGCGTCTTCGCATACGGCGGCCGGCCCCAAGCGGTCGTGGTGAATGCGGATGCGAGCTTCAACTCGGCGTCGAACCCCGCCGCGCGCGGCTCATTTGTGGCGTTGTTCGCGACGGGAGAGGGCGCCACCACGCCCGAGGGCGTCGACGGCAAGCTGCCCGTGCCAGACAAGTGGCCGGCGCCGGCGGCCGACCTGTCCGTGACGTTCGGCGGCGCGCCGGGCGAGGTCCTGTTCAAAGGGCTGATCTTCGCCGGCGTGCTGCAAGTCAACGTGAGAGTTCCCCAGAACGCGCCGGTGGGCGACGCCGTGCCCCTCACCCTCACCGTCGGCAGCGTCTCCAGCGCGGCCGGCCGCACCATCGCGCTGAAGTAGCGGGCGCCGGGTTGCATTTCTTCCGCCAGTACGCTACTCTTGTCCCAAAGGAGATGCGACGAACTCTCCAGTTCGATCGGCCGTTCGGTGCGCTTCTCCTGGGTGTGTCCTCACGGGCTGTTCTTCCGGCAATCATCATCGTCATTAGCAACGGGGTCGCTGTACCGGACCCCGCCTGATACGGCCTGTTAGGAATCCGAGGCCACTGGCGGGGAACTTCAATCCGGCCGGTGGCCTTTTTTGTTATGGGAGTAGCCTGAACTAAGGAGAACGAATGCCAAACCTGATGAGCGGTGCAAGAATGTTGCTGGAATGCCTGGTCCGCGAGGGCGTCGATTGTTTCTTCGGATACCCCGGAGGCGTCACGCTCCCGCTCTATGATGCGGTCTACGACCATCCCATCCGCCACGTCCTTGTACGCCACGAAGAGAACGCGGCGTTCGCCGCCTCCGGCTACGCCATCTCGACCGGCCGCGTGGGCGTCTGCTGCGCCACCTCCGGCCCCGGCGCCACCAACCTGACCACCGGCCTGGTCAACGCCATGATGGACTCCATCCCGGTGGTCGCCATCACCGGCCAGGTCCATAGCAAACTGATCGGCAGCGACGCCTTCCAGGAGGCCGACACCTTCGGCATCTCGCGCTCCTGCACCAAGCACAACTACCTGGTCAAGGCCATCGGCGATCTGCCGCGGGTCATTCACGAGGCTTTCTACATCGCCGCCACGGGCCGCCCTGGCCCGGTCCTGGTCGACATCGCGAAAGACGTCTTCCAGGGCCAGGCGCACTACTCGCCGGTCTCCGCGATTCACCTGCCGGGCTACAAGGTCTACACCGAGGGCCACACCGGCCAGATTCGCCGCGCCGCCCAGATGATCTGGGACGCCGAACGGCCTCTCATCTACGCCGGTGGCGGCATCATCTCCTCGGGCGCCTCTCAGGAACTCCGCGAGCTCGTCGAGCTGGTGGACATCCCCACCGTCTGCACGCTGATGGGCTTGGGCGCTCTCCCGGGCAGCCATCCCAATTTCGTGAGCATGCCGGGAATGCACGGCAGTTACGCCTCCAACATGGGCATGACCCATTGCGACCTGCTCATCGCTCTCGGCGTCCGTTTCGATGACCGCGTCACCGGCCGGCTCGCCGCATTCGCCCCTCACGCCAAGGTCATCCATCTGGATATCGACCCCGCCGAGATTGGCAAGAACCGCGTCCCCGATCTGCCCATCGTGGGCGACGCCAAGCGCGTGCTCCGCAGGACCGTCAAAGTCCTTGCCGAACTCGAGCCCCAGATGCGCGCCGCCAACTCCGCCAAGCGCACCGACTGGTGGCGCCAGATCCGCGCCTGGAAGGAAGAGCACCCGCTCGAGCCCGCCCTTTCCGCCCACGAGATCAAGCCCCAGCACCTGATGATGGAGATCGACCGCATCTCCCAAGGCCGCGCCATCGTCGCCTCCGACGTGGGCCAGCACCAGATGTGGGCCGCCCAGTTCATCCGCTTCGAAGAGCCTCGCCTCTGGCTCACCTCCGGCGGCCTCGGCTCGATGGGCTTCGGCCTGCCTGCCGCCATGGGCGCGCAGTTCGCCCATCCCGACAAGCTCGTTTTCGCCGTCGTCGGCGATGGCGGCTTCCAGATGTCGATCCCCGAGCTTTCCACCATTTCCGGCCACGGCCTTCCCATCAAGATCGTCATCTCCAACAACGGCTATCTCGGAATGGTGCGCCAGTGGCAGGAGCTTTTCTATAACAACCGCACCTGTGCGGTGGAGTTGGAAGCTTTCCCGGATGTCGAGAAGCTGGCCGCCGCTTACGGCATCAAGGGCCGCGCCATCGAACGGCCGGAGGAGGTCCGGCCCGCCCTCGAGGAGGCGGTCCGCGAGCCCGGACCGTTCGTGCTCAACGTCCGGGTCTCGCAATGCGAGAACGTTTACCCGATGGTTCCGGCCGGCGCCGCCATTCACGAAATGGTTCTGGGTCCGCCGCAGCCCGTCCCGGTGCCGAAGTAAGTTGCCCACGGAAAGGTGACAAGATGCTACAAGTCATTTCGCTGTTAGTCGAGAACAAACCCGGCGCCCTGATGCGCATCACCGGCGTGATCGGCGCCCGCGGTTATAACATCGAGAGTCTGACGGTCGCCCGCACGCTGGATCCCACGCTCTCCCGCATGACCATCGTGGTGGACGTCGATCCCAACCTGCGCGCGCAGGTCGTCAAGCAGATGAACAAGCTGATCAACGTCCTTCAGGCCAGCGACCTCACCGAAAGCCCCGCCGTCATGCGCGAGATGCTGCTGCTGCGCGTGCGCGCCCAGAAGGAGACCCGCACCGCCATCCTCAAGGAGGCGGAGATCTTCGGCGCCCGCGTGGTCGACTCCTCCGTCGAGGGCTTCGCCATCGAGGCCAGCGGCGACCCGGAGAAGCTGGACGAGTTCATCGATGTCATGCGGGCCTACGGCGAGATCGAAGTCACCCGCTCGGGACTGATCGCCGTCTCGCTCGAATCCAAGAAACTGCGCCTCTCTCCTCCCATCCCCACGCGGGGCGAAGCGCTCAGAACCCAGGACACAATTACAACGGAGTAATCCAATGGCTAAACGCTACTATGAACAAGACGCAACTCTGAACGATCTGAAAGGCCGCACCGTCGCGATTATCGGTTACGGCAGTCAGGGCCACGCCCACGCGCTTAACCTGCGCGACTCGGGCATCGACGTGGTCGCCGCCGAACTGCCCGGCAGCGGCAATTGGGAGAAAGCCCAAGCCGCCGGCGTCCCGATCATGACTGCCGCCGAGGCTTCCGCGCGCGCCGATGTCATCATGGTCCTGGTGGCCGACCACCATCAACAGGCCGTCTACAACGAGGGCATCGCCCCGCACTTGACCGCGGGCAAGACCCTCATGTTCGCCCACGGCTTCAACATTCACTTCGGCCAGATCGTTCCGCCGAAAAACGTCGACGTCTCGATGATCGCTCCCAAGGCCCCCGGCCACCGGGTGCGCGAGTTGTTCACCGAGGGAGTCGGCGTCCCCGCCCTGGTCGCCATCCACCAGGACGCCTCCGGCCAGGCCCTCCAGCGCGCTCTGGCCTACGCCCTCGCGCTCGGCTGCCTCAAGGCGGGCGTCATCGAGACCACCTTCCGGGAGGAGACCGAGAGCGATCTGTTTGGCGAGCAGGCGGTCTTGTGCGGCGGCGCCTCCGAGCTGATCCGCGCCGGTTTCGAGACCCTCGTCAACGCCGGGTACGCCCCCGAAATCGCCTACTTCGAGTGCCTCCACGAGCTCAAGCTCATCGTCGACCTGATCCAGGAGGGCGGCCTCGCCTACATGCGCTTCTCGGTCTCCGACACCGCCGAGTACGGCGACTACACCCGCGGGCCCCGGGTCATCGACCTGCGCGTCCGCGAGACCATGAAGCAGATCCTCGCCGAGATCCAGTCCGGACAATTCGCCAAGGAGTGGATCGAGGAGAACCGCTCCGGCCGCAAGAATTTCCTGGCCATGCGCGAAGCCGCCCGCAACCAGCGCGTCGAAGTCGTGGGCCGCGGTCTGCGCGAAATGATGACGTTTCTCAAGAAGAAGAAGGAGGCCGGCGTACCCGTAGACGACGCCGCCGGCGCAGCGTCAAGATGAAGATCTCCACCCTCGACACCACCCTGCGAGACGGCACTCAAGGCGAGGCCGTCTCGTTCACCGTCGACGACAAGCTCGCCATTGCCCTCAGGCTCGACGAGCTGGGTATCGACTACATCGAGGGCGGCTGGCCCGGCTCGAACCCGCGCGATAAGGAGTTCTTCGCCCGCGCCCGGGATCTCCAGCTCAAGCACGCCCGGCTCACCGCCTTCGGCTCCACCCGCTTTGCCAAGAACCGCATCGACCGCGACCCCAACGTCAAAGCCCTGGTCGAGGCCGGCACCCCCGTCATCTCGATCTTCGGGAAGACCTGGGACCTCCACACCCGCCGCGCCCTCAACATCACCGAGGAGGAGAACCTCAAGCTGATCTCCGAGACCGTCCACTACCTCAAGGAGCACGGCAAGGAGGTCATCTTCGACGCCGAGCACTTCTTCGACGGCTATAACGGCAACGCCGCCTTCGCCCTCCGCGCGCTCGAGGCCGCCCAGACCGCCGGCGCCGATATCCTGTGCCTCTGCGACACCAATGGCGGCGTCCTGACCACCCGCCTGGCCGAGATCGTCGCCGAAGTCCGCAAGCGCTTCGACGGCGTGCTCGGCATCCACGCCCACAACGACTCCGGAACCGCCGTGGCCTCGACCATCGCCGCCGTCGAGCAGGGCGTCACCCACGTTCAGGGCTGCATCAACGGCTATGGCGAGCGCTGCGGCAACGCCAACCTCTGCCCGGTGATCGCCAACCTCGAGTTGAAGCTCGGCCATTCCGTGCTTCCTCCCGAGAAGCTGGCCAGCCTCACCTCGGTCGCCCGCTACGTGGCCGAACTCGCCAACCTGCCGCTCCCCGGCGACGACCCCTACGTCGGCCACAGCGCCTTCGCGCACAAGGGCGGCGTGCATGTGAGCGCCGTGCTCCGCGATGCCGCCACTTACGAGCACATCGCTCCCGCCGCGGTCGGCAACCGCCAGCGCGTTCTACTCAGCGACCTCTCCGGCCGCGGCAACATCCTCTACAAACTCAAGCAGCACGGCATCGCCGACCGGCTCGGCGAGGACGCCCGCCGCGAGCTGCTGGAGCGCATCAAGCACATGGAGTATCTGGGCTACGAGCTGGAGGCCGCCGAAGGCACTTTCGAGCTGCTGGTCCGCGAAGCCCTGCGCCCCGGCGTCACCTTTTTCGATCTCCTCAACTTCGAGGTCGCCACCAAGATGGAGGACAACCTCGAGTCCACAACCTCCGCCACCGTCGTCGTCAAGGTCCAGGACGGCGTCCACTCCGCCACCGCCGCCGGGCACGGCCCGGTCAACGCGCTCGACCTGTGCCTCCGGAAATGCCTCTCGGCCCTCTACCCTGGCATCGCCAATGTGCGCCTCACCGACTACAAGGTGCGCGTGCTGGAACCCCGCAAAGGCACCGCCGCCAAGGTCCGCGTGCTGATCGAGTGGAGCGACCATCGCCGGAGCTGGGCCACCGTCGGCGTTTCCGACAACGTCATCGAGGCAAGCTGGCGCGCCATGATCGACGCCATCCGCCTCGAGCTCATGCGCCTTACCGAAGAGGACGAGAACGTCACCAAGGCCGTCGAAGATTACTGCTGGGGCGTCTGATCTCCATGCGCTTCTTTTTCCGAAGTCGCATCCCGGCGTTCGACCGCGTCCTGCTGGTGGAAAGCGGCTCCCGGCATCTTTCCGAGAGCTTGCTGCCGCTGCTGCGCCGCAACCACGGCGAGCAGGTCGCTGTCGATCTGGTCACCTGCTACGCGGGCCTTCCCGCGGGTTTCCCGCCGGAGCCGGCAACCGCCGTCTTCCGCGTCTCGCAGTACCCCGGCCGGGCCGGCTTGCGGCGTCTCTTCGCCGAGCTGCTGGCCCGGAACTACTCGCTCGTCGGCATCATCTGCTCCGACGAACCCATCCTGGCCAAGTGGAAGTGGGTCATCGCCGCCCGCCTCCCCGCCAAGGTTTTCGTCATCAACGAAAACTGCGACTACTTCTGGGTCGACTACTCGAACTGGCGCATCATCGGCCACTTCCTCCTGTTCCGCGCCGGCCTGGCCGGCCCCGGCGCCGTCCGCACGCTAGCCCGCCTCGCGCTGTTCCCTTTCACCCTCCTCTACCTGCTGTTGTACGCCGCCGCGGTGCACCTGCGCCGCCAATGCCGGCGGATGCTGAAATCATCGCCCTGATCCTGGAGCACTCTGGCCGCGCCCCGGCGAGCCTGGATTCCGTTGAGACTCCTACAGCTACGACAAAGCCAACCGTCTGGCGGGAGCGGTCGAGCGCCCCTGAACGCCAACAACCCGGTGTGCGCCAGCGGGAACCTGGCGGCCAACGGCTGGTGTCACCAGTACGGATACGACCGTTGGGGCAACCGCCGCATCGCCGCACGGGTGAACGACAGCGTGGGGCTGGTCGAGCCGGCCAGCTTCAACCCGGCCACCAATCGGATCGCGGACAGCATCTGGCAGTACGAGGAGCGGGGGGCGGTGAAGAAGGACCCGGCGGGGCGGAGCTACGGCTATGATGGAGAAAGCCGGATGGTGGCGACGTGCAACAACGGGGAGGTGCCATGCCCGGCGGCGTGGGACGTGGCGCTGGTGCGCGAGTTCTACACCTACGACGCCGATGGCCGGCGAGTGCGGCGGGACGACAAGAGCGGCGCCCAGACGGTGTACGTGTACGACGCGGCGGGGCAGCTTGCGGCGGAATACGCGACCGAGGGTGGCAACGGCCTAGGGGTGCAGTATCTGACGCTGGACCACCTGGGCTCGACGCGGCTGGTGACGGATGGCAGCGGCGCGCCAACGGAATGCCACGACTACCAGCCGTTCGGTCAAGAGATCCTGGCGACGTGGGGCAGCCCGCGCAGCGGTGTGTCCTGCTACGGAGCAGACACCGTGCGGCTGAAGTTTACCTCCAAAGAACGGGATACCGAAACCGGCCTCGATTACTTCGGGGCCAGGTATCTGAGTTCGGCGCAGGGGAGGTTCACAAGCCCTGACAAGCCGATCATGGACCAGCACATTGGAGAGCCCCAGAGTTGGAACCTCTACGTCTACGCCCGGAACAATCCGCTGCGCTACGTGGACGCCACCGGGGAAGCCATCGAGCTTCTCGGGGACGAAGAACAACGGAAGAAGGAATTGGAGCTGCTGCAACGGTCGATGAAGAGTGACGAGGCCGCCGCCCGGTTGTACATCAACGAGGTGAAGGATGGCGATAGCACGCGTTACTTCGTGGGCATCAAAGGCGATGTCGGTGAGTTCAAGGGCCTGGCCGCAACGGCTAAGGATCTCGGAAATCTGGTCGAAAACAAGAAGGTCGTCGAATTCGGCCTCACCTCGCGCGACTTGAGCAGGTGGGCAGGAGCTGCGACCTTCGCGCCTGGAGAAGACGGAGCCAACAAGAACACGCGTGTGCTCGTCAATCCGCAACAGATGAATGTCACGAACCGGGTACTTGACCCGAATACGCTACTGGGGGCAACGCGTTTTGCCGGGCAGAACCAAAGGCCTTCGTGGTCTGTATGGCCATTTGACACGAAGATCGTCACCTGGCACGAGTTCGGACATGCCTACGCGAACATCACGGGAACGCTGCTGCAAAACACGAACAGGAAGGCGCTGGACTGGGAGAACCGCATGCGGGAGCAATTGTACGGTCCGGTCGTCCCGGGCAATGCGCCTCGCATCGCCCACTAGGTGAACGCCATGAGAGTACGCGGCCTACCACTGTTGTTCATGACCTGCGGGGCTGGCTTCAAGGTCTTAGAAATCGTGCTGTGGAGATTGTTTCGTCCCCCCGTGATCTTCAACCTGGCCATCACATGGGATCCGTTTGGATACTGGTTGGCAAACGCCACCACTGACCTTCTGTGTGATCGCTGGCGGCTCCTCCCGGCGCCGTACAAAGCGTCGGCTTTCGATCTGCTGCTGGTGATCGGGTTTGCGTTTCAGTGCCTCCTGCTGGGTTTCCTGGTCCATGGAATTCGGCGATGGATGCGAAGCGGGTCTACTCGGCCAGTTGCGGTCCGGTGAGGAAAACGAGAGTTCCGAGCGCTTCGCACCGGCTCAGGGGCTGACCCACCAGCCGTTGCGGTTCACCGGTACACATCGCGGCGGTCGCGGATGCGGTGGATGGTGATGGTGTCTTCCGTCTCGTCGAAGATCACGCGGTGGTTGCCGGCGCGGAGGCGAAGTAGCCCTTCGAACTCACCGCTCAGCGGCTTCACCCTGCCGGCGCCGGTTTCGGCGTAGCGGTGAATGGCCGTCAAAATGTTCAGGGCGGCGCGCTGCTCGATGGCGCGGACTTCTTCCCCAACGTTCGGGTGGAAGCGGATTTTCTTCACGGGGACTATTACTCGCCCTGGTGGCGGCGGACCTGGTCCATGGTGAAGCCGCACTCGGCCACCACCTGTTCGAAGGGAATGCCGCCTTCCTGGTTCTGCCGGAAGTAGTCGCGCGAAGCGGCCACAGCGCGGCGATCTTCCGCGGTCAGTTCCTCGTCGTCCTCCTCGCGGATCATCACTTCGAGCAGCTTGGCGATGGCGTCCAACTGGGCGGGGCCGAGCCGATCGAGCAACTGGTGCGCTTGCTGTCTGTCCATAGCGTTCCTCAGGCGCGCCGCGCGGACTTCAACGCGGCGTTCTCCAAAAACGTGTCGATGGTCTTCATCAATACCGACTGCTGGGCGCCAGGCAGGGCCTCAATCTGCTCCAGGCGGCGCAGCACCTTGCGGCTGGGCTTCTTGCCGTTGGTCTTGGAGACCTTGGGGTGCAGCAACTCATCGAGCGAGACATCCAGCGCCAGGGCGAAGCGGACGGCCATCTCGGCGGTGAGCCGGAGGCGGTCGGTCTCGTAGTCGGTGACCAGCGTTTGCAGGATGCCGATCTTGCCCGCCAGCTCGACTTGCGTGTAGCCGCGTTCTTTTCTGATCCGGGCGACACGTTCGCCGATGGATTCTTTGCCCCAGTCGATGGGGGGGAGGGAGAGCTTGGAAACACGAGGCATTGCAGAGCCAGTATAAGGGTCAAAAACGAGCACCTTGACTACTACGGTATCATACGCTATTTTGAAAAGCGTAACTTTCTTGCGTTTCCACTTGACAGGTTTTCTGAAGGAGGCCCTTTTCCATGGCGCGCATTCCCGACGACGAGATCGAGCGGCTGAAGCGGGAGATCCCGCTCGAGCGGCTGGTGACCGGGTTCGGCATCCAGCTGAAGCGGCACGGGGCGGACCTGGTGGGACGGTGCCCGTTCCACGAAGACCACGAGCCGTCGCTGGTGGTGACGCCGGAGAAGAACGTCTGACACTGTCTGGGCGCCTGCCAGACGGGCGGCTCGACCATCGACTGGGTCATGAAGACGCAAGGCGTAAGCTTCCGCCACGCCGTCGAGTTGCTGAGAGCCGATCATCCCTCTTTAGCCGCCGGCGACGGCCGCGTGTTGCGCAGAGGTTCGACGGCGAAGCTGGAATCGCCGGTCGCGCTGGAGGCCGACGACCAGCAGACCTTGCGCGACGTCGTCGAGTTCTACCACGAGACGCTGAAGGCTTCTCCCGAAGCACTGCGGTACCTGGAAAGCCGCGGCCTCACGCATCCGGAGATGATCGGCCACTTCAAGCTGGGCTTCGCCAGCCGCAAGCTCGGCCTCGCGCTGCCGGACAAGAATCGCAAGGAGGGCGCGGAGCTGCGCGGGCGCTTGCAGCGGCTCGGCATTCTGCGCGCCGAGAGCGGCCACGAGCACATGAACGGCTCGGTCGTATTCCCGATCCTCAATCTCGAAGGAAACGTGCTCGGCATGTACGGCCGCAAGATCACGTCAGGTGTGGGTCGCCAAAACTACATCCAGGAATCAATCAGAGCTGTCGGCAGGCGGACGGCCCAGGATTGTGCTGTGAGTCCGAGTCCCGATGCCTTCAGTGGAGACTCTCGGGTGCTGGGGCTCAGCCAAGGAGAGCATTGAATTGCGGGCTGCGCACGTTTCGGGGAACACTGCGTCGTCGATGGCGATTGGTGTCGTCGAGAAACCGAAGAACACGGAGGCCAGTCAGGCCGCGGTCTTCCAAGTGTATCGGTGCTGGAGACCGCCGAGCCGCGGCAATGAGATCAACTCTGCCGTCTGGGTCGGTCTCAGTTCGATCGCGCGGACGTCCGGCGCGTCTTTGCCCAGCGCGTCATGAGTGCGGTCCTGGTGGTAGTAGGCCACATACTCGCGGGCGAGGCGGCGCAGATGGGCTTCGTTGAGCGCGATCACGTGATCGAAGCACTCCCGGCGGCAACTGCCCACCCAGCGTTCGGCCACGCCGTTCTGCCAGGGGCTGCGGATGCTGGTTCTGACCGGCTCGATTCCCGAGGAGTCGAAGAAGTCGAGTACCCGCGGACTGAACTTGGCGTCGCGGTCCAGTATGACGTAGCGCTGGCGGCCGAAGCCTGGGAATGTCTCACGAAGCTGCTGGAGGACCCAATCGGCAGTTGGGTGCGCCGTGACGTTGAAGTGCAGAATCCTGCGCCGGGCATGGTCGATTACAAAGAAGCAGTACAGCAAGCGGAAGCCGACGGTGGGAACGGTGAAGAAGTCGAGCGCCGCGAGTACTTCGCGGTGATTCTTGAGAAAGGCGAGCCAGTTCTTGGCGGCATCACCAGATCGCGGCGGCCTGCGGGCTAGGTAGCGCGAGACCGTGCGCTCGGAGATCTGAACGCCCAGCTTCAGCAGCTCGCCATAGATTCTCGGAGCACCCCAAGCGGGGTTCTCACGCGCCATACGTCTGACGATCTCGAACACGTCGCCGCCGATCTTGCGCCTGCCGCCGTGCGAACGGAGGCGCCAGTAGAAACGGAATCCGGCGCGATGCCAGTCAACCGCGGTTTCCGGCTTGACCACGATGAGCGCATCCGTCCACCGCGACCAGAAGCGCCGCAGCACCACCCAGAACAGACGGTCGATGGTGTCGAGGTGCGGCCGGGGGCGTTGGCGTTTGAGAACGGCGAGTTGCTGGCGCAGGGCGAGAATCTCCAGGCCAAGATCATGGCGCGTCCGAACGAAGGTGCGCAGGTACAGGAGGAATGCGAGCATGCGATTTCCACATTGTAGATCGGCGTCGGCCCCCCCGCTCAGACCTTCAGCGGCGCGCCCATCCCGCGCGTGCTCGCGTGCAAGGTAGTCCGCCCCACCACCTCCGTCGGAGGTCACTCTTGAAACGGGCGGCTCTAGGCTAGCTCCGGTAATGGCCCTCGCTTCAGGGCGCGACACTCCTCCAACGTCCATTTGGGGATCGCCCCGGGCCGGCTGGCAACCAGCGCACCGAGGCGGTTGGCGAAGTCCCCGACCTCGGCGGCGGCCCACCGTTCCCCCAGCCCGTGCAGGAATGCGGCGGCGAAGGCATCGCCAGAGCCGACCGTATCGGCCACCTGCACGCGATAGCCCTCCACCTCCGCGTAGACACCGTCGACCAGAACGGCGCAGCCTTGCTCACCGCGCGTTACGCACACCGCGTCCCATCCGAACTGCTTCGCCGCGCTTCGGCAGAACTCCTCGAACCCGCCGTGGGGCGACCCGAGAAACCCCTCGACGCTCGAAACCTCGCGGTCGTTCAGTTTCACCACGTTCGCCTGCCGCAACAACTCGCAAACCAGGGCGGGCGTGTACGAGCCCGCCCTCAGATTGATGTCGTAGAAGCGCCGGGCTGCTGGCACAGCGGAGAGCACCCTTTGAGTGGCCGAGCGGACCCGCGGGTCCATTTGGTGCAGGGTGCCAAAGTAAACCCAGTCGGGCTGGAACTCCGCGAGCTGGCGGAGGTCGTCCTCGCCGATTTCGAGACAGTCGTAGGCCGCTGGCCGGTGAATGGTGAAATCCGGCTGGCCCGCGGCATCGAGCCGCACCGAGACGAAGCCGGTAGGCTGGTCCACCACCGAGCGGACAAACTTCGTCGAAAGCCCCAGGTTTTCAGCGGTCGTGAGCGCCCGCCGTCCGCGCTGGTCGTCGCCCACGGCGCTTAGGAACACAACCTCGTGTCCCAGCCGCCGCGCGTGCGCCGCGAAGTTGAATGGCGCCCCGCCGAGACGCTCCGTCTCCCCGAAGACATCCCACAGGATTTCTCCTATGCTGACGATTTTCACGATGGTCTCGCGCGCCTCCTCTCTTCTGTGGTACACCAAAAGTGCACACCCATGAAAGCCATCCTTGTCCACACCTGCGGCGGCCCCGACCAGATGCAGGTTCAGGAGGTTCCGCGGCCCAAGCCCAGCCCCGGGCATGCACTCGTCAAGATCGCCGCCGCCGGCGTCAACTTCATCGACGTCTACTACCGCACCGGCCTGTACAAGGCCCCCCTGCCCGTGGCGATCGGGATGGAAGCCGCCGGCACCGTCGAGGAGCTGGGGCCGGACGCGCCCGAGGTCGCTGTCGGGGATCGTGTCGCTTACGCCCTGTCCCGTGGGGCCTACGCCGAGTACGCCATCGTGCCTTCCTCGGTGCTGGTCAAGCTGCCCGATCAGATCGACTTCCCAACCGCAGCCGCCGCGATGCTCCAGGGCCTGACCGCCCACTACCTCGCGGTCTCGACCTATGCGCTCAAGGAGGGCGACACCGCGCTGGTGCACGCCGCCGCCGGCGGTGTCGGCCTGCTGCTGGTGCAGATCGCCAAGATGCGCGGGGCCCGGGTGCTGGGCACGGTCTCCACCCAGGCCAAGGCCGATCTGGCCCTGGAAGCGGGCGCCGACGGCATCATCTTTTACGCCCGCCAGGACTTCGAGCCGGAGGTCAAGCGCCTCACCAGCGGTCGCGGCGTAGATGTGGTTTATGATTCAGTTGGGGCCTCAACCTTCATGAAAGGCTTGAATGCGCTCCGCCCCCGCGGAATGATGGTTTCCTTCGGCCAATCCAGCGGCCCCATCGGCGCCGTCGATCCGCTGCTGCTCAGCCAGAAGGGATCGCTGTTCCTGACCCGCCCCAGACTCGGGGATTACTGTGCCACGCGCCTGGAACTCCTGTGGCGCGCCGACGACGTGCTCGGCTGGATCGCCGCCGACAAGCTCAAGGTCCGGATCGACCGGACGTACCGCCTGGCCGAGGCCGCCCAGGCCCACCGCGATCTGGAGGGCCGCAAGACCAGCGGCAAGGTGCTGCTCCTCCCCGAGTAATCCGGTGCACGCCGACGAATTCTCCGCCCGCCGCAGCCGGATTGCCGCCGCGCTGGCCGATAGGAATGCGGATGCCCTCATCGTCTCGGCCGCGCCCAACGTGCGCTACCTGACCGGGTTCACCGGCAGCAACGGCCTGGTTCTGCTCTGGCCCTCCGGCGCGGTGCTGTTCACGGACCCCCGCTACGAGATCCAGGCGGCCCAGGAAACCAATTGCCGGCTCAGGATCGCGCGCGGCTCTCTCTATCCCGCGGTAATGAAGGTCGCCGCGGGCAAGAAGTTCCGGCGCCTGGGCTTCGAGAAGGGCCGTCTGGGATACGAGGCCTACGAGCGGCTGTACAGGGAACTGACGCTCGGCGCATCGCTGGTCCCGCTAGCGGGCGCGATCGAGGCGGAGCGCATGGTGAAGTCCCGGGCCGAAATCGAGCTGATCCAGCGCTCCGTCGAGACCAACTCCGCCGCCTTCGCGAGAGCCATTCGGCGTGCGCGCCCCGGCGTCTCCGAGCGAGACCTAGCCGCGGAACTGGACTACCAGATGCGTCTGCTGGGCGCCGACGGGCCAGCCTTTGACACCATCGTCGCCGCCGGCCCCCGCTCCGCCCTGCCCCACGCGCACCCCACGGCCAACACTTTGCGGCACAATCAGCTACTATTGATAGACGTGGGCGCGAGCCGGGAGGGCTACGCGAGCGACATGTCGCGGATGGCCTTCCTGGGACGGCCGGGCCTGAAAGTCAGGCGTATGTACCGGGCCGTGCTGGAAGCCCAGTTGGCCGCCATCGCGGCGGTGCGGCCGGGCATTCGCGCCGAGCAGATCGATCACGCCGCGCGGCGGGTGTTGCGCGCCGGCAAGTTGGAAAAGGCTTTTGTCCACGCAGCCGGCCACGGCTTGGGGTTGGAGATTCATGAAGCGCCGCGCCTCGGCAAGGGCGAGAAGACTCCGCTGGCCGAGGGAATGGTCATTACGATTGAGCCCGGCATCTATCTGGAAGGGTTCGGAGGCATTCGCATCGAGGACACCGTCGTCGTAACCCAGTCCGGTTCGAGCGTCCTGACGCCCACCTCGAAGGACCTGTTGATACTATAGAAGCGGGTTTCAAGCCCGCCCGCGATGTTTCTTACTGCCATGACCTTGGATGAAATCCGCGAACTGATTCAAGTTGTCACCGAGACCGGAATCGCCGAGCTGGAAGTACAGCGAGGCGACAACCGGGTCCGCATCCGCCGCACCACCCGCGGTCACCTTCAGGAGTACGTGATTCCGGCCGAAAGCGTCGCCCACCACAGCCAGCACGCGGCCGCGCCGGCGACGCCCACTGCTCAGGGCGCCGGGGCGGCACCAGCGCTGGACCCGCTGAGCGATCCCACCCTGGTCACCGTGAAATCCCCGATCGTCGGCACGTTTTACGAGGCGCCTTCGCCCGGCGCGCCTCCCTTCGTGCGCGTTGGAGACATCGTCAAGCCCGGCGACGTCTTGTGCATCATCGAGTCCATGAAACTGATGAACGAGATCGAAGCCGAGACCGGGGGCGCCATTGTGAGCAAGCTGGCCGCCAATGCCCAGCCCGTCGAGTACGGAGAAGCCCTGTTCCTCATTCGACCCGCCTGAGTCGCGCATGTTCGAAAAAATCCTGATTGCCAATCGCGGGGAGATTGCGCTCCGCATCATTTGCGCCTGCAAGGAGCTGGGCATCCCGACGGTGGCCGTCTACTCGGAAGCCGATCGCCACAGCCTCCACGTGCGCTTTGCCGACCAGGCCATTTGCATCGGTCCGGCTAAGAGCAGCCTCAGCTACCTGGATATTCCGTCGGTCATCAGCGCGGCCGAGATCACCAACGTGGACGCCATTCACCCGGGCTACGGCTTCCTGAGCGAGAACGCCGATTTCGCCGAGGTCTGCGAGACCTCCGGCGTCCGCTTCATCGGCCCGCCTCCCGACGTCATCCGCCTGATGGGTCTGAAGGACCGCGCCCGCGCCGCCATGAAGGCCGCTGGCGTCCCGACCCTGCCCGGCTCCGAGGGTGTCGTCAAGTCGCCGGATGAGGCGCTGGTCATCGCCGCCCAGATCGGCTACCCGGTGATCCTCAAGGCGACGGCCGGAGGTGGCGGCCGCGGCATGCGCATCGTCCGCTCGCCCGAGGAACTTCCCCAGTTCGTTCAAGCTCAGCAGGAGGCCAGCGCCAGCTTCGACTGCGCAGATGTGTACCTGGAGAAGTACATTCTATCGGCGAGGCACATCGAGTTCCAGGTCCTGGCCGACCAGCACGGGAACGTCGAGGTGCTGGGCGAGCGCGAGTGCACCATCCAGCGCCGTCACCAGAAGCTGGTCGAAGAGGCGCCCTCTCCCTGCGTCACCCCGGAGCTCCGCGGCCGCATTGCCGGCTCCCTGCGGGAGGCCATGCGCGCCTGCGGCTACGTCAATGCCGGCACCGTCGAGTTCGTGATGGACGAGTGCGGCCAGCTCTACTTCATCGAGGTGAATGCCCGCATCCAGGTGGAGCACCCGGTCACCGAATTCATCACCGGAATCGATCTGGTCAAGAGCCAGATCCTGATCGCGGCCGGCCAGGCACTGCCCGACATCATCGATCTGCCCGTCCGGACCCGCGGGCACGCGCTGGAGTGCCGCATCAACGCCGAGGACCCGGTCACCTTCGCCCCCTCGCCCGGCCGCATCACGGCCCTCAACCTGCCCGGCGGCATCGGCGTGCGCGTGGACACCGCGGCCTACACCGACGGCGTGATTTCACCCTACTACGATTCCCTGGTGGCCAAGCTCATCACTCACGGCCACGACCGCAGCGAGGCCATCGCCCGCATGAAGCGCGCTCTGGAGACCTTCGTGGTCGAGGGAATCCACACGTCGATCCCGCTGCACCAGCGCATCCTGGCCGATCCGGATTTCCTGGGCGGCAGGTTCGACACCAACTTCGTCCGCCGCTTCGCGCCGAACAACCACAAGGGGTGAGGTTTCGGCCCGGATCTCTATGCTGGCTACTCACTGTGCCACCAGCCGATTGATGCGACTTGCGCCGTGTGCTAGGCTACGTCTGTCTACGGGCAGCCGAAGGAAGCGTGCGTGGACACTCGCGTCAACCTGATGGCGGCCGCGATCATAGCGGGTTTCATCCTGTTGGCTGCGGTGTCGCTGCTCCTTGGCTGGTTACACGCCAGACGCGTGGACCAGTTGCCGACATTGTTGGCGACCGCCTTCGGCCCGATAGGCGCGGCAGTGTCGACGGTGCTGTACCTGTCGATGGAGGACCGTCGCGGCATGGTCTTCTTCGGCGCGTTTTCCGGCCTCATCCTGCTGCCTTGGGTCGCCGGCCTCGCCATATTCGGACCGCAGGCATGGAAAGATTCATCGCAAGACCGCGCAGCGGCGCTGACGGAAGAGGCCGAACCCGCGGTCACCGAAATCGCCGGAGCCATGCTCGATGTCGCGGAGGCGAAGCTCGCCACCCACCCGGATGGTACTTCCATTTTGACGGTTCGGTACACCGATGCCGCAGTTGCGGCTGCATGTCTGAGGGCTGAATACGGCGGCACGCTTCCCCCTCTCACGCAGGTCGCTGGGCATGAAGGCGTGCCGATCGAGACAGAGGGGTTCGCCTGGTTTCAGTTTCAGGACGTCGCGCAGGTGGTTCGTGTCACCGGCGCGAACCGCAGCGCACTGCAACGGCGGCTGGAAGGGTCCTCGCCGAGCGCGCGGCGAGGGACCGGACCGCCGAAATTCGTCCAAAAGCCCGGTATAGCGGCGCCGATCGGCGGCGTGTTGGTCTACACGCTGTTCGTCTCGTGGGCCTTCGTGCGGCTGTCGACCTGGGCCGCCAGTTTTCCGGGGCTGGCGGGCGCGGCGCCGCTGCCGGCCGAGACACTGCGCGACAGACTGCAGGATGGGCGGATCACGCCCGACCTGAACTACTCCTGGCGCTTCAGCGTGGACCAACTGCGCTATCCCCTGGTTCGGATCGTCACCAGCGCCGGCTGGACCTGGCGTCAGGTAATGCTCGACGCACCCTGGCTTACCGGATGAAGACGCGGTGGATCGCCGGAGCTCTCCTGCTTTGCTGCCCGGCCCAGACCGAGCGTCTGAACCACCGCCACAGCAACCTGAACCGACCGACATACTCAAAAGACAAGGGGACTTTCCCGATGACAGAAACAGCAATCGGTCAGGAAACGGGGACTGGAAGGAAGCTCCTCCCCGTAGAGACTCTCGCTCAAGACGTTTCCGCCTTTGGGCTTGATCTGTATCGCCAACTGCGCTGGTCCGAGGGCAACCTATTCCTCTCGCCCTATGGCATATCGGCAGCTCTAGCCATGGCACACGCGGGCGCCCGTGGCAATACGGAGACGCAAATGGCACGCGCCCTCCGCTA